>Ga0209101_1001080_pt1 | contig 21179 bp, 11 predicted proteins | sample ConPoolayeCmetaG_FD_185481 | JGI IMG/M metagenome (GOLD analysis project Ga0209101, IMG submission 185481) | Hot spring microbial mat communities from California, USA to study Microbial Dark Matter (Phase II) - Cone Pool mat layer C metaG... ...
GCCGGACAGGTAGGGCGCAAGGTTGCCGAAGCGATCGAAGAATATCGTTGGACCGGACTAACCCTGGTGGGGTATCTGGATGACGATCCGGCCAAACGCGACAATGGTCTGCCGGTGTTGGGCACGTTGGACGAAGCGCCGAGACTGATCCAGGCCTACCAGGTCGACGAACTGGTTATCGCGCTACCGCAGCGGGCTTATCAACGAATGACCGAGCTGATCGCCAATCTTCAACACGTGTCGGTCAACATCCGCGTCGTGCCCGATTATTTCTCGCTGGCCCTTTTTCGAGCCACAGTAGATGATTTTGGGGGATTGCCATTGGTGAATTTGCGTGAGCCGGCTCTAAACCCCTATCAACGGCTGGTCAAACGGGCTATGGACCTGATACTGGGCAGCATAGCTCTGGTTTTCACAGCGCCCTTGATGGCGCTGGTCGCCATTGCGATCAAGCTGGATTCGCCAGGGCCGGTCATCTTTTGTCAGGAACGGATTGGAGAAGGTGGCAAACCGTTCAAAATGTTCAAATTCCGCTCAATGGTGACCGATGCAGAGGAACGGCAGGCCGAAGTGATAGAGCAAACCGCCGATGGACGGATCATCCACAAAAAAAAGGACGATCCCCGCGTGACCCGTGTGGGCAGATTTATCCGCGCAACCAGCATTGACGAATTGCCCCAGTTGTTCAATGTGCTACGTGGCGAAATGAGCCTGATCGGGCCGCGCCCGGAGCTTCCATGGCTGGTAGAACGGTATGAACCCTGGCAACGCAAGCGCTTTGCCGTGCCACAAGGGATCACCGGCTGGTGGCAGGTCAACGGCCGTGCCGACAAGCTGATGCACGAGCATACCGAAGATGATTTATATTACATTCAAAACTATTCTCTGCTGCTAGACCTGGAAATTCTATGGAAGACCATCGGTGCAGTGATCAAAAAAACCGGAGCGTACTAAAACGGCATGAAAAGGCGCACTCCCCATCCTCTCGTACTCATCACCATCCTGGGCGTCGCGTTTGTTCGTGGTTTGTTATATGTGGTCATTGTTCCTCCCTGGCAGCACTATGATGAACCTTCACATTTTGAATATGCCTGGTTGATCGCCAACCGGCAAAAACTGCCCCAACGAGACGAATATGACCAGAACATGCGGCGCGAAGTTCTGGCCTCCATGTATGAGCACCGTTTCTTTTCCAATATGGATTTTTCTCCTTCTCTGTTGACCCAAGACCCGGTTTGGATTGGTTTTGGCGCACTGAGTCATCAGCCTTTTTACTACATGCTGGCCGCCATACCGCTTTGGCTATTGCGCGACACCGATATCGTGCTGCAATTGTACGCTGCCAGATTGGTTTCCTGGCTGTTGTACATGCTCACCGTTTATGTGGCCTGGCAAGTTGTCGGCGAGTTGGTTGCCTCTCATTCTCCGCTGCGTTGGTTAATTCCCACTTGGATGGCTTTGCTGCCCGCCTTTACCGATCTGATGACCGCGGTCAATAACGACGTAGGCGCAACAGCTCTGGTGAGCCTGTTTTTGTGGGGCGCCGTGAAAACCATTAAAAAGGGAATAACCCGGCAACGCCTTGCTTGGGTGTTGGGAACGACCGCGCTTTGTTTTTGGACCAAAAATACGGCCTGGGTTGCCCTTGTATTGGCTCCCATTGCGTTACTTTGGGGATTTTTCCGCAATCGGTGGCGATGGTGGGTTAGAAGCGGAATTGCAGCAGCCGGAATTGCCGTGCTTGTTGCGGTATTTGCCTGGGGTGATGCAGCGTGCTGGTATCGTTCTACCGTCCAACAATCCCCCACCGGTCAACGCATTTCAGCTACGCCATGGGGAAAACGGGCGATTGCCATACACGTGTCACCGGACGATCCCACCGCGTCTTTGATCCAACACCTGACTCCTGCCCAGGTTGAATCTTTGCACGGCAAAACCATCACCCTGGGAACCTGGATATGGGCTTCTCAACCGACAACCCTTTACACTCCCCTTGTATATGACGGCACATCACGTTATGGCCGGGTAGTTGTCGAAGCCTCAACAACGCCGGCCTTTTATGCCATCACGGCAACGCTTTCTGCTCGCATCTCTCAAATGTACGTGCAGCTTCAACCTGTGCCTCGACAATCCCCGGTAACGGTTTATTACGATGGCATCTTGTTAACCGAAGGAGCATGGGATCTTGTAACAGCACCCCAATTCCAGGATGATCGGGCGGCCAACGGCGTATGGGCCGGCAAACCATTTGTCAATTTGATCCGCAACGGTTCGGCCGAAAGCACTGTTCCCCGCATTCACTCCTGGCTGGAAAAGCCGGTAGCACGCTACGGCCATATTGGTCTTTCTGCTCTAATCACTTCTCTTTTGGATTGGTCGGGCACAGCCTGGATCTATCCGATTACGTTTCGACGCATTTTCCACAGCTTTTGGGGGCGTTTTGCCTGGAACTCGGTCGGTTTACCTGCCGGTTGGTATGCCTTTTTGCTTCCGTTGAGCCTGTTGGGCGTATTGGGCGGTGGTGTGATCGCCCTGCGAAAAACCGTATCAGGCCATACACCCATTTTTCAACGTCGGGCCATATTCTTTTTATGGCTGACCCTGGCGCTCGTGTGGGGCAATACGTTCCTGCGTGGACACCCGGTGGCGGGTAATTCTTATTTACCGGTTGCCCGTTACGCATATCCGGCGATCATCCCGACCGCGTTACTTTTGGTAAGCGGATGGTGGGCGCTGTGTCCGGCGTGCTGGCGTCGATGGTTTCCCCTTGCTCTCGTCGTCTTGTTGACATGGCTCGACAGCGCATCCCTGTGGACAATCGTTTCGTTTTTTTACGGGAGGTAAGTGTGAACTCGAAGCATCTTGTTTGGGTTTTTGGCGTGCTTGGAGCCTGTGCTGTGTTAGCCGGCTTGTGGCTGGCATGGCCGGGATCGGTTCAGGGATTAGACGAAATCGACCAGGTATCGGCGGACGTAGAGGAACAACCCCATGTTTCTTTGCAAGTTTCAACCCCAATGACCGTATACTTGCCTCTCATTGCCAAAAGATATCCGCCGTATCCCTCGACCTTTGGCGTTCAGATGTGGAAAATTGACAACACCGGCGGGTTACAGCAAGCCAAAGAAGCTGGCGTGCGCTGGGTTCGGTTCAGCGCATTTGCCTGGGATCAAATCGAACCGGTGCGCACCGATCCTCCCACATATAACTGGAATCAGGTAGATGAAACGAGCCTGATCAATGCCCATGCAAACGGTTTTCAGGTCATTGCGATCGTCCAATTTACCCCCCAGTGGGCACAAAAATACAGCGGTTCCTATTGCGGGCCGATCCGCGAGGATGCGCTGGACGAGTTTGCTCAGTTTCTAAGCGCGTTGGTAGAGCGGTATAAAAACCCTCCGTACAACATTAAATACTGGGAATTGGGCAACGAGCCTGATGCGCCGGTATGGTATGACCGCAGCGGTTTCGGTTGCTGGGGTGAAGAAAGTGACACTTATTATGGCGGTGGATACTATGCCCGGATGCTCAAATCCGCCTATCCGGCAATCAAGGCTGCGGACCCGCAAGCACAGGTCTTGCTTGGTGGATTGCTGCTCGATCATTCTCCTTCTGTTAGGAATGATAATCCTCCCCGGTTTTTGGAAGGAATCCTCAGAGAAGGAGGCGGTCCGTATTTTGATATCGTGAGCTTTCATGCCTACGCGTATTACCGGGGCAACATAGGAAGGATGGGAAATCTCAACTGGTCATCCTTGGGCACTGCCATCCCAGAAAAGGTAGATTTTGTTCGCAGCGTTCTGAGAAATTATGGATTTGAAAATAAACCTTTGATAAACACCGAATCGGCATTGTTGTGCTCGGAACCGATCAATGAGTGCCTGGAAACACAGGCGATGTACATTCCACGTGCCTATGCTGAGGCGTTGGCGCTTCGTTTGCCGGGTCAGATATATTTTGCCATGATCAACGAAGGTTGGCGTTACACCGGTCTGGTATATCCCGACCTTACCCCCAAGCCGGCTTACAGAGCCTACCGGGCTGCCGCAGAGTGGCTCGGCGACGTGCGTTATGTGGCGCCGGTTACCACCTATGCCGGAGTTACCGGTTACCTCTTTGCCAAGTTTGAGACCAATGCCCAAATTCAGGTGCTCTGGTCTACAGATGGAAATCAACGCAACATTACGCTACCGGCCGGTGCCGTCGCCTATAACCGATATGGAGAATTTTGGGGCACCGGAACCGTTTCGGTTGATTTCAGCCCCATCTATGTCCGATTGCCGTAGCCATTTTTGCACTCGAAAGGGACAAAATCGGTGAGAAAGTATGGATCGGGTCATGTGACCGCTTGGGTCATTGCCGCGACATTGCTTTTGCTCATCTTGCCTTTGGGCATCTCGACTTCTGGCCTTGGGACGCCGTTGATTGTTTCTGCTAACCAAAGGTCGGCTCCACGCATCTATCTCGGTGAGTTGGCCGGAACATCTCGAGTTTGTCAGACATTTGTGGCCACTTATGAGCGGCTTTCCGAAGTTCAGGTGAGAATGCACAATTTGGGCAAAAGAACGGATGCCCCCTTTCTGTTTCATTTGCGCACCTCCCCCGAAGGCGAAAACCTGGTCACGGTCGAATCGAGCACTTCACAGGTTGGTTATGAGGATTACGTCCGCTTTGCCTTTGCGCCCATTCCTGAATCGGCCGGAAAGACCTGGACATTTTGCCTGGAAGCCCCTCAAGTGGAGTTGAGCGAAGCCGTGACCGTATGGGGAGTCCTTGAAGACACCTATCCGGATGGAGAAATTTTACTTTTTGGGGGGATGTGGGGACAAGAAGTCGGCGTTCAAGATCTGAACTTTCGGCTGGGCTATAGCCTTGACCGGCGGTCCAAGGTCGAGATGATCGTCCGGCGGATTGCTGAATACAAACCTTTTTTGTGCGGCAGCCGGTGGTTTTACGCCCTGTTGGTCCTTGCCTATCTGGGCTTGAAATTCATCTTGTTCAACGTGATGCAACCTGAACGATGATCCAACGAAAACGGTCACGATTTTCGGATAGATCAGGCAGATACTGGACTCTGGCGATTTCGGGAGTTGAGGCTTCAGCCGGTCTATATCCGGTGGTTAAAATCCGGCTAAGAGCCTATCCGAAAAACCGTACGAGCGGCATCCCTATGCCGCTTATACCGACGCATAGGGATGCGTCGGCTGCGTTTTTCGGATAGGCCCTAAAGCCTCGATTCCACGACCAGATGTAGATTCGCCAGAATCCAGGTAGGTACAGACAGAACCGCTATTTCGTATGAATGTGATCGATTGGAACCAACATCACCGAAAACGATGCTGGAGTGAACAGCTTTTTCTTCTCCTCCTTCTCCTCCTCTCCGCCCTGCTTCGCTTCCACGATCTGGGCAACATCCCGCGTGGCCTGGAGCATGACGAAGTAGCCACCTGGCACATGGTTCAGGGCGTGCTGAACGGTCAGCATCCGCTTTATTTTGAAGAAGGCTACGGCCATGAACCGCTTTACAATTACCTCACCGCCATGCCGATGGCCCTGTTCGGTTCTAACTGGCTGGGCGAGCGTTTCTGGGCCCCCTGGTTCGGCCTGTTTGCCGTAGCGGCCACCTATGCCTTGATGCGTCGACTGTTCGGCCCGTTGGTCGGCCTGGGGGCAGCCGGACTTCAAGGCACGGTGTTGTGGGCTTTGTTCTTTAACCGCCTCGGCCTGCGCCTCAACCTTTTGCCCTTTCTGCTCGCCGTGGCCGCATATTGCTTTTGGCGAGCTTTGAGTGCCCAAGTTGCAAATTGCGAGTCGCAAGTGACGAGTTCGAAACTCGGTTCTCGTGCTCCTTGTCTCCCCCTATTCTGGTTTGTGCTGTCCGGCCTGTTGATCGGCCTCTGCTTTTACACCTATATGTCATCCATCGTTGTTTTTCCTCTTTTTGCGACGTTCCTGGCCTATTTGGTCGGACAAGCGCTGTGGAAAACGCACGGCGATTGGCGACACACCTTGAGCCGCTGGTGGCCGGCATGGGTTGGCCTGCTGGTGGCGCTGATGGTTATGACGCCGCTGATCCTTTACCGCTTGAATCGTCCTGCCGATGCAGCGACCCCTCAGCGTGAAAGTCAGGTGGATATGCCGCTGCGCGAAGTGCGTCGAGGTAATTTGAAACCGCTGCTGCAAAATGCCTGGGCCTTGATCAAAATGTGGAACGTCAAAGGTGAGCTGTACTGGCAATTGAACGTCGGCTCGCGCCCGGTCTTGGTCGAGCCGGTCAGCGGTGCGTTGTTCTGGCTGGGGCTGCTGATTGCCTTGTGGCGGTGGAAAGAGCCACCTTTTGCCTTTTTGCTGCTCTGGATCGGTTGGGGCATGGTGCCCTCGCTGATCACCTCCGAAGCGCCGAGCTGGCCCCGTACCATGCTCGCTTCTCCTGCTGCTCTGACCCTGCCGGCTATCGCCGTCGTTCAGTTGAGCCACTGGATCGGCCGCCAATCGTCCATTGACCATCATAAATTGCAGATCATCGCTCATCTGACCCTTGTCTACATGTTCCTGGCTTCCTTTTTCCTCACCTGGCGCGATTTTCTCATCCGCTGGCCGCAGCATCCCCGCGTGCGCTATGCCTTTCAAAGCAGCATGACCGAGGCGATGCGCTATCTCGATGCCCAACCCGAGGCGTGTCCGGTGGTCTTTGCCGGCCTTTCACCGCACGATATGGACCCCTGGACCCAGGCCAGCACCCTGCGACGACGTGACCTCGACGTGCGTTGGGTGGACACACGCCAGGCCGTGGTGATTCCGCCAACCGACACCTTGCGCCTGATTGTGCTCGACATCACCCCCGTCGATCCTGCCCTGGCGACATGGCTGGAGCTGGACAGCGCTCCCATTTTGGCTCAGGGCGATCTTGTCCCGCGCGGCGGGCGCGAAGATGAACCCGGTGCACCCATTTATATCGCTCCGGCCTACACGGTGTATCAACTCGATGCACAACGATTAAAACAGCACATCGCGCGTGCCATAGCCGGCGCAGGCGACAACCCCTTTGCCCCAACGCCGCTGCCTGTTGCACCACGCTTTGGCGCGCCACCAGAAAATGACGAACTGGTGGAATGGCTGGGGTACCAATGGCTGAGCACACCTCGGACCGGCGCACCGGCTCAACTGTTCACCTTTTGGCGTGCCTTGCAAACCGGTCCCCGCTCGACCCGCTATGGCGAACCTGCCCTCAAGATCTTCCTGCACCTGCTCAACGGTCAGGGACAGGTAGTGGGTGGCGTTGACACACTCGGGGCGGCCCCCGACACGTGGTATCCCGACGATGTGATCGTTCAATTACATACCTTTACATATCCAACCGAACCGGGCCGCTATGCCGTCGAACTCGGCTGGTATGTTCCGCTGAACGGCCCGCGCCTGACCGTCGGCACGCCCCAAGAACGCATCCTCCTCGATCCTATCGAGGTGCACCCGTGACCCGACTATCCAACCACACCTCCTCCAAACTGCCCAACCGTCTGGCCGTGCTCATGCTGTTGGTGCTGTTTGCCCTCCTGGTATTCAGCATTCGAGGTAAATCGCCGACGCTGGATGAGCAAAATCACATCGCCCGTGGACTGGCCTACCTCAAAACCGGTGATTTGCGCCTGAGTCAGGAACATCCGCCGTTGATCAATGCCTGGCAGGCCTGGCCGCTGCTGCTCGATCCGGCCATCATGTTGCCACTGGATAGCCCCAGTTGGGCCAACGCCGAGTGGTACGGCTTTGCCGACCTGCTGGTGTGGCGCGTCAACGGCGATGCCGTGCGCGAACGGATGGTCTTTGCAGCGCGCGTTTGTACGATGACCCTGACCGTGCTGCTGTCAGCGCTGGTTTATCGCTGGGCTAAAGCATTGGGCGGTACTTGGACCGGCCTGCTGGCAATGACCGTGCTCGTTTTCGACCCCAATATCCTGGCTCACGGGCGGCTGGTGACCACCGATATGGGGGTCACGTGTATGTCTGTCGCGGCGATGGTGGCATTGTGGGAGGCCTTACGGCATACCGATAATGCACTGCGGTGGGCAATGGCCGGCCTGACGGCCGGCCTGGCGCTCGGCCTGGCATGGGTCGCCAAATTTTCGGCCCTGGTGCTGGGGCCGGTGTCGTTGCCGATTGTGCTCGTGGCATATTTTGAGCAATGTTTGCGAAACAACAAGATGCTCAACGTTTGGCCATGGCTGGCCCGTTTAGCGTTGTTGTATGGCGCGGCCGGGGTAACCGTCTGGGTTGTGTACGGCCTGCAATGGGGACCGATTGCGCCGCTCGCCGGTGTGCCCGGCCCGGCGCCGGCTTATTTCGCCGGCATCCAGACCATTTTCCGTCGCACCGGCGGTGGCGCGACGGCTTTTTTGTTGGGCCGGCTCTCCGACCACGGCTGGTGGTACTATTTTCCGGTCGCTTTGGCGATCAAAACCCCCTTGCCGACGCTGCTCTTGCTTTTGATCGCCATCGGTCTGTTCGTCTGGAGACAAATCATCCGTAGCCCATTGCGGCCCGCGACATGCAATACCCGGCATGCCGATCTCGCCCTGACGCCTCACGCCTTGCTCCTTGTGCCTCCCATTGTTTTTTGGGCAATGGCCCTCACCGGCGGTTTCAATATCGGCTATCGGCACATTTTGCCCTCGTTGCCCTTTCTCTACATCTGGGCCGTCTGGCAGGTGAGCGGATACATCCGGCACATCAAAAATCATCTGCTCCCCATTTTGCCTTCACCCTTTGCTGCGCTTTATGCTCTGTTCTTGGTTCTCTATTTGCTGCTCGCTGTGCGGACTTTTCCTGACTATCTGGCCTTTTTCAACCTCCTGGTCGGCGGTCCGGACAACGGCTACAAATTCCTGGTCGATTCCAACCTCGATTGGGGCCAGGATTTGCCCGGCCTGGCGCAATGGGTGAAACAAAACGATGTTCAACGTATCAATTTGAGCTGGTTCGGTGCCGCATACCCGGAGGCTTACAGATTTGCTTTTCACCCGCTGCCCGGATTCTGGCGCTTTGGCGGCGATCCGGCCATGTATGGCTTGAATCCCTTCGCGCCGACGCCGGGCATCTATGCGATCAGCGCTAGCAATCTGCAAGGGATCAAACTGGCCGATCCCAACACCTATGCATGGTTTCGTCGGCGCGAGCCGGATGCTCAAATCGGCCACTCGATCTTGATTTATCGCGTTGCCGGGCGTACCCCCTCACGGGCCGTCGTCCTCGCCACGCCGATGGCCCAACTTGGCGATGCCGAACGCGCGTTGCTGGCCGAGGGGGCACAGGTGCGTTGGCTCGATCCTGCCGGCGGCGTGATCGTTCCGGCAGCCGACGAAATCTGGTATATCCTCCCCGACCGGCCCGGCTGGGGTGAGGTGGTGCGCCAGGGGTCGGGCTATGTGGTGGTGCGCGGCACGCCGCCCTTGCATTCGGCCGTGCCCTCGGCACAATTTGGCACGTGGGTCGATTTGGGGTATCATCGGGTTGAAATCACGTCTGAAAACCGGTTGCTGACCGTATACGCCGGATGGACGGTCAGCGAGTCGCCACACCGTGCTGCGACGTCTTTTGCGCATCTGCTCGACGCCCAAGGCGGTTATGTGGCCGGCTGGGATGGCCTGACCGCTCCGGCCACTTGCTGGCAGCCCGGCGATGTGATCATGCAAACCTATGCCATTTCACTGCCTGTCGACCTCAAGCCGGGTTCCTATCAAATCGAAATCGGCTGGTACGATGTCGAAACGGTACAACGCTGGCCCTGCCTGATTGACGGCCAACCCGCCGGCGACCGATTCCTGATCAAGCCCATTGAAATTCGGGAATGAATTCGCAACACGATGAACACCGATAAATCACAATCTCCCAACAACACAGAACGGGTCATCATCCTCTTTTTGCTGCTGATCGCCTTTGGGTTTCGCACCTATCGCCTGGCCGACGTGCCGCCCGGCCTGCACCATGACGATGTCAAAAATATCCTCCTGGTGCAAAAAATTATGGCCGGTTACCTGCGCGTCTATTATCCGGAAAATTACGGCCATGAGCCACTCTACCACTGGCTGCAAGCCCTCTATTTTAGCCTGATCGGCACAGGCTATCCCGAAAACCGATTGCTCAACGTGGGCATCTCGATGATCGGCCTGGCGACCGTCTATCTCTTGATCCGGCGGCTGCTGGGGCGACAGGTGGCCTTGTGGACGCTGGCCTGGCAAGTCGTCTCGCTCTGGCCCCTTTTTTACAGTCGACGCGGCATCCGCGGCATCTTGTTGATCCCGCTGGCCGCCCTGGCCGGCTACTTTTTCGCCCGCACCCTCACCGGACACCGTCGGCGCGACGGGGCGTTGGGCGGCTTGTTCCTGGCTGCCGCGCTCTACACCTATATGGGCAGCCGCGTTTTGCCCTTCTTTTTTGCCCTGATGGTGCTCTATCTTGCCTTGTTCGACCGTCCACGCCTGCGCGCGTGCGGACCGGGCCTGGCCATCTTTTTTGCCCTGGCCTTTCTGCTGACCATACCGCTGGGCTTATATCTGTGGTCACATCCTGAAGAGCGCGTCGGCCAGATCAACCTGCCCCTTCAGGCGCTCAAACAAGGCGACTGGTACCCGTTGCTGCAAAATAGCCTGCGCGCCCTGGGCATGTTCACCTTTATCGGCGACCCGCACCGGCGGCAGTTTGTGGCCAACATGCCCGTTTTCGAGCCGCTGGGCGCGATTTTGTTCTACCTCGGCCTCGCCATTGCCTTGAAAAATTGGCGCAGGTGGGAGTATTTCTTTGTTCTTTTATGGATGCCGGTGACGTTAAGCCCGGCCATGGTCAGCGAGGGCGCACCCAATTTCTTGCGCCCCATTGCAGCCCTGATCGCCACATACGCCTTCCCCGCCCTGATCATCGACCGCCTGCTGGGCCGACTGCACAGGCCATTGTGGCGGTGGATCGCTTCAGGCGCTATGGTTGCCCTGCTGACCTGGAACGCATGGCGCACCGCCGACGGTTATTTCATCCGCTGGCCGGCCCATCCCGACGCCCGTTTTGCCTACAACGCAACCCTGCTCGACCAGGCCCGCTACCTCGATCACCTGCCCACTTCCGAAGCCGTGGTGCTGTCCGGCCATTTTCCTGCCGACCTCGACCCGGCACTGGTCGACAGCTATCTGCGGCGCACCGACCTGACCATTCGCTGGTGCGACATCCGTCAATCGCTGATCTTTCCGTCCGGAAACGGCTCATCGGTGTTTCAGCCCGATTATTTTCCCATCGACGATACATTATTTAACCTTTTTATACAAGAAAAATCGCCTCTTTACGAACATCGTCTGTCCGACGGGCGACCGGTTTTCGCCGTTTATCTTTCCGACGCCGACATGCTGGCCAGAGGCATGGCCAGGGCACAAGGTAACCCGGTGGGCTGGAGCCGCGCTACCCGCTTTCCTCACGGCCTGCCCGCCGACTGGCAACCGCTCACCGGGCCGACATGGGAAGGACGGATCGCCTTGCTCGGCTACAAAGTGCTCAACGAGACCCTCCATCCCGGCAACCAGGTATCATTGCTCACCTACTGGCGTGTCGGCCTCTCTGCATCGGCAGATGAGGACAATTCCCCCCTTGCCCCGCTAGAGGAGAGGGTGGTAGGGGGTGAGGGGATTACCTTTATCCACGCTCTCGCCCCCGACGGCCATGTGGTCGCCGGTTTTGACGGCTTTGGCGCGCCGTCCGGCCGCTGGATTGCCGGCGATGTGATCGTCCAGATACATCGTTTTACACTTCCTGCCGATCTGCCGTCGGGAACATATCCGTTGGAACTGGGCTGGTATCAACCGCCCGACGGGCCGCGTTGGCAAATCGCCTTGCCCAACGGCGCTCAGGTTGATCGCGTGCTGTTGGCGCCACTTGAGGTGAGCAAACGAGGCAAAGAATGAGCATGTTAAACCAACGCCGTGTGCGTCTGGAACTCGTCGCTCTGCTGTTGATCCTGATCGGCGCGGCCGGGCTGCGCCTGTACCGGCTGGATCGGTTGCCGCCCGGTCTGGCGCTCGACGAAGTGATGGACGGCAATCTGGCCATGGACATTTTGGGTGGACGGCACGGCATTTATTTTCCCGAAGCCTACGGGCACGAAACGCTCTTTCATTACCTCCAGGCCGTCTCGATCGGCCTGTTAGGGCATACCCCGTTGTCCATCCGTTTGCCGGCTGCATTGTGTGGGTGGACCCTGATCTTGCCGATCTGGTGGTTGGGACGGCAACGGTTTGGCTCGCTCGCCGCCTTGATTGCCGCCGGTGGAGCGGCCGGGGGGTGGTGGGGTGTTTTTTACAGCCGTGTGGGCATCCGCGCCATCTCGTGCCCCCTGCTGTTCACGGCAGCGTTGATCGGATTTTGGGACGGTTTGCGTCTGGAAGGGTGGAAAAAATGGCTTGCTCTGACCTTGGGCGGCCTGCTGACCGGCCTGTGTCTGTACACCTACCCATCCTCGCGGGTGATCGTTGTGTTGCCCGTTTTGATCCTGCTCCATCAATGGCTGTTCAATCGCCGCATGGTTCACACCCACCGGCGGGCGTTGATCCTGTATTTTGTGATTTTCCTTCTGGTTGCCGCGCCGATGATCGCCTATCTGTCTACCCACACCGAAGAGCGCGCCGCTCAGCTCGGCGAACCGCTGGAGCGACTGCGCGCCGGCGACCCCGGCCCTGTCCTTCGCCTGGCCGGCGACACCTTGCTGATGCTCCTCGGCCTCAGAGGCGATTTGCGCTGGCTGTACAACCTGGCCGGACGTCCGATCTGGGGGCCGGTTTGGGTGGTCTTGTTTCTGATCGGCCTGGCCGTGTCAATAGGACGCTTTCGTCAGCCCGAATATGCCATGCTCCCACTCTGGCTATTCCTGGGATTAATGCCCGGCATGCTCACCCCCGATGCGCCCAACACCATCCGCACCCTGGCGGCAATGCCGGCTGCCTACCTGCTGGCCGGATTGGGCGGCAAAACGATGGCCGGGTGGTTGAGCCGTTTGCAGGCGACATTGGACGGTCGACGGTTGGCCGTGGGCGGTCGGTGGTCGGCGATCGGCCATTTGCTGCCGGCCATTTTAATCCTCGGCCATGGCCTTTTCACCTGGCGCGATTTGAACCGCTGGGCCGACGAGTTTGAGGCACAATGGCGTTACCAGATGCCACTCTTTGAAGCTGCCCGTGCGCTGCGTTCTGAACGAGAAAATACACCGATTTACGTATCGTTACCCCTTGATGCCGAATTATTCGTAACTTCTTTCCAATTGGCGCTCAACGATCCAACGCAAGAATGGCGATGGTTTGTCGGCAACCGGGCTTTGCCACTCCCTCCGGCCGGCCAGGCCGGCCGCTATCTGTTTACCGACGGTGTCGCACCCGATCCGGCTTTGGCCTGGTTGGGCGAAGGGGAAGCCGGCGCGCGTCGACGGCCCGACGGTCAGCCCTTTTATCGTCTTTATCGCTTCGTCGCGCCGGATATGCAAACGTTGGCCCCAGAGCGGATCGGCTACCTGGAAATGGATCAATCGCCCCTTGCGCTGGATTCGGTAGATTGGGCCGGTGTAGTAACGTTGGTAGGATATCGTTGGATAAATGCCACCTGGCACCCTGGCGATGAGGCCGTTCTGCTCAGCGTATGGCAGGTACAGGCTGCCCAAGACCGCTCTCTGGCCCTATTTGTGCATTTACTCGATACACAAGGAAAATTTACGGTCGGTGAAGATCGGCTCGACCTGCCGGCACATACCTGGCAATCCGGCGACATCTTTGCACAGGTGCAGCGATTCGTTTTGCCTCCCGACCTGACGCCGGGACGCTATTGGATCGAGGTAGGATGGTACAGGCGCAGCGATAACACCCGCCTGCCCATTCTTCAGCAGGGCCAGGTCGTCGCCGACCGCCTGTTGCTCACCCCGATCGAAATCAAACCATAGACAACTCGGCCTAAAGCACAGCACTGTCAGATGGACAAACAGACCTTTCGCAATCATCATTCACCATCTCCCTTCTCTGTTTACTTGTCTACCTGTTTCCTCTTGTTTTTATTTGTCCAGATGCTCTTGAGCGCGGTGGAACAATCGCCTACCTACGACGAGGGCTATTATCTGGTCAGCGGCTATGCCTTTGTCCGCCTGGGCGATTTGCACATCCGCGACGGCGCGCCGATTTTGCTCAGTGCGTTACATGCCTTGCCTTTGCTGTCACTGCCCGACCTCCGCCTGCCGCTGGATGACCCGGCCTGGCAGGGCAGTGACTTTCACCCGCTCAGCGAGCAATTCATGTGGCAGATCAACCCCAACGCCGATCAGATCATCTTGTTGGCCCGGGTGCCGGCCATCTTGCTCACCATGCTGCTGGCGGCTTTTGTGGGCCGTTGGGCCGGTGAACTGTTCGGCCCATGGGGTGGATTGCTGGCGCTGGGCCTGTGTGCGTTCGATCCCAACCTGATCGCCCACGGTGCGCTGGCCGCCACCGATGGCGGCGCAACGGCACTGATGTTCATTGCCACCTATTGGCTCTGGCGCTGGCTGAGCCGGGGCGGACGAATGAACCTGCTGCTGGCCGGCATCGGCTTTGGACTGGCCCAATGTACGCGCTTTTCGGCCCTCCTTCTGGCCCCCATTTGGGCCGTGCTGTGGATATGCCAGATGGTGCGCCGGCGAGGCCGCCGCTGGCCCAGGCTGATCGGTGCAGGATTGCTTGTCGGACTGATCGCCTACGGGACCATCTGGGCCGTGCATGGCTTTCAGACAGGCCCGGTGGCCGGCAAGATCACCTTTCCCGTCCCGGCGCCGGCCTGGTGGGAAGAACTCTTTTACATCGTCGAACGCATGGGCCGTCCGGCACAGGCATTTTTGCTGGGGCAACGCTATGAAGGCGGACGATGGCTCTATTTTCCGGTGGCTCTGGCCCTCAAAACCCCCATTCCCACCCTGATCTGGCTCGTCGGCGCGACGGTGGTCGGCCTCCGCAAGCCGGGCAAACCGATTCCGCCGGCCGCCTGGCTGCCGCCGCCGATCTTTTTCGCCCTCAGCATGGCCGGCAATTTGAATCTGGGCTATCGTTATATTTTACCGATTATTCCCTTTTTACTCCTGCTGGCCGGGGGGATGGGCCGCTGGCTGGCCGACCATTTGAGTCGTTTGCGTGGCGAGCGACGCGCGCTGTTGCTGGCGGCAGCCACACTGGTCGGCGGTTGGTCGGTGTGGAGCGCACTGTCGGTATGTCCACACTATCTGGCCTTTTTTAACGAATGGGCCGGCGGGCCCGATGGCGGCTGGCGTTATCTGGTCGATTCAAACCTGGACTGGGGCCAGGGGTTGAAAGGCCTGAAACGATGGATGGATCAAAATGGCGTCGAGCGGGTCAAGCTGGCCTATATGGGCGAAGCGTATCCGTCGCATTACGGCATCGCCTTTGATCCCCTGCCCAGCCTCCCCGACCGCTGGCAACATCCGCTCCATCATGACCTGTATCCGGCCGACCCGGCCCCCGGCCTCTATGCGATCAGCGCAACGTTGCTGCAAGGGGTCAATCTGCCCAATCCCGATACGTATGCGTGGTTTCGTGAACGCGAACCGATAGCAAAAATAGGATATTCGATATTTATCTACGATGTTCCAAAGCACGGCACAGGCCGGGCGGTGATCGGATTGGCGGGGCCGAGTCCCCATGACATTCGCCTACAAGACTATGCCCTGTTAGGAACCAACGACGTGCGCGTGTTGTGGTTCGACGCAACGCGCGCAGCGGTTTTTCCGGCCGACGGCGCAGGATGGTGGTTTGTCGACGGAGCGGTGACCTGGCACCCGGCCCTGGCCCGTTGGCAACCGGCCGAACCGGTGCGCACAAGCACCTTGCGCGACGGTCGCCCGTTGCGCATCTGGCAATCCGCCGGGCCACAAAGCATCATCCAATACCTGGACGCCCGACGTAACGAGTCGCCGGTCTGGTTGCTGGCCGCCTCAACTTTTTCGCCCGGCGACCCGGCCGCACGGGGCACTCCCCTGAAATTGCCGGTCAATTTTGAACGTATCGAATTGTTGGGATACGAATTGAATCAAGAAACAGCGCAAAATGATCGAATGGTTTTGGTGACATGGTGGCGGGTACGGCAGCCACCCAATGCGCCGCTGACACTGTTCGTTCACCTGTTGGGCGCGGAAGGCGTCAACCGCGCCGGCGAAGATCGCGGCGATGTGTGGTACGACCACTGGCAGCCCGGTGACCTGTTCGCCCAAGTCCAAGAGGTGATCTGGAGCGATCTGCCGGCGGGCATTTATCAGGTTGAGATAGGATGGTATTATCCTTCGAGTATGCAGCGATTGCCGGTGCTGGTCGATGAGCAGGTGGTCGCCGACCGCGTGCTGCTTGTCCCCTTGAATATCGAATGAGACCGGGTACAATGTCCGATCAGAGCGGATCAAATTGGCGATGGAATGCCGGGGTCATAGCGATTTTGTTGATCGCTTTTGCCATGCGCATTTGGTCGTTGGCCGATGTGCCGCCCGGCCTCCAGGCCGATGACGAACGCTGGAACCTGGAGATTTTGGACCAGGTGCAGCGCGGCGAATGGGCGCTTTTTTTCACCCACGGCTGGGGGCGTGAGGGGTTGTTCTATTATCTGCTGGCAGCCTGGGCGTGGATGTTTGGAGAAAACTATGCTGTTTTACGTTTAATTTCAGCATCGGCCGGTTTGCTCACGGTTGCACTGACCATCCGCCTGGGGCAACAGATATGGAATCGACGTGTCGGCTGGCTGGCCGGGGCCGGTGTGGCCCTGAACTGGTGGGCACTCTTTTACAGCCGGGTTTTGTTGCGGGCCGTGCTGTTGCCGCCACTTTTCTTGGGCGCGGCATGCCTGTTTTGGGCCGCAATGAGCGGCTCGTTATCCGGCCGGCGACGGTGGGCAGCATGGGGGGGATTCGGGCTGCTTTATGGACTCGGCTTTTATGCCTACACCTCGGCCCGCATTCTGCCCTTTTTCTTTTTGACCATTGTGGTGGCCTGGTGGTTTCTAGATCGCTCGGCCGTGCGCGCGCAGGTCGGATCGGCGCTGGCCGGATTTACCCTGGCCCTGCTTTTGACCCTGCCGCTGGCCTGGACACTGCTCCGGCTCGACGGTGGAACGTTGCGTCTGGAGCAGGTCGGGGCGCCGTTGGATGCGCTCCAACAGGGACAAATCGGGCCGTTGATCGAAGCAACGCTCAAGACATTGGGCATGTTTTGGGTGCGCGGCAGCCCATCGTGGCGTTACAACCTGGCCAACCGACCGATTTTTGACCCGTTGGGCGGAGCATTGCTGGTGTTGGGGATGTTGGTCTCATGGCGCCGACAGCAGCCTCTGGTCTCGCTCTGGCTCTGGCTATGGTGGGGCATCGGCCTGTTGCCCGGCTTTTTGAGTGTAGATGCGCCCAGCACGGTGCGCACCATTCTGGCCATGCCGGCCACATTGATCTGGCCGGCGCTGGCGCTGGACACATTCTGGCACTGGACGCAAAAGAAAAGAAATTCTTGGATACCTATGATACTCTCCGTGTTCTACCTGGCCTTGATGGGGGGTCTGACCTGCCGCGATTATTTCTGGCGCTGGCCGGCCCACCCCGAGGTGCGCGAGCTGTATCAGTTTGGGCTGACCCAGGCGGTGCGGCAAGCCGAGGCAGAGGCTGCAGCGGGTGCATCGGTGAGCATGTCGGTGGTGCTGGACGCCGAACGAGACCCCTATACGATCTTGCATACCGCTCGCTCGACCGACCGACTGCCTCGTTTGTTCGATGGGCGATACGCCTTGCTCCTGCCCGCGACCGACCCCGTTGCCCTGATCGTCATGGAAAATGTTCCGCTGGCCTCGCCGCTGGAGGCCATGCTCGCCACCATTGCTACTCGCATTGACGCGCCTGTCCTGACGGCCGACGGACGGCCTGTTTTCACGGTTTACAGCGGCGATTTGCGCCGCCTGGTAGACAAACCGACCATCCCCCCAACGCCCGCCGCGTGCTTTGGCGGCTTGTTGACCTTGCGCGGGTACACCATGCCCCGTCAGGCCAGGCCCAATCAACACGTCGAGATCATCGAATACTGGCAGGTGCAGCGGGTTTCTACAGAACCCTGGGTGGCTTTTGTCCACCTGCTGAACCAAAAGGGTGAGTGGGTATCGGGCTATGATCGGCTGGACGTGTATGCCCCCTCCTGGCAACCGGGTGATTTGATCGTCCAGGTGCACACCCCATGGTTGCCGCCCGACATACCTCCCGGCGAATATCAGGTCGTGGTAGGGGTGTATCATCGTGAGACAATGCAACGGCTTGCCTGCGACATCGGCCCTGCCCCGTGCGACTATGTGCCGCTGGCGACCATTCACCTCGAGTGAGCAATTTGCCAAAAACGAGAATTCAGGGTAGAATTTGCAGTGGAGAGGTCGCATAGTTGGCTTAGTGCGCCGCACTCGAAATGCGGTGAACCTCCGGGTTCCGTGGGTTCAAATCCCACCCTCTCCGCCAACAAAAGAGCGAGATGCACAGCATCTCGCTCACTTTTATTCAGGCGGTGACTTGCAGTCACCGCCTAAAGCAATGGCATCTCATCATGCAGAATCGCGGCGACTGCGCCGATCGGCCATTCTGTCTTTGGGCAAGAGAACCCCCGATACCCGATCAATCCGGCTCGACTTGGACGGCTACGGTTTCGGCGAGGTCATATTCGCCAAACTGACAATCGAACTCGGCCTCGGTGCCGGCCGGAATGCGCGGGGTGTAGCAAAACCCGGCGTTGACCACCGTGCCCCACGGATCGTACAAGGTCACCACCACCTGTGCGCGGTTGACCGCTTCTTCCCCGTCGTTGCGCACCTTCCCCGTAACGTGCAAGATGCCGGTTTGAAAGCCGGTGACCTGGTATTCTACCACGATCAGCCCTTTTGGCAACCTGCGCAGGGTAGGTTGTGCGGTGACGCGGATGGTATAGCGTTGCCAGCCCCACTCGTTGGGCATGATCAGGGCAAAAGGCGTGATTTGTTGTGGGCCGATGACATCCATCAACGCCGGCCCCTCGACGACACGCATCACCGTGCCCCAGCGGTTGTAAAAGACAACGCGCACGGTGATATGGTCGAGGTTACCCGCAGTTTCGTTGCGCGCTTCGCCGACAATGTGCAAGTTGCCGGAGCGACCGATAAAGTCGTGGTAACTGAGCAAACCCAAGACCACCGTCGATGTGCCGGGTGGAGTGGGCGTAAAGGTGGGAAAGGTGGTTGCCGGCCCGCCCGGATTGGGTATTGGGGTCGGCGTCTGCGCTGGGGTGGGTTGCGACCGTGCCGGTGTCGCGGTGGGCGTTGCGGTGGGCGTCAACGTGGGCAGGCGCGTTGGCGTCGGCGTTGCCGTGGGGGGTGGGTTAAAGGCCCGCGATACCGACACGATGATCTCGGCCGGTGACGAATCGCCGGCAGGGCTTTGGGCAATGACGCTGTAGCGGTAGATGCCGGGCAACAGGGTGTCATCGACAAAGCGAGGCCCGCTCACCCGCGCGCGGGTGACGGTGGCCTCACCGCCCATGCCGACATCCCACCGAATCAGGTAATGCGTTGCTCCCGGCGACGGTTGCCAGCTCAGCTCAACCACGCCGGGCGCAATTTGCACCGCTCGCAGGCCAGATGGGGCAACCGGCGGCAGGTCAGGCCGGATGGGGAAGGGCGTTCGGGTAGCCGTGCCGGTCGGCGTAGCGGTTGGCGTTGAGGTTGGAGCGCGCGTCGGCGTGAAGGTCGGCGTTGGCGTTGGGGTGGGCGTATGGGTCGGCGTTGGCGTTGGGGTGAGCGTATGGGTTGGCGTTGGTGTTGGCGTTTCCGTTGGGGTGGGCGTGGCGGTGGGAATGCCGCCCAACGGCGTTGGCGTTGTGGTCGGTGATGGGGTGGGCGTGATCGTCCAGGTTGGCGTAAAGGTGGGCCGCAAGGTTGGAGTAGGCGGTATCTGCACAACCGATGTGGGAGCCGGCGGCAGGCTAAACCAATGGGCATACAACAACCAGCCGGTTGTGCCGTACAGAACCAGATTAATGCAGAGCAGCAAAATCAGGATCACCGACCATTGCTGCTCCGGCAGATCAAGCAGGTTCTCGACAAAAGACTCGATGCGGTTCAAGCATCACCCGCTTCACCGAAGGAGGTTTTTAGCCCCCTAAAGACACAATCTGTTTGAGCAGGCCGACAATGCTCATACCGACTGCAATCCCTTCAGCAGGCGAGATTTTGCCCAGCGATTCTGCTTCGCCGGCTTCAACGGCCGCAATTTTGCTCTCGTTGGCCCTGAGAAACAAAAAGGCAGCCAACAATCCGACCAGCAGCCCGATAAAGCCGCCGACCATCAAAATTTTGTGTCGAATTTGCATTTTGGTTCTCCGATCGATTTTTCAGATTACCGCCTTCCCGGCGTAACTACCTACCTGATTGGCCTGCCGCTATGCGCTGATTGGAAATCAGCCTTTCTGGGCACGCTGTGCCGGGCGAAGGCCGACCGCAGGCCGAAGGCCTATGGCGGGCGACTTTAGTCGGCACGTAGGTAGTCATTTCCCGGCAGCAGGCTTGATTAGATTATACATAGAGTGTCAAGTTTTGCAAGTATAACCCTTCGGGCCGATTGAAATTGTTCCCCGTGGGCGCTTTGCCATTGGTCGGCCGGTGTTGACCAGGGGCCACAGACCCGACAAGGATGGCCTACCAGAACATGCAGACGGTTTCGGCGCATAGTTTGCGAACACCCCCCCGCAAAGGGGACAAAAAGAGCCTGCAAAAAGGGGGGTGTTCGCAACCAGATCATCGGTGGGACGCACCAATGCCTCCAAGGCATACTTTGTAGCCCCAAATGGGACACGTGCGTGAGCGTATCACACTGGGGACATACTGGTGGGCAAAAAGGGGCATCGCGCTCCGTAAAGAGGGCTGAAAAGAGGCTTCCCTCTGCCTATAATGAGTTGAGCCAACCTGCAAATCGGGTACAATGGTATCGGGTGAAGTGGCCGGAGGGGTTTACGAGGACCGAAGAAAAACGTGAGCGTATCACACTGGGGACATACTGGTGGGCAAAAAGGGGCATCGCGCTCCGTAAAGAGGGCTGAAAAGAGGCTTCCCTCTGCCTATAATGAGTTGAGCCAACCTGCAAATCGGGTACAATG
>Ga0209101_1001081_pt1 | contig 21178 bp, 23 predicted proteins | sample ConPoolayeCmetaG_FD_185481 | JGI IMG/M metagenome (GOLD analysis project Ga0209101, IMG submission 185481) | Hot spring microbial mat communities from California, USA to study Microbial Dark Matter (Phase II) - Cone Pool mat layer C metaG... ...
TTAAACCATCCCCGTTTTTTTATCCTATAGATAGAAGAAAAATTTGTGTCACAAAAATTTTAAGAGGTTTTGGTTGTTTTAATAATCTAAAGTATTATTTTCTTACCATACTTTATGACATAGAACCGAGGTAAAATAATATTATGGTAAATATTGGTTACTATCTTGGTTTTTCTCATTTTTTAGGGATCGGCCCGGTCCGCTTTCAGGCGCTTTTAAACCGATTTTCCTCAGTTAAAGACGCCTATTTGGCTGATCAATCTCAACTAAGAGAGATATTAGGTGAGAACTTGGCTAAAAAGTTTATTGAGTTTCGAAAGCAGTTTGATTGGGAAAAAAAAGTTTTAGAGTTAGAAAAAAAGAAAATAAAGATTGTCACCCAAGAAGATAAGCAATATCCGGTTGGATTAAAAAACATCAACGATCCGCCGATCTGTTTCTATCTTAAGGGCGAACTACCAGCGTCAACAAAGATTTTTTTGGCCATCGTTGGGACAAGAAAGGCAACTGATTACGGGTTAAAAACCGCCTTTAACCTGGCTCTGGCTTTAGCCGAGGCCGGACTGATCATTGTTTCTGGAATGGCGTTGGGGATTGATACCCAAGCGCACTGGGGCGCTCTTCAAGCCGGTGAGAAAACTGTGGCGGTTTTAGGTTGTGGCGTTGATATTGTTTATCCGGCCGCTAATCGGCCTCTTTATCAAAAAATTCTTTCTTGTGGTGGTGGAATCATCTCTGAGTTTCCGCCAGGACAGTTGGTACAAAAGGGATTATTTATCGCCCGCAATCGAATTATCTCCGGTTTAGCAAAGGCGGTTTTGGTGGTCGAAGGAGCAGAGGACTCCGGGGCGTTGATTACTGCTCGGTATGCGGCTGAGCAGGGAAAGGAGGTTTTGGCGGTTCCCGGACCGATTAGTTCTGCGGTCTCAGCCGCACCTAATAATCTGATCAAACAAGGCGCCCGGTTGGTAACCAGCGTTGATGATATCTTTGAAGCGCTTGATTTAAAGATAAAACCAAAAAAACAAGAAACAGTTCTTAATCAGTTAACTAAGGAAGAAAAGGATATCTTTAGTCTTTTGGTTGAGGGACCAAAGAGCGTTGATGATCTTTTTCAAGAAACAAAGAAACCAGTGGCAGAAATTTTAAAGATAGTTTCCTTACTGGAAATCAAACAACTAATTCGAAAAAATCCCCAAGGGAGTTATGAGTCTTTTTAATAACAACTAATTAAATTGGATTTTGTCTCCGAGGATTTTTTTGACGATCTGGTTAAATCGCTGACCGCGATCAAATTCGTTCTTAAACATAGCAAAGGAAGTGGCCGCCGGTGAGAAGAGGATATAGATTTTTTTTGAAGACTCTTTTGCCAACTGATAAGCTTTTTTAACCGCTTCTTCTAAATTGCTATAAATCGGGGTAATCTTTTGTCGATATCTTATTTTAAGGGTTGGTAGAATCTCTTTAGTAAAGGAGCCATCAAGTAGAACAATCTTTTTAACCGTCGCTAAGGCATTAACCAAGTTATTAAACGGAAGATTTTTGCTGTTGCCACCTAAGATTAAAATGACATCTTTATTGGCAAAGGTTTTAAGGCAGACTTCGGTGGCTGTTGGGGTGGTTGAAGTGGTGTCGTTGATGAAGATAAAGTTATTTTTTTTAGCGATTACTTGCTGACGAAATGGTAGGCCGCGAAAGTTTTTAAGTGTTTTTAGGGTTTTTTCTTTGTTTAGTCCAAGAATCTGACTGGTTATTAAAGCGGCGGCCGCGTTTTCTTGGTTGTGTTGACCGCTAAGATAAGCAAATCTTTGATTAAAATCTTTTCCTTGGTAAAAAAATATCCGACTCTTTGGTCTATCTTTTAAAATAGTTTTCTTTAAGGTCTGATTGGCAATTAAAAAGTCTTTGTTTTTCTGATAAAGATAGATGGCTTTTTTATCAAAAAGATAGTCATTAAGCGACTGATAAAAATTAAGATGATCCGGATAGAAAGAGGTAAAGACAGCAATCGGCGGTGAGATTTTTTCCTGGTGAAAGCCAGAAAGAGCCCAAGAGGAAAGTTCCATCACTAAAAGACTGTTTTTGGTGGCGGTTTGAAGATAGTTAATGGTTGAGATGCCTGGTAACCCACCACCTAAAAGAACAGGTTTTTTTTGATCCTTTAAAATCTGATAGATCATCATCGTTGTGGTTGACTTACCGCGGGTTCCAGTAATACCAATGATCTTGCCGGGAAAGTTTTTGGCGACAAATGACAGTTCCATCTTAACCGGAACTCCTTTTTTTTTGGCAGCAACAATCTCCGGCAAGGTCCAAGGAACCGAGGGCCCTTTAAAGATAACATTAGCGCTTAGAAAGTCTTTTAGACAGTGTTGCCCTAAGCGATAGTTAATTGGATATTCTTTTAGTTGATCTAAACTTTCCTTAAGGTCAACGGGTGTTTTTTTATCGGTTACGGTTATCTGACTGCCGACTTTGGTAAAAAACTTTACCAGACCTAAACCGCCGCCTTGAATCCCTAAACCAACAATAAGAACTTTCTTACCGGCATATCTTTTTTTTATTGTTTGATAAATTAGATTGGTTTTTTTCATTTAGGTTTTAAGAAAATTGATAATAACTTCGCGCTGTCGTGGTTTGGTATCAAAGTCGATTAGGACAATCTTTTGCCAGGTGCCAAGAAACGGTTTTCTATTGATTACTGGAAACGACAGACTAGGACCAAAGAGAGAGGCGCGAAGATGTGAGGCGCCGTTGTCATCACCCCAGGTTTGATGATGGTGATAATTTTTTTGGTAGGGGATAATCTTCTCTAATATTTCCCTTAGATCTTGGTATAGATTTTTATCGATCTCAATGGTAGTGATGGCGGCGGTTGAGCCAATCACAAAAAGATTAACCACCCCATTCTGGAAACCTTTTTTTTTAATTATTTGGTAGATTTTTTCGGTTAGATCAATGATATCGGTTTGACCATTGGTATCAACAAAGATTCTTTCCACTTTCTAATTATATATCTTACCCGATTAAATTTACAAGTTTTAATAAGAATAGAATTTATCTGCTTGTTATATGGTTTATAATAATTATTATGTTTCATTATCTTAATAACCAATGGGTAAAAACAGATGATCTTAAAATTTCTGCTTTTGATTTAGCGATAGTACGTGGTTTTGGTGTCTTTGATTTTTTACGAACTTATAACAAAAAACCATTTTTATTAGAAGAGCATCTTGATCGTTTTTTTAACTCTTTAAAAATTTTGGAGATGAAATCGGTAAAAACAAAAAAAGAAATTAAGAAAATAGTTGAAGAGGGAATTATGAAAAACAACTTTCCTGAAACTAATATTAAAATCATTCAAACTGGCGGTGAGTCTGATGATGGAATTAGTCCAAAAGGAAAATACAATTTTATCGTAATGTTTACGCCGGCGATCACTTATCCAAAATCATATTTTCAAAACGGAACAAAAGTGATTACTTATCCTTTTTTCCGCTTTTTTCCCAGGGTTAAATCACTTAATTATTTAGTGGGTGTTTTAGCTGTAAAAAAAGCCAAAAAACAGAAAGCGGTTGAGGCTTTATATGTTGATGATAAAAAAATTTATGAGGGGGTAACCAGTAATTTTTTTGCGGTTATTGAAGAAAAGATTGTTACTCCCAAAGATAATATTTTAATTGGCATAACGCGCCAGATAGTGATTAAATTAGCCAAAAAATTAGATCTTAAAATTGAAGAACGACCCCTTTTTTTAAAAGAAATTCCTTATTTTTCTGAAGCGTTTATTACTTCTTCTACCCGTGGAATTATGCCGGTAGTTGCGATTGATAATCAAAAAATTAACGGAGGAAAACTGGGAAAAATAACAAAAATCTTGATGAAAGAGTTTAAAAATTTGACAAAGAATTATTAAAGGTTTAAACCTAAAACAACCCCAAAGGTTTGAATCTTTGAATCTAAAGGTTTGAATCTAAACCTCATCATCAATCTTTTTTATTCTTCGTAGATACTTTTCTTCTATTTTTGGCTGGGTTTCAATAAAAACATCAACTAATTTTTTTGCTAATTCCAGCCCCTTACCGTTTTCCTCAGCGCCGTTTTTAAAAAAATCAGAGGCTAAAGCCAAAACATTGATATGATCATTTTCTTTGGCGTGTTTTACTTGTTCTTCAGAGAATCCTAAGGCACAACGAATTCCTTTGAAGCGGTTAACAACGATTGAAACACCAACCCCAGAGCCGCAAATCACAATTCCTAAAAAATCTTTTGGGTTTTGTAAAACGGCTTGGGCGACTTTTTTGGCAAAGTCAGGATAGTCATCTAAAGGATCGTATTGATAGTTGCCCATATCCTCAACTCGGATATTTTTCTCCTGAAGATAATCAATCAGTTTATTTTTTAAATCAAACCCGCGGTGGTCAGCAGCAATAAAAATGGTCATAAAAATAGTATAAAGTAGTAAGCATTAAGTATCAAGTATTAAGTATATAAAATTTTAATTATCTTTCTACCATCTCTTTTAGTCTTTTTAAAGCTTCTTTTAAAACATCCAAAGAACTAGCAATCGAGATACGGATATTATAAGTTCCATAAGACTCTTTTGTTTTCGGATCAATCATTCCGCCACCAAAAGACTCACCAGGTAAAACACAAACATTTTTTTCTTTTAAAAGTTTTTTTGCCAATCTTTCTCCAGTAAAACCGGTTTTTGAAATATCTGGATATACATAAAAAGCTCCACCAGGTTTTGGGCAAAAAATACCTTTAATGTTATTTAAATAATCAACAACAAAATCACGTCGTTTTTTAAACTCTTCTTTCATTTGCTCAACATATTTCAAAACTTCTTTATTATTAATTGTTTCAGCTAAACCTATCTGCTCTGGAGTTGGCGGACAACTAAATCTAACGTTATTAATTTTTCTTACCGGACCGTCAATAAATTCTTTTGGTCCAATAATATAACCAATTCTTATTCCTGGGACACAGTTTCTTTTTCCTGGACCATCAATTACAATCGTTCTTTTTTCCATATCAGGAAAGTCTAAAATTGAAACAAATTTACCATCAAAAACATGTCCTCGATAAATTTCATCAGCAAAAATTATTAAATCATACTTTTTTGCCAAGAAAGCCAGTCTCTCCAAGCTTTTTACCGAAACTACTCCGCCGGTTGGATTTCCTGGTGAAAGTAAAATTACTACTTTTGCCTTAGTTTTTTTAATTTGTTTTTCTAAATCTAAAATGTCAATGTCATAATTTCTTTCTGGAGAAAGTCTATATGGTATCCATGTTCCTTGTGCATCAGAAATACCACCAAAATGACCGGGATAACCAAAACAAGGAACCAAAACTTTATCACCTTTATTTAAAATTCCTCTAAAAATTACTCCAATTGCCGCTTTCCCACCACCAGAAGTTATAGCAACATTTTCTTTGGTAATTTTTGCTCTTTGATAGTATTTTTGGACTTCTTTAGCAACGGCTTCTCTTAAAATATCTAGTCCTAACGGCGGCCCATAACCGGTTTTTCCTTCTTGATAAGCTTTGGCAATGGCCCTTCTTATTAAGGGATGAGGTAAAAAGTCAGGTTGGCCAATCTGAAGCCGGAGAACTGGCTGGCCGCTTTCTTTTTCTTGGGTGGCAGCATAATCACCCCAAACAAAAGCACCTTCAGCATAAAGATTATTTAAAGTGTTGGAAAGTTTCATATTTATTTTTATTTTAATAATAAAATTCACAAACTATCTTATAATTTAATCTACGGTGTCATTTCGTTCTCCAAATTAGGTAATTAGGATATCCTGAAACGAGTTCAGGATGACAAATTAATTTAATAAATTAATAACCTTTTGGACGATAAACTCGGCTGTTAAACCAAAAGCCTTCATTAGTTCCCAGGGTTTTCCTGATTCGCCAAATCTATCTTCAACCCCAACCATTCCAAATCGCAGGCTATTTCTAAGATTAGCTTCCATAATTGTTGCCGCCACCAAATTTCCCAAGCCGCCTTTTTGATGTTCTTCAGCAGTAACAATTACTTTTGTTTCTTTAGCAGCTCTAATAATCACTTCTTTGTCTAATGGTTTAATCGTGTGAAGATTAATTACTCTTGAGGAAATACCAAACTCTTCTTTTAAAATCCAAGAGGCGCGTAATGCTTCGGCTAACGCCGGGCCGCAGGCAATTAAAGAAACATCTTCGCCTTTATTTTTATAATCTTTAGCCAGATATACTTCAAATGCATCAATAAAGTTATTCGTTTCTTTTTGATAACGATAAATATTGGCTTTTCCAAAAACAAACGGCGTTTCTTCGGTGGTGATCACCGGTGTCGCTTCGCGGGCAAAACGGAGATACTTTGGTCCTTTAATCTTTAATAAAAGTTCTTTTGTGGCTTTTTTTGTCTCGATGCTGTCACAGGGGATAACTAAGTTCATATTTGGCAACCCGCCAACAACAAAGATTTCCTCCAATGCTTGATGAGTTGCCCCATCAGCGCCAACTGATATTCCTCCATGAGCACCACCAAACAAAACATTTAACTCACCATAACAAACTGTTGTTCTCATTTGGTCTGCATTTCTTTGGGAACAAAAAACACCATAAGTTGATAATACTGGAATTTTTCCTTCTTTTGCCAAACCAGCCGCTACTACTGTTGCATTTTGTTCGGCAATTCCCATTGATAAAAACCTTTTTTTTCTTTCGGGATTTTTGGCATAAAAATCAGTAATCTTTACCGAACCAGAAATATCAAGTCCTAAACAAACAATCTTTTCATTACCGCCAACTTCGGTTAATGCCTTGCCAAAACCAAATCGGGTTGGTTCCATTACTACTTTCATTTTTTCTTGCTGATTCCAAAAGTAGTCTTTTTTAAACCTTGGTACCATTTTTTCTATTTTCTGATCAATCTTTTTCTGATAGTCTTCAGCTTTTTTTCTAAAAAGATTAAGATTGATTTTATTGGTAAGTTTTAATTCAGATAGAGCTTTTTTTAACTGCTCTTCATCAGGAGCAACACCATGCCAGGAAGCATTGTTTTCCATAAAAGAAACACCCTTCCCTTTGATGGTTTTAGCAATAATGGCGATTGGTCTTCCTTTTATTTTTTTCGCTTTTTCTAAGGTATCAACAATTTGTTTCATGTTATGACCATCAATCTTCATTACCTCAAAACCAAAGGCAGATAGTTTTTTTTCAAAGTTTTCCAACTTCATTACCTCTTCGGTGTTACCATCAATCTGAAGATAGTTACGATCAACAATGACAATTAAGTTATCCAGCTGGTAATGGGCGGCGCTCATCGCCGCTTCCCACATCGATCCTTCATTCCATTCACCATCACCGGTAATGGCGTAAACTTTGTAATCTTTTTTATTCAATTTTCCGGCTAACGCCATTCCCACGGCGACACCCAAACCTTGTCCTAAAGATCCAGTTGACATCTCAACTCCTTTTAGTTTTAACCAGTGTGGATGACCTTGAAATGGACTATCAAACTTTCTTAGAGTGGCTAATTCTTCTACGGGAAAATAACCACTCATTGCCAATCCTAAATACAAAGCCGGAGCTTTATGACCAGCAGAAAAAATAATTCGATCCCGATCTTCCCAATCTGGATTCTTTGGATCATGACGAGCAATTTTAAGATATAAAGCAGCAGTAATATCCATTATTGATAGAGTACCACCGGGATGGCCGCTCTCGGCTAAATAAATGGAGATTAAGTCAATTCCTCGCATATAGTTAGCCGCATCAACCAATTGTTTTAAAGAAAATTTTTTTCGTATCTGCCCGGTTTTACTATTTAAGATTGCCATATTTTAAAAAGTTAAATTTATAACCAGTGGGTTAAATTTTTAATGTTTGATAGTCTTTTTTGAAGGCGGCTATTCCTTTATCAGTTAAAGCGTGAGAAAAAAGTTGTTTTAAAACTTTGAAAGGAACAGTAGCGATGTGACAGCCAATTAATGCCGATTGTTTTACGTGGTCAGGATGTCGAATAGAAGCAGCAATTATCTCAGTTTTAATTTTATATTGATCAAAAATATTTTTTATTTCTCGGATTAAATCCATTCCAGTTTGGCCAATATCATCAAGTCGTCCCAAAAATGGAGAAACATAAGTTGCCCCGGCTTTTGCAGCAAGAAGTGCTTGATTGGCAGAGAAAATTAACGTGACATTAGTTTTTATTCCTAATTTGCCTAATTTTTTAACTGCTTTTATCCCTTCAATAGTCATGGGAATTTTAACTACAACATTTTTAGCAATTGAAGTAAGTTCTTTTGCTTCCGCTACTATCTCATCACAAGTTTCTTTAATTCCTTCTAAACTGACCGGACCAGGAACCATTTGACAGATTTTTTTGGAAAGAGATAAGACTGCCTGACCCTTTTCTTTAGCCATTAAGGTAGGATTGGTTGTTGCTCCGTCAATAATTCCCCACGAAACTGCCTCTTTTATTTCCTCAAAGTTGGCTGAATCAATGAAGAGCTTCATGGTTTTTTTATGTTATAAAAAAAGATTTTTTTTGTCAAGGGGAAAGTTTTGGGGAGAATATTTTGAAATTTAAAAAAAATTAAAGATTTTTTTTGGGACCACTAATAAAAATTAAAGAAAGAATAATGGCGAAAACCAGACCACTTTCATAACCAAATTTAGCACCAAAAAGACCGCCGATAACAAAAAAACTGATCATCGACCAAAAACTAAACTCATCACCACCAACAACGGCTAACTGCATGATGAGAATATAAATGATGGAAATAATAAGATATGTAATCAGATCAAAAGCGCCGCTATTTATCTGCGCCGATGGAGTTGGGTCGATAACTTCAAAAGAAAGAACCGGAAAAAATGGCAACAAAAAAAACGAAAAAAATATTAAAGATAAAACCTTTTTATTCATAAGATCTTCTGCAATTGATTTTTAAAGGAATCTGCCTTAAAAAATTTAGATCTTTGTTGAGCCTCAAAACTAAGTTTTTCTTTCAAATCTTGGTTAAAATAAATCTCACCGATTTTATTGGCAAGATCATACGGGTCGTTTTGATCAGCCTTAAGTACACCTTGATTATTCGATATCTCTTCAAGAACCGGGATATTGGCAATAACCGAGGGACATCCTTGAGAAGCGGCTTCTAAGTAAGAAAAACCAAATCCTTCGTCGCGTGAGGGCAAGATGTTAACTATTGCTTGTTGATAAAGTTTGATCAGCCTGTAGTCATTAATATAACCCAAAAAAATAAACCGTTTATCATCTTTTGTTAATTGAAAAAACTCTTTTAACTCTTTTTGCCAAGGATGATTAGGATTAAAACTTCTAAATTCTAAATTCGAAGTTCTAAACAAATTCCAATTTTCTAAATTCAAATTTTCAAAACGTTTTTGATTTATAATTTTAGATTTTGAATTTGTTTCGGATTTAATTTGAAATACTTTTCCCACAAAAATACAGGTGACATTGGCGATTTTAATTGCTTTGGCTAAATTAACTAAATTTTTGTTCCAAGTAGCATCACCGACATAGAGACAGAAATTACTTAACTCAAAACTCAAATCGCAAATCTCAAAACTACAACTTAAATCTAAAAACTTTTTTTTATCTTTATTATTTTTTTCAGTTTTAAGGTTTTGCGTTTTAGTTTTGACTTTTGAGTTTTGACTTTTGAGTTCTTTTTTAAATATCTTTGGTAAGCAAGGGTAGATGACTTTTACTTTTTCTTCAGGAAGTTTTAGGATTTGGACGATGTCTTTTTTACTTGCTTCTGAATCGGTAACAATTAAGTCATAATTTTTTAAAGCCAGTTTATTCAAAAAGATATTAAAATTTCCGCGGATTCCTGCGGGAAATTTTGAAGGGTATTTTAACGGGATAAGATCGTGGATGACAGCGATTTGTTTTTTGGCAATTCGATGACCAGATAATATTTTTTGTAGTGATAGGTTTTGTAAGGACAGGTCGAGACCTGTCCGAATTGGCGATTGTAAGAAGTTAAAAAAAGGATTGATGAAAGCGTGTAACGTGTAACGTGTAACGTGTAACGTATTAGAAAAAATCCATTGAGGAAAGTTTTCTTTGAGGATCTGTAAGTATCGGCCAACACCGCGGAATTGAGATTGTTTATCAGAGGCGGTTGGATCAAAACATAAAATTTGATGGGTCATAGAAAGATTTTATAAAATTAAATTTGGGTTGACAATCATTACAGAATCATTATATAATTCTTAAATATGATAAAACAACTAATAAATGATGAAAAATTTACCAATATTCAAAAAGCCCAGGCGGGATTAACTCGGCTTTTTTTGGAAGCAGAAAAAACAGGGAGTTTTTATCGAGTTTTAAAAAATGATCAACCGTTGGGGGTTCTTCTTCCTGATAGTCTTTGGCAAAGTTTGATTGAGGATTTAGAGGCTCTTTCTTCGCCAAATTTTAGACAAAAAATTGCTAAAGCAAGAAAAGAAAAGAAAACAATTAAAGCCAGTGAAGTTAAAAAGAAATTGGGTTTATACCCGAATTACTCCAATTTATAAATTACACCATTGTCATTCCGAATTTATTTCGGAATATCGTTTTTAGATCCTGAAACGAGTTCAGGATGACAGAAAGTTGCAAATTCAATAGAAGGAGTACATAAAAATGTATTCTTATGAATTTAAGCCACAAGCAGTGCGTGATTTAAAAAAATTACCTAAAGAGGTTCAAAAAAGAATTATCAAAAAACTTGACTATTTTGTCTCTTTTGAAAATCCATTGGTCCTTGCTGATTATCTTATTAACTTTGAAATCGGCACTCACCGTTTTCGTATTGGTGATTATCGGGTGATATTTGATGTTATTGATGAGAAGATAATTATTCTTGCTTTAGGCCATAGAAGGGAGATTTATAGGTGAGAAAAGTTATTTGTTATTGGTTATTAGTTATTTAAGAGCGGTTTTATAAGAGACTTACTGGATTATTTTTGTTGTGATTGTTTTAATTCTTCTTCTAATTTTCTTGCTCTTTCTAGGTATAGCTTAGAGTTTTCTAAATATTTACTTGGGTCTTCGGGTGGAGTGACACCCCTTTTTCTCCACCATTCATTTCTTTTTTGTGCTGCTACAGCGGCATTCCGCCAAAAGTCAGCAAAATGTTTGTATTCTCTTACTCTTGCTTCGTCTTTTAATTCTTTCCAACCAGGCAAGTCTGTTGTAAGTAAATATAACATCATTAAAGCAGGGTTGCCTTTCCTACTTATAATTTCTAAAAGTTCCAATCGAGCCTCTGGGTCATTAGGCCTCTTGGAAAGCTCGCGATATAATTTTTCTAAGCTAGGATCTTTGGAATCGTTTGATGTGAAAAAACCATCTGGTGGTATCCCATTATCGGGGATTGGTTCAATCATATCAGGCATTAATGGTTGCGCTGATCGTTGCTCTAACGTTAACGGTTGCGGTGATATGTTCTCTGCAGAAGTTGTTTCTGGCATATTTTTTAATTTAAACTTATTAATTCATTTTACTTCTTCTTCTTCTTCTTGTCAATATGCTATTGAAAAAAGCATATTTTATGCTTATAATAAAAGCATATGATTGATTTTAAATTGGAAAAACATAATCCGTGGTGGGAGGAAAAGAAAAAAATTAATGAAGATTTTGTTTTAGTTGAATTTTATCAACAAAAATATAAATTCTTTCACCCATTTATTAAACACCAATTTGATAAAGATGCTATTTTTATTATTCGTGGACCAAGAAGGATTGGCAAAACAACCCTTATCAAATTAATCATTAAAGAACTTCTTTTTAATAAAAAAGTAAATCGAAAAAACATCTTCTTTTATCCCTGTGATCGAATAGTTGATTTTAATAGCCTTTATGATCTTTTAATTAATTTTTTAAGTCAAAAAGAAAGGGGAAGAAGGTATATCTTTTTAGATGAAATTACTTATGTTAATGAGTGGCAAAGGGCGATAAAAAGTTTGGTTGATAGCGGTGATTTGAAAAATACTACTTTGTTTTTAACCGGCTCAAATGCCTTAGATCTTAAAATTTCTTCCGAAAGATTACCAGGCCGACGGGGAAGAGAGGAGAATTTGGACATAAACTTTTATCCTTTAAATTTTTCCCAATTTTATTCATTAACAAAAAATAAAAATTTTTTTGACTTTTTGTTAACGGGCGGTTTTCCGCAGGTGATTAACGAGTTTTATCGTCAGCAGTTTATCAGCAATTTTATTTATCAAAGTTATTTGGACTGGATTGAAGGTGATATTTACAAAATAGGAAAGTCAGACAAACTAATGTATTTAATTTTTTCTGAGATTTTTAAGCATTTAGGGAGTACGATTTCTTGGTATAAAATCGCCAAAAACACTGGTATTGGCTCTCACTCAACTGTTGAAGATTATATTGATGTTTTTGAAAAAATATTTATCGCTTTTTTTATTAACTTTTATTCAATTGATGAAAAAAAAGTATATTTTAACAAGAATAAAAAAATATACTTTTTTGATCCGATCATTCTTCATTCAATAAAAGCAAAGATCGATAATTTTTCTGACCAATTTTTTTCTTATGCTAAATCCAATATTAACGATTCAACGCTATTGCCGGCATTGATGGAGAATATTGTCGCTTCTTATTTAAGGCAGATGGGAGGACAGTTGTTTTATGGTAATTATCGGGGGAAGGAGATAGATTTTGTTTTTAAAAGAAAAGAGCAAATTTATTTTATTGAAGTTAAATATCAAAATATTATCCAACCCAAAGATTTTTTATTCTGGCAAGAAAAAAGACCTTTGACAGTAGTGACTAAAAATTTTACCTATACTAAAGATAATTTGCGGTTTATAAAGATTGAGGATTTTTTGTTAAATTTTTTATAAAGACTGTCTTTTTTCTTCTTGTCAAGGGGAAAAAAATCACTTGACAAATACAAAAAAACCGATAAAATGTATTTATGAGCGTAATAAGAAACGTAACTATTAAGGCAAAAAAATATTTAGAGAGACAAGAAATTCTTATTTTTGTTGGTCCAAGACAGGCAGGTAAAACCACCATTCTTCATCAAATAGAAAAAGAAGTAAAAAACCAACCCTATTTTTTTCTTAATCTTGAGGATAAAGAGATAGTACACCTTCTTGATTTGTCGCCAAAAAATATTTTTCAAATTTTACCTTTAGATTTAAAAAAGAAGACCTTTATTTTTATCGATGAGATTCAATACTTAAAAGATCCCACCAATTTTTTAAAGTATCTTTATGATCAGTATCAGGGAAAAATAAAGTTAATTGTCTCTGGTTCTTCAGCTTTTTATCTTGAAAGAAGATTTAAAGATTCGCTCGTTGGCCGGAAAAAAATTTTTTATGTTTATCCAGCATCATTGAATGAATTTTTTCGATTTAAAGGTTTTGAGTTTGATAAACCTTATTCAAAATTAACTTTAGTAGAAAAAGATAAGTATAAAAATCTATTTTTTGAGTATTTAGTTTATGGGGGTTATCCACGGGTAATTTTAGCGCCGTTTGATGAAAAAAAAGAAGTTTTGCGCGATTTAATTTACTCTTATATCAAAAAAGATATTTATGATGGAGGAGTACGCCAAGAAGATGTTTTTTATCAGCTTTTTAAGATTTTGGCTTCACAGATTGGTAATTTAGTAAATATTTATGAATTATCCCTAACTTTGGAAGCATCAAAAACCGCCATTGACAACTATCTATATTTAATGCAAAAATCTTTTCATCTTTGTTTAATTCGGCCCTTTTTTAAAAATATTAGAAAAGAGTTAACAAGGATGCCAAAGGTTTATTTTTATGATTTGGGTCTTCGCAACTTTTTGGTTAATAACTTTGAATCGTTTTTGATGCGGCATGATCAAGGAGCAGTTTTGGAAAACTATTTTTTCCGTTTATTTTTAGAAGAAAAATATCCTGATGAAATAAAATTTTGGCGGACAACTGAAGGGCAGGAAATAGATTTTATCATCGATGATAACGCTTATGAAGTAAAAGTAAACAAAAATATTTTTAAACCCTCAAAATACAAACTTTTTCAAAAAAAATACCCGCAGGTTAAATTGAGGGTGGTTGGATTGGAAGAAGCAATTTCTTCTTCTTGTCAAGAGAAAAAAATTAAAGATAGAAATAAAGTAGAAATATATAGAAATAAGGTAGAAATAAATGGAGATTAAAAAAATATATAAAGACTGTCTTTGAAAAAGACAGTCTTTTTTGAAAAAAGTTTATTAGATATAGTATAATTTTCTTATGAAAAAATCCCTTCCCAAAAAAATCCCCAAATTTCTTTATCCTTATTTTTGGGATGTTAATGTGAAAAAACTTAATCCGCAAAGATATCCGTATTTTGTTATCAATCGTTTATTGGAAAAAGGCGATATTCAAGCAGTTCGTTTTGTATTAAAAAACTTTCCTGAAGAAAAAATTATTGAGACATTTAAAAAACTAAGAGATTTTAACAGAAAAACCGCCTCTTTTTGGAGCCTGTTTTTAAAAATTCCCCAAAATCAAATAAAATGTTTAGAACCGTCTTATCTAAAAATGCGTATGATGCACTGGCCTTATTAGGAAAGACAAAAATTTTACCAGAAAAAACATTTTTAGCCGGTGGGACTGCTTTAGCTTTACAAATAGGCCATCGGATATCGCAAGACTTTGATTTTTTTACTCCAACTTCTTTTAAAAGTGAGGATTTAATGACTAAATTAAATAAAATTGGCAATTTTGTTTTAACCGAAAAACAATTTAAAGATACACTTTTGGGATTATTTAATGGGGTAAAATTTAGTATTTTTTTATATCCCTATCCTTTAATTGATAAACCAATTGATTATTTAGGAATTAAACTAGCTTCTTTAAAAGATATTGCCGCAATGAAATTGGCAGCCATTATGGATCGGGGAACAAAACGGGACTTTATCGATCTTTATTTTTTAGTGAATAACAATATTTCCTTAGATGAGATGTTTGTTTTTTATGATGAAAAATTTAAAGCATTAGAAAGCAATCTCTATAGTTTATTAAAATCATTGACTTATTTTGACGACGCAGAGAAATCTGATATGCCGGAAATGTTAAAAAAAATTTCCTGGAAGGAGGTAAAAGATTTTTTAAAAAAAGAGGTCGTTAGAGTGGCGAAAAAGTGGATCGGGGATTAAAAGAGATCTTATTCGATTTTCTTCTTAAAACCAAAAAAGAAAACTGATATTTATTGTCAGCGTCTTTTCTTTCTTCAATGACTTCAAATTGAGAATAGTCGGGGAAAAAAACATCAGCATTTTTAAATTCTTGGTCAATTAAAGTCAGATAAAGGCGGTCAGCCAAATTAATCGCCTGTTGATATAACGAGGCGCCGCCGATAATAAAAACTTCTTTTTTAAATTTTTTTGCTTCTTTAATCGCTTCTGGTAGGGAAGAGGAAATGATCAACTGGTTTTTACCATCTTTTTTCGATCGTGAGAAGATGGTTTTTAAGTTTTTAGTTGTTACCACAATGTTAATTCGATTGGGAAGGGGACGGTTTTTTGGCGGAAGTGATTCAAAGGTCCTTCGGCCCATAATTACCACTTGACCTAAAGTTAATTTTTTAAAGTAAGCCATATCCTTTGGGATATGCCAAAGAAGTTTGTTTTTTGCCCCAAGCTCACGATTTTTACCAATGGCAGCGATGATGTTAATCATTTTTTATTCTTTTTTTCAAAATAACCGCCGGAAACACTAAGAGTGGCTTTAATGGGTGGATGTGGATTGTAATCTAAAAGTTCAACATACTCGGGTTTGAACTCATCGATATCAGAAAATTCATGGTTAAAACGGACTTTAGGTAAAGGTTGCGGCTTTCTTTTTAGTTGTTCTTTTACCGCCAAAAGATGACTTTCGTAGATATGAACATCACCAAAGGTATGAACGAATTCGCCCGGTTGATAACCGGCGGCCTTGGCAATAATTAAAAGAAGCAGGGCATAGGAGGCAATGTTGAAAGGCACACCCAAAAAAACATCGGCTGAGCGCTGATATAACTGAAGACAAAGGCGGCTGTTGATGATATTTATTTGATATAGGTTATGACAGATAGGAAAGTATGAGGTGTCTTCTTTCCGTGCCATCGTATAAAGATATTCAGGATTCCAAGAAGTGACTAATGCGTTATGAGCGTTTGGATCTTCTTTTATTTCATTAATCGCCCATCTTAACTGATCAATGGTTTTGCTATAGCGGGTTGGCCAACGGCGCCAAAGTTCACCATAAATCTTTGGTAACCCGCCCCATTTTTTGGCAAACTTTTTATCATTTTTAATTTTTTTAATAAATTCTTCTTTAGTAATTTTTGATTTTTGATTTTTGATTTTGTAGATTTTATAAGGATAGTCATCCCAAATGTGAACATCATGATCAACTAAGTATTTAATGTTCGTTTGACCAGATAAAAACCAGTAAAGCTCATATAAAACTCCTTTCCAGTAAACCCGTTTAGTGGTTAAAAGAGGAAACTCTCCTTTTGATAAATCAAAACGCAGTTGTCGACCAAAAACTGAACAGGAAGCATCACCGGTGCCGCGATCAACTTTTCGAACACCATTTTTTAAGATGTCTTTTAATAAATTAAGATATTGATATTCCTGGTGCATATCTTTAAATTAATTTTAGCAAATTAAACTTGCACTTCTTTTTTTTCGGTGGTTATTCTTCCTCCCTGCCACTGACCGCGATATTTTTCACCTCCGCCATCAACCCAAGAAAAAACCGCAAAAACAAATCGGGCTCCTAGTTCGATCTCAACTTCAACCGGTCCTTCATTTTTTATCCCAAAGGTTAATTTGCCGCAGTATCCTGGTTGGGCAATGCCTGTTCGCAAAAAAAGACCGCTTCTAAAAGTGGTAGTGCGGGGAATAAAAGTAGCAGCAATGTTTAAAGGGAGATTAACTTTTTCAATCGTTGTTACCAGATAAAAACTTTCGGGTTTAAATATAAAAGATTGACTTTTTTGAGGATCGTATTTGGCTAAAAGTTTTATTTTTGGTGTTTGTCGCTCAATTTTTCCCAAAAAAGCACGGCCTTCAATCTGATAAACCTCGCCTAAACGAAGATCAAAGCCGGCCCCTTCTGGATTTTTTAGCTCTCTTTCATCAAGGTTTTCTACCAGGTTAATTTTTTTTACCAGCGCAAGCAGTTTTTTTGGGCCAATAATCATAAGATTTTAAAGCATGACTTTTTCTTCGGCTCTTTCATAGGAAAAAATTTCGTTTTTATCAAACCAAAGAGGAATTTCGTATAACGCTTCTTCTTTAGAACCCGAGGCATGGATTAAGTTTTTAACCGCCCGTTTTTGTAAGTTGGCTAAGGCGGATGAATCAAATGCTAAATCACCGCGAATACTACCAGACTCAGACCAGAAAGGAAGAGTGTTGCCGGCAATTTTTCGTATTAAAGAAACAGCTAAAGGTCCTTCCCAAACCATTGCCACCACTGGATCAGAAGTAATGTAATCAACCAACCATTTTCGAATCTCTAAACCGATTTTATGCGGATCATTAGTTCCAAACTGAGTTAACGGATTAATTCCAATTTCTTTATAGTTTTGCAACGTTTTTTTGCCCATTCCTTCAATAAACTCGCGTCTTTCTTTGGGATAATGCTTTTCGGCTAAAGATCGAGAAGGTTTAGTCATCTTTATTCCAATAAGTTTTAAACCACATCTTTCGAATCGCTTAATAATTTCGCCAACTAGTCCTCGTTTTACGCCATCGGGTTTAACTAAGACTAAGGTTCTTTCAAAAAGATCATCAACTTTCATAATCTTTAATTTTAAATTAAAAGTGATCTTTCGTCAAATGAATTTTTTATAAAAATAAAACTTTTGGAAATAGGATAAAGATAAAATAAAATATAATTAACCTATGTTAAAGAGTGAAAAATTTTTTTTATTTTTAATTTTTTTAGTTTTTTTCTTTCTTTTAAATTGGAATTCATTTCTTGCTCCATTTGAACGCGATGAAGGGGAGTATGCCTATGTGGCTTGGTTGATGAGTAAAGGAAAAATACCATATCGCGATGTTTTTTCCCAAAAACCACCAATGATTTTTTATAGTTACTTTTTTAGTCAGTTAATAAGTAAAGACGCAGTTTGGCCACCAAGAATTCTAGCTGTCATCTTTAGTTTTTTTTCCCTCATTTTGGTTGGTTTAATCGCGAAAAAAAACTGGCAAGAAAGAGGATTTTGGATAGCTTTGTTTTTGTTTTTACCCATGTCTATGTTTCCGGTTCTTACCCCTTTTGCTGCCAATACCGAAAAATTTATGATTTTACCTTTATTATTAGTAGTTTATTTCTACATTAATCCTTTTAAAAATCATTTATTAGTTCTTTTTTTAACCGGTGCTTTTTCATCAACGGCTTTTTTTTACAAACCAATCTGTTTTCCAATTTTGTTTTTTATTTTTTTCTTATGGTTTTTGCGCTTAAAAAAAGAGAAAAAAATATTTAGACTTTTCTATTTATTTTTAGGTTTTTTTCTTAGTAGTTTTTTAATTCTTTTACCCTTTTTATTAACAAAAACATTAAGTTATTTTTGGGAATGTGTTTTTGTTTTTAATTTTTATTATGTAAAAAGTTTTGTTAATCCGATTGATAATTTTTTTTACTATTTAAGTAGCTTTTTTACCTATTGGTGGATTTTAATGCCGTTTTTTATCTTATTTTTTTATCAACCAATTAAGTTTTTTTGGTTTTATTTATTACTTTTTTTTATTTCATTAATAACCGTTTTTTCTAGTCCGATGGGTCATTATTATTTACAGGTAATACCCTTTTTTGCGTTAATAATTGTTGGAGGAGTGATTCGTTTTCTTGATTTTTTTAAAAAAGAATGGCGGGTTGAGTTGATAATTTTAACTGTTTTTGTTTTGGTAATATTTATGATTTGGCCTTTTAAAATTCAATTTTATCTTACCCCACAGCAGTTAGTAACCTGGGTATATGGTAGAGTTAATCCGTTTTTTGAAGCGCCAATTGTTGCCCAAAAAGTAAAAGAAATAACTAATCCCAATGATAAAATCTTTGTTGCTGGATCGGAACAAGAAATATATTTTTATACTAAAAGAGAAAGCGCTATTCGTTTAATTCTTACCTATCCTTTAAATGTTAAAGGTTATTTGTCGACAAAATATCAGAAAGAGGCTGTTGATGAACTGAGAAAAAATAAACCAAAAGTTATTTTGGTTGTTCAAGGTCCTTATAGCGGTCTTTGGTATAAAAACAGCCCAAAAATTTTTATTAACTATTTAGATTCGATTTTGAAAAAAGAGTATCAGTTAGTTGGTGGTTATGTTTGGGATGGTGATGAAGGAAGCTGGCAGGCGCCAATAAAAAAAGAGGCGGTTGAGAAAAGCAGTTTTTTGGTTTTTAAGAAAATATGAGAAAAAACATTAATTATTTTTTAATCTTTTTTTTGGGTTTTTTTCTTTATCTTCCCTCGTTATTTTTTGGCTTTTCTTATTTTGATGATAATGTTTTGGTTTTGGACAATCTATTTTTTCTTAAAAATTTGGGCAATTTTTTTAAAGCTTTTCAAATTGAGGTTTTTCATATTCATAATTTTTCTGCTGCTTATTACCGGCCGATTCTTACTTTATCTTTTATGTTTGATGCGTTAATTTCTGGTAAATCACCGTTTTTTTATCATTTAACTAATGTTTTTTATCATCTTATTGCCTCGTTATTGTTTTATCTTTTTTTAAAAAAATTAAAAATTGAAGAAAAAGTAGCTTTTTTATTTTCTTTAATTTTTTTAGTTCATCCGGTTTTAACCCAGGCGGTTTCTTGGATTCCAGGAAGAAATGATTCGTTATTAACCATTTTTACCTTGGTCGCATTTATTTTTTTAATTGAGTATTTGGAAAAAAGAAAAATCGCCAATTTTATTTTTTACTTGTTCTTTTTTTTCTTGGCTCTTTTTACCAAAGAAAATGCAATTTTAATTCCATTTTTTTCGATCTTATTTATTTTTCTTTTTTACCCAGAAAAAAAGATATATCTAACCGAACTTTTTTTTGGCTGGTGGGGGATTGGATTTTTTTGGTTTATTATGCGCCAGATGGTTTTAAAAAACTTTTTTTATCTTTCGTTCCCCCAAATGTTTTCTGCCTTAATCTTTAACCTTCCAGCCTTGTTTTTGTATTTAGGAAAGATCTTTTTTCCCTTTAATCTTTCGGTTTTACCCACCTTAAAAGACTCAACTCTTTTTTTTGGCTATTTGGCTTTATTTGTTTTTATCCTTCTTTTGTTTTGGAGCAGAAAAGTTAATTTTAAACTTTTTGTTTTTGGCTTTTTTTGGTTTATCTTTTTTCTTTTACCCAATTTTATTCGTCCTAATCCAAAAATTACCGCTAATTTTTTGGAACATCGAATTTATCTTCCTTTGGTTGGTTTTTTGATGATGATTGTTTCTTTGGAAAAAGTAAAAAATTTTTTTCTGGAAAAGAAAAATAAATTTTTTGTTTATTTTTTAATCATTTTTTTTGCCGCAATTACTTTTTTTCATCAGTTTAATTTTAAAGACTGGTTTACTTTTTGGCAGAAAGCAGTTTTTACTTCTCCCTCTTCGCCTTTGGCCCACCGCAATTTTGGGGTAATGCTTTATTTTGAAGGAAAGTTAGAAGAAGCAGAAAGAGAATATAAAAAAGCGCTTGAAATTAATCCAGAAGAACCGATGGCTAATAATAATTTAGGGGTGATTTATCTTCGAAAAAAAGACTTTAAAAAAGCCATTTCTTATTTTGAAAAAGAACTAAAAGTGAATCCAAATTATGATAACGCTTTGTTTAATTTAGGTCTTGTCTACCATAACTTAGGTCAAAAAGAAAAAGCAGTTTTACTTTGGAAAAAAACAGTTGAGGTTAATCCTTATTATTTAGACGCTTACAAAAACTTAGCTAATCATTATCTTTTAGAAAAAGATAGGCACTAGACTAGAATAACATCTGTTATACTAATTAAAATGTTTGTTAAATCAACCAAATTAAGTAATTTTAAGATTAAAAAAATTATTTGGTGTTTTATCATTGATATTGATGCTACAAAAACAAGTCTCATAGTAAATATAAATAGAAATACTGTTAATCGTTATTTTAATCTTTTCCGATTATCAATATACCACAAACAACAAGAA
>Ga0209101_1001082_pt1 | contig 21172 bp, 14 predicted proteins | sample ConPoolayeCmetaG_FD_185481 | JGI IMG/M metagenome (GOLD analysis project Ga0209101, IMG submission 185481) | Hot spring microbial mat communities from California, USA to study Microbial Dark Matter (Phase II) - Cone Pool mat layer C metaG... ...
CCCCCATTCCCCAGTTCCTCCTCCCCACGCCGCTCGGCGGCGTGGGGAGGGGGCAAGGGGGTGGGGCAACTTGGCAATGGCTAGCACGGGTTGAGGAATTATCCTGTGCTGTTACGGGAATAATTTCTTAAAACCCATCAACCGATTTTTGCATCCTTGAGCCGCCGAATTCGATTCGGCGGTTGCAGTGGCAGAAATATACGTCGCTCAGAAACGGCTACAGGGCTTATCTTAAATTGTCTGCCCGGTGCGTAGCACTCGGGGCAACGTGGAGGTGGCTTGACGGAAGAGCAAGAGTTCACGTACAGACCAAACACGCTCTATTAACCGTCATGAACCTGCTCTCTCCGCAAAGCGGGGAGAGCAGGAGGAGATGGGAGGAGGGATGTGGGCGGGCGGCTTTGCCGCCCGCCCACATCCCTATTCCCTTGTTTCCCCCTCTCCACGCCACTCTGCAGCGTGGGGAGGGAGACCAGGGAGTGGAGCTATTTCGCGATGGAGTAGGATGGCTGAGTAATTATCCTGTACGCGAAAGAACGCGAAAGGGCGCGCAAGGGCGCGCAAGGAACACGCAAGACTGAGCGCGTTACCTTACCAACGCGATCTCCATCGCTTGCGCGAGCGAGCGCGCGCCAAGCAATTCGATACCATCGGGTCGGTCTTTGAGGCGCGTCAAGGCATCTGGCACAAGCGCGCGCTTGAAGCCAAGTCGCGCGGCTTCGTGCAACCGTCGCGGTGCTTGTGTCACAGTGCGTAGTTCGCCGCTCAATCCCACTTCACCGACGATCACCATATCGTCCGCGACCGGCTGGTTGCGAAACGATGACGCAATCGCCAGCGCCACAGTCAAATCGGCAGCGGGTTCGGTAATCTTCAACCCACCCACCACGTTGACGAACACATCCTGCGCGCCCAACTTCAAGCCGACCCGTTGCTGCAACACAGCGGTCAACAACAACAAGCGCCCCATATCAAACCCATTCGTTGTGCGTCGTGGCAACGCGAACGCGGTGGTGTTGGTCAACGCTTGAATTTCCACGACGAGTGGACGTGTGCCTTCTAACGTCACCGCGATCGCGCTCCCCGCCGAACCCGGCGCGCGCTCCGCCAGAAATGCCGCGGACGGATTGTCCACCTCGCGCATTCCTTCGGGCGTCATCTCAAACACGCCCACCTCGGATGTTGCTCCAAAACGATTTTTCACCGAACGGAGCAAACGATACGCGTGAAAGCGCTCGCCTTCCAGATACAACACCGTGTCCACGATATGCTCCAGCACGCGCGGACCCGCGATGGCGCCGGCTTTGGTCACGTGACCCACAAGGAAAATCGGGATGCGAGTCTCTTTGGCTGTGCGCATCAACCGCGCCGCCGACTCGCGCACTTGCGAGATACTACCCGCCGCGCTGGTCAGTTCTTCCAGATACACCGTTTGAATCGAATCAATCACCACGAGTTTGGGCGCCAGCCGTTCGATATGCGCGATGATTTCGTCGAGGTTCGTTTCGGTGAGCAAATAGAGCGCGTCGGGTTGCAGTCCCAGGCGTTCTGCGCGCATCTTCATCTGTTGCACCGATTCTTCGCCAGAGACGTAGAGCACCGTACCGAGTGATTTTGCGAGTGTCGCCGCCATCTGGAGCAACAGCGTGCTCTTGCCAATGCCGGGCTCGCCACCGATGAGCACGAGCGACCCCGGCACAATGCCGCCTCCCAGCACGCGCGCCAGTTCGGGCATCGGAACAGCGAGGCGCGACAGACCCTCGGTCACCACGTCAGAAATTTTTTGTGGCGCGCTGCGCGGTGCCAGCGCAGCCAGCGCGGATTTCTTTTCCTCCGCGCGCGTCAGCACCGTTTCGATCATCGCGTTCCATTCACCGCATTCGGGACAGCGACCGTACCCTTTGGGAGCAGTAAAACCACACTGCTGGCAGATCCACTGGCTGTGAACTCTGGATTTGGAGGGCATAGGCGACCTCGCAGCGACCTCCTTGACGTGAGAAGATCGCAGAAACGTTTGTTCTACCTCGCCATTTTACAACGACAAGTCTCCTGCGTCAAACGGAGCGGTAGGAAGCATTTCAGTTTGTGGGCAAATCCGCTTGAGCCATAAATTTCGCCGCCGTGCTCTTGAGCAATCCCCTCTCATCCCCCTGCCCCCTTCTCTCCCCGCGACGCGGGGAGAGAAGGGGGATGACGTGGTGGTGGCGGGCGGCTGCGCCGCCCGCCACCACACCGTCCTTTGACTCCCCCTCCCCGTTGGGGCGAAAAAATTTTTCGCCCCAACGGGGAGGGGGCAGGGGGTGGGGCTATGCGTTTGCAAAAGTGCAAAAGGTGGGCTGAGAAACTTGCCCCCAAACTGAAATACACCCCGGAGGTGTGCCAGGTTTATTGATAAACCGTCGCGCGACGGCACGTCGCGGCAACGAGTACGGGCAAATGATGATTTGCCGTAATCCACACCTGTTGCAGGCTCAGCCGTCAGGCGGCTGTGGGTACAAGTTGTTGCGGCCGTTTTTAACCGCCCGCGCTCAACTCTACACAGACCGAGGCACCGCCAGGGTGTGTGCAAAGTCGCTTGACAAAGCCGCGCCTCCGCTTGTCATTGCGAGGAGCGGTCTTTGCGACGAAGCAATTCCCTATTGCGGTGTGGAGATTGCTTCGCCGCTGCGCGGCTCGCAATGACAGGGGGCTGACTTTGCACAAGCCCTGAGGCACCGCCCACGACACTTGCATTTTCTTCCTTCCCGACTATAATTCACCCAACTCTACTTTGCAAGGAGCCTCCGTGCGCATCGGCATAGACGCGCGGTTGATCTTTTACCATCAAGCCGGCATCGGTCAATACATCTTGCGACTGACTCAAGCCCTCGCTCAGATCGCACCCGACGATACGTTCATTCTCTTCACCAGTCGCAAAGACAAAACCCGTCACATCCAACAAGCGAACGTGCGCCAACAACCGTTGTGGACGCCCAGCCATCATCGCTTTGAACGCCTGGCGCTCTCGTTCGAACTGGCGCCGTTCGCGCTCGATGTGTTGCACAGCCCCGATTTCATTCCTCCCCGCTGGACGCGCTGTCCCACAGTAATCACGGTTCACGACCTGGCCTTTCTGCGCTATCCGCGTTTTCTCACGCGCGAAAGCGCGCGCTATTACGGCCAGGTGGACCTGGCTGCACGTCAAGCCACGCACATCATCGCCGTTTCGCAAAGCACCAAGCGCGATCTGATCAACCTGCTCGGTGTTCCCGAATCGAAAATCACCGTCATCTACGAAGCCGCCCATCCCCTCTTTGCCCCGATGGAACGTGACCGCGCGCGCGCGTTCGTGCGCGCCCGCTTCAATCTACCTGATGAATTTGTCTTGTTCGTTGGCACCCTCGAGCCGCGCAAAAACGTGCCCACCTTGTTGCGCGCGTTCAAACGTTTGCGCGACTGTTACAAAATGCAACTCCCGCTGGTGATCGCGGGTTATCGCGGCTGGCTGGTCGAAGAGGTGGATCAAGCCCTCGCCGAAGTGCAGTTGGGCGACGCGCTGCGCTTTTTGGGCGCTGTGCCCAACGAAGAGTTGATGTATCTCTACAACGCGGCTAGTCTGTTCGTCCTGCCTTCGTTCTACGAAGGGTTTGGTCTGCCGCCGCTGGAAGCAATGGCGTGTGGCACGCCCGTCATCGTCTCCAACGTCTCGGCGTTACCCGAAGTGGTGGGCGACGCGGCACTCCTCGTTGCCCCCGACGATGTAGAAGGGCTGACCGTCGCGATGGCGCGTGTGCTCACCGACGAGGCGTTGCGAAACGAGTTGCGCACCAAAGGCCTGGCGCGCGCACGCACGTTTTCGTGGGAGCGCGCCGCGCGCGAGACGCTTGCCGTGTACCGGCAAACAATGAGCCGGTAGTCCAATGAGCCAATGAGCCAATTGTCCAATGAGCCAAATGAATGACAAATGAACGAATAAACGAACAAACAAACCAACCAACGAATGAACGAACAAACGAACAAACAAACCAACGAATGAACGAACTAACGAACAAACAAATTAACGAATGAACGTCCTCGTCCTCACGCCTCAACTACCGTATCCGCCTCATCAAGGTACGACGCTCCGCAATTTCCACATCATCAAACACCTCGCGCCGCGTTATGACATCACCCTCCTTTCCTTCGCCACAGACGACGAGTTGGAAAAGGCTGCCCCTTTGCGCGCCTTGTGTCGCCGTATCGAAATCGTCCCTTATCCCGCGCGTTCGATTGCGCAGCGCGCGTGGACGACACTCACCTCGCCGCTACCCGATATGGCACTGCGACTCAAATCGGACGAGATGCACGCGCGGTTCGATGCGCTCGTGCACAACGAATCCTTCGATATCCTTCAGGTCGAGGGAATCGAAATGGCGCGCTATGTTCTCCCATCGAAAATCGCCAATCAAAAATCGAAAATTGTTTTCGATGATCACAACGCTGAATATGTGTTACAACGCACCGCGTTTCAAGCCGATGTGCGCGCGCCGACGCGCTGGCACGCCGCGCTCTACTCGCTGATCCAGTGGAAAAAGTTAGAGCGTTACGAACGCGCAATGTACCGCAGGGCTGACCACACGGTTGTCTGTTCGCCAGCCGATGCGCGCGCGATCGCCGCGCTGTTCGATCTCCAGGCTCCACTTCCCCGTCTCAGCGTGATTCCAAACGGTGTGGATACGGAATTCTACGCGCCTGCCGAAACTGCGCCCGACGAACCTGTACTCGTTTTCACCGGCAAGATGGATTTTCGTCCGAACGTTGATGCGATGCTGTGGTTTGCGAGCGAGGTTTTGCCGCGCGTGCGCGCCGAGATTCCGCACGCGCATCTTTACATTGTGGGACAAAAACCGGCGCCGGCGATTCGCGCTCTGGCGCGTCAACCCGGCATCACGGTCACCGGTTGGGTCGCCGACACGCGCTCGTACATTCGCGATGCCGCGCTATACATCGTGCCGCTACGGATGGGCAGCGGTACGCGGCTCAAAGTGCTGGAGGCAATGGCGATGGGCAAAGCCATCGTCTCGACCGCGCGCGGCATCGAAGGGCTAGAACTGATACCCGAACGCGAGGTGGTGCTTGCCGAGACGCGCGACGATTTCGCGCGCGCCATCGTCGCGCTCTGGCACGAACCGTCACGCCGGTGCGCACTGGGGCAAGCCGCGCGCGCGCGCGCAGTAGCGCACTATGACTGGCGCTCTCTCATTCCACGTTTTGAGGAAATTTACAACGAGCGCAAACTTTCATCCGTCAACCACAATGTCTGATAGGGGGCTAACTGAATTGCCTGGCTATCATACCTTTGCGACGTACCGAGAGCCACCAGCGCACGCGCTGGCATCGTCGGAGGGAACGCGATATGCTGGGATTGTGCACTGACATTGTGCAAGCACACCACCGCGTCGCCGCGCTGAACCGCGAACACGGCAGGATGAACGTCCAGCACGCGCATCGTGCCGTACGGATCGAACGCGGGATGCGCCGCGCGCACGCGGAGCAGTTGCGCGAGTCGCGCAAACACCCGCGCGCGCCGCGACGACACATCGCTCAACTCGTGTTCGAGCGCGGCGCGTTCTAGTTTCTCGCGATTGATGGTACGATTTTGCCCCGTTTGCGCAACCCCCGCGCGCCAACCACGCGAACCAAACAAACTGTGAAAGTAAATTCCCGGCACGCCCACGAGCGCGAGCATGATCGCGTGCGCGCAGACAAAGCGATCAATCTGCGTGTCAAGCGACTCGCGCGCGTTGGGATCGTTGAGCGCGTCAAAGTAATTGATGTTCAACTCGTACGGGCTGGACGTGCCATCGGAATTTGCTTTGTACGAAACCAACCCACCGTGTGCAATTGTGCGCGCCACCAGCGCGTCAATCTCATCGTCGCGCAAGATGCCGCGCGCGGGATTCAACCCGATCCCATCGTGCGAGGCAAGAAAGTTGAAGAACGTGACTTGCCGGGAGGGCAGGGTCAATCCGCTTGCCCAATGCGTGAGCGTGCGCGCGTCGCCGGTGTGAAACGCGTGGAGGGTGAGCGGCGGCAAGGCAAAGTTGTACACCAGATGCGCTTCGTTCGTCCCATCGCCAAAGTACGAAACATTCTCCGCGTGCGGTACGTTCGTCTCGGTGATGAGAATCGTCTGCGGCGCGACCGCGTCCACGATGGCGCGCAAGAGCTGGATGATGCGATGCGTTTGTGGTAAGTGCAAGCACGTTGTCCCAAACTCTTTCCACAAGAACGCAATCGCATCGAGGCGCAGCCAACTTGCGCCGCGCGCGAGATAGAACAAGAGCGTTTCGATGATTTCGATCAACACATCGGGATTGTGATAGTTGAGGTCAATCTGATCCGCGCTAAAAGTCGTCCACACTTTTTTCGCGCCGCTCGGCGTTTCGAACGTGGTGAGGAGCGGTAGCGCGCGCGGGCGAATCACACGCGACACATCGGCACCATCGGGGACAACAATGAACCAGTCGCGATAGCGTGGATCGTCGCGCAAGAACGCCTGAAACCACGCGCTCTGCGCGGAGACGTGATTGATGACCGCATCGAACATCAAACGAAAATTTTTGCCGATGCGCGCAACATCGTCCCAATCGCCCAACATCGGATTGACCGCGCGATAATCTATCACGGAAAAACCATCGTCCGACGAGTACGGATAGAACGGCAAAAGGTGAATCGTGGTGACGACATCGCGCAGATGGGTGTCGCAAAAATCGGCGAGCGTACGAAGCGGCGGCTCGTCGGGTGCGCGCACCTGATCGGGGTAGGTGATGAGGACGGCGTCGCGTTGGGTGAGGGATGACGAAGGATGAAGGACGGAGGACGGAGGACAAAGGACGAAAGACGAAGGACGAAAGACGGAGGACGAAGGGCGCGCGTTTTCGATGAGCGATGTGATACGCACGAAGGTGGCGCGACCGCGTTCGTCGCCGTAGAGCGCGATGAGGTGGTCCAGGATTTTATTCAAGGCAGCCGCTCCGGTGTTTGCGTGATGGGTTTGTCACTGATGAACAGCAACGCGCTATCGTGCGGCGCGAGGGTCACGGAAACCCTGGCGGTTTTGCAAACTTGAAGGGTTTTGTTTGTCCAATCGTACACATAGCGCGCGTTGGGGATGCCCAGCGCGGCAAAGGTGTACGTGCGTTCGAGCGGCGCGTCGCTCGTGTTGAAAATCAGCACCGCGCTGGGGTCGCCCGCGCGTACCAGCACCAGCGCAGGGTCGGCTTGCCCCAGAAATGGCAAGTGCGCCGTGCCCGGCGCAAGCAACAATTTCCACAATCGCAAGCGCTCGGGCGAGAGTTCATCGAGCGCGTCGCTCGTCATCGTCACACCTCCGAGCATTCCGGCGTACAGAGCGAGCGAACGTTGTTGCGCGTCGGTGAGGTGATGAAAACGCTCGCGCAGCAAAATGCAATCGGGGTCGGCTTGCCACAAGATATGATTGGCGAAATTACGCGTAGCAGCATCACGCAAGAGGGATTGCGCCGACCAGATGCCGCGCCATTCCACGCCCACATCGAACCCGATGCGTATGCCATCCACCAACCCCACCGACGCCCACAAGGGACAACCACATCCCAGCCACAGCGCATCGCCAATTTCCTCACGAATCATTTCCGCCACGCGTTGCCAGATTTCGATGCGCGTCATTCCCTCACGATACCAACGCGCGCGCTCAGGTCCGTACTCAGCACCCCAGAACATAAAATCGGTTTTGAAATATTCGCATCCCCACTCACGTCGCCACGTCCGAAACACACATCGCAAGTACTCGAACGCGTCGGGATGAGTTGTGTCGAGAATGTAGTACTCTTCGCTGCGTTTGTGCCAGCGGAACTCGGAGTACAGTTTCCAATGCGCCAGCGGCGCGTCGCGCTCGCGTTCGCGCACGACCCAATCGGGATGCTCGCGATACAAGCGACTGCGATTGCCCACCATAAACGGCGCGATCCACAGCCCCGGGATGAATCCCGCCGCGCGAATGTCATCGAGCAGCGGTTTCATCCCGCGCGGAAATTGTGGTTTCACCTCGAGCCAGTCACCCATTTCGGGTGTAAAGCCGTCATCAATTTGAAAGACGCGCATGGGCAATTTTTCCTGGCGCGCGATTTTTTCGACGCCGCGCAAATGCGTCAGGATATTTTCCTCGTTGATGTACGCGTACAGATTGTACCACGAACACCACCCGATAATTGGCTCTGCTTTTCGCGGCGGCGTTGGTGATGCCTGCGCGACGAGGCGCGCCCATTCGCGCAAGCCTTCTTCGACCTGAGCGTGTTCAAAGAAGACGAGGCGTTCCGATTCACAACGCCCCGTGTGCGGTTTACGATCCCACCACGTCTGAATTGTCAACGACGCGGGCACGTGTTGCGCGTCGAATACGAATGTCTGTTGAAAGCGGGTGTGCCGATCAAAGCCGATGACCACGCTCCCTTCGCCGTGGCGCGGCAACAACTGTGTCATCGCGTATCCCGTTTCGTTGCGCGTGCGGTCGGCTTCCGGTTCGATGTAGAAACTGCCGTCCCAACTGTGATACCCGTTGCGCAAATACGCGCGCAGATTTTCGACGCGCGCAAAGCCAAGCCCGAACGAATCGAGCGTACCCGTAAAGCCCTCCAGCCAGTAGCGCGACCACACGCGCGCTGTGTCTTCGCGCACCATCTCAAATCCAAATACCCCATTGCCAAGCGCGGGCGCGGTAAAACGCAATTCGATGCGCGTCGCGTCGTTCGCGATCACCTCCACGCGGGCATCATCGAGAACGACACCGTTCAACACGGGCGACACACCGCGCAACGAAACAATGGATGATTCGATCTCCAGCCGATTGTTCAGAGTTAAATTGAATTGCATAATCCTCCCAGGGTCATTGCGTCGAACATACGCGCAGCAGAGTGTTCGTCTTTCATCTGTCGGGATGCCTGAATCGCCAAGTCCACAAAAACCGCGCTCGACCAGCCGAACACGGATGCCGCGTGCGGTGGTGGATCGCCGGTTTCAGGATGATAGTACTCGTAAATGTCTTTGTGACGCATCAACAGTTCGAGCGTCTTGTCGCGCAGCGCGCGCGCCAGATCGGTATAGCCCGCGCGCGCCAGTCCTTCGATGAACAAATAGTTGATGTTGACCCACGTGGGTCCGCGCCACATTTGATTGGGATTGTGCTTGGGGTCGTTGCGCGCGACGGTGGGAATCGGATAGCGCGTCCAGAATTCGTCCGGGTTCGTCAGATGCGCGACGAGACGATCATTGATCGTGCGCGGCATTCGCCCGGTAAAAAGCGGATACAAGTTGAATGGCGTGAGGACGCGAATCGGTTGGTGGTGGCGCGTTGCCCAGCACACGCCCGCGTCCGCGTCCCAAAAGTGCGCGATGATTTTTTGCGCGAGTTCATCCGCGCGTGCACGCCACATCGTCGCATCGTCGTTCAAATTCAAAATCTCGGCGATGCGCGCGAGTGAATCCATCTGCATCACGAGGTACGTGTTCAGTTCCGGCGATTCGACCGGCACGCCTTCGTCCCACAATGGGCTGTCATCGAGCCCCGACGAAAAACCGTGATTGTACTGCGCGATGCCGTCGTGGTCGTCATCGTTTTTCTCGAACCACCAGCGATTCCATCGGCACAGCGGCTCGTAAATTTCATCGAGAAAATCGCGATTGCCCAGCGTGGCGTACAGTTTGAGTGCCGCCCACGCGATCAAGGGCGGCTTGGTCACATCAGCTTCGCCTTCGCTGCCCGGTAATCGCCAACGCAAGACAACGCCTTCATCGTGCACCGCATCGGGAATCATACCGTCCTCGCGTTGATGATCGAGGACGACGCGCAGTTGGTCTTCGGCGAGTTTTGGGTTGATGTGTTGATACGCGAGCGCGTGAAAGAACGCGTCCCACTGCCACACGCCAACGTAATGAATTGCGGACGGTATCATCGCCTCGCGCGTGAGATAAAAGCGCGGACTGAGCAAGCCCATCCCCAGAATCCACCACGCGTAATAGTACTGCCTGGCGTACTGTTCCGCGACCGAAGGTACGGCAGCAAACCACGCATGCCAGCGTGCTTCGGCGTTGCGCAAAATTTCTTCGGCGCGCGTGATGCGGCGATTGAAACCGAGGCGCGGCGTGATGTTGAGCAAGAATGCCGCATCGTTCGTGGCATCCACGCGCAGATTCACGCGGCGATAGCCACCCACATCGTCAACGATCTCGTTCGTGACGATGCGCGCGTTCGTGGTGTACGCAATGTTGCGATGTGTGCGGCGATGTTCGGGATCGCCTTTGAATTCGCCGCCGCGCCGATCCGCGCGTCCATCCGCCGCGTACACGCGAAATGTGATGCCGCAGCGCGCGGTCGGCAATTTGAGGTAGAGTGTTTCCTCGTCCGCAAACGCAATCCAAAATTCGCCGACGCGCGTCGTCAGCACCAGCGCGTGCGGATACGAGGTCAGTTGGAAATCGAGCGGCGCGCCCTCCGCATCGGTGAGCGCGAAATCGTCAATGATGGGCGCACGATGCCGATAATCGCCAACTTCTTCGACCCACTTGCTCCAGCGTTCGGCGAGGCGAATGTACAACGTGGACGCGCGACGAAAGAGAAGGATGCGCGAGCCGCGTTCGCTGAACGGAATCCCGCTGAAGGGGATGCGATGGTTGTCGTCGGGCGAGCGCTGAAAGCGCGGGTCGAGTTGTTCGGGCGCGCTCTCTTCGAGCGTGATGCGATTTTGGAGTTGTTGGAGAAAGGGGGAGTTGGGTATCATATCTGTTTGGAAGACGAAGGACGGAGGACGAAAGACGAAGGACGAACGCATTGGTCATTCGTCATTCGTCATCGGTCATTCGTCATTGGTCATTCGTCATCGGTCATTCGTCATTCGTCATCGGTCATCTCCAGCGCGAGCGCGGCCGTCCAGCTAAAATCGGTGGCGCCGCAACCACTGCCATCGCGCGGGTCATAATACTCACGAAAGCCACTCTGGTCAATCAGCGCGAGTGAATCGTGCACGAGCGCATCGGCTTGCGCAGCATAGCCATAACGCCGCAAACCTTGCGCGATGATCCAGTTCATTTGAATCCACACCGGACCACACCAGTATCGGCGCGGCGCATAGCCGCGTTCGTTTTTGGCAACGCTGGGCAAACGAAACTTGGAATCGGCGTCGGGCGCGTACTCGGCGGGGTTTTCGAAATGTTCTGCGATGAGTCGCGCGGCTTGATCTGGTGAGGCGAGTCCGGCAAAGAGTGGCGCGAACGTGGCGTTCGCGTTGATGCGAATCGGCGATTGCGCGCGCACATCGTAATCGAGATACAAGCCGCGCGTGTCGTCCCAAAAGCGCGCGTTGAAAATTTCGCGCGTGCGCGCAAGCCACGCGTCAATTTCGCGCGTCTCCTCGCCCAGTTCGAGCGCGAGCGCGCGCAAATCTTCGTCCGCGCGATGCAGAATCGAACAGAACAAAACATCCTGGACGAGGAACGGCATCTGGTCGAGTAGCGCGCGTGATTCCCAGCGCAAGCGTCGCCCAAGGTCAATCAGATGCACAAATCGTTCATAATCGGGCGCGAGCGGACGTTCCTCCGGCGCGACGTGAATGGTATCGCGTCGTGTGAATGGCGGCAGATCGCGCGGCGTGATGCGATCGAGCGCGTCCGCCCACAGCGGCGAGTTGTCCATTCCCGATTCCCAGGGATGAATGAGACAGGGCAAGCCAGTGCCATCGGCATCGCGCGCGGTGTGCAGCCAGCGATGCCAGGCGAGGAGGCGCGGGAAGATTTCGCGGAGAAAGGCGTGAAACGTGAAACGTGATGCGTGTTGCGTGTTGCGTATGATGTTGATGATGGTGGCAAGAATCGGTGGCTGGGTCAGTGCGGAGGATGGAATGTCGCCCGCGTGCGATAGATTTTCGGTTTGCCAGAATTCGGGTGGGGGAAAATAGTCGGATGCACCAGTGGGGTAGATGATGTGCGGCACCATTCCATCGCGCCATTGCGCGCGCAGGAGCGAACGCACCTCGACGAGCGCGCGCGGCAAATCGAAATGCGCGAGACCCAGCGCGATAAATGCGGAATCCCAGTTCCACTGATGCGGATATTGGCGCGGCGATGGTTTGGTGAATTCGCCGGTGTCGTTGAGACGCAAAACGTTTTGGGCGCGGACGATAAGATCGGTTGAGGTCATAGGGCTAAAGTTGGCAGATGGCAGGAGGCGGGAGGCAGTCTGCCTACTGCCTCCTGCCTACCGCTTCCTGCCTACTGGGTCAGCGAATTGCTTCGCCCGTCGCCGCGTCCATCCACCGAATTTTTTCCGGATCAAAGTGGAGCCACACCTCATCGTTCAGTGCGACGTGTTCATCGGGCGCGACGCTCACCTTGGAAATCTCGTTGCCCACCTGAACGGTCAACAATTTGTGCGAACCGAGCGGCTCGATGACGCGCACGCGCGCGCGAATCGTGTTGGCTTGTTGCGACGGCGCGAGCGCGAGATTTTCGGGTCGAATGCCGAGCAAAATCGGTTGACCGTTTTTGGCGGCAAGCGCGGGCGCGATCGCTGGCGCAGGCGCGATGTGCGATTCACCCACGATGACGGTTGCGCCATTGCCGTTCACGCGCACGATGCCGGGCAAAAAGTTCATCGGCGGCGTGCCGATGAATCCGCCGACAAATTTGTTCGCGGGATAATCGTAAATTCTCATCGGCGCGTCGCACTGCACAATGCGCCCGTTCTGCATCACCGCGATTCGATCGCCCAACGACAGCGCTTCGACTTGATCGTGCGTCACGTAAATCGTCGTCGCTTTGATCTCTTGATGCAAGCGTTTGAGTTCGGCGCGCATTTGCAAACGCAACAGCGCGTCGAGGTTGGAGAGCGGCTCGTCCATCAACAGCACAGCGGCTTGCATCACGATCGCGCGCGCCACTGCGACGCGCTGACGTTGCCCGCCGGAAAGTTGCGCCGGATAGCGTCCGAGCAGTTCGCTGAGTTCGAGCAAGCGCGCGCTCTCTTCGACGCGGCGTTTGATTTCGTCGCGCGGACGATTTTGCATCTTGAGACCAAAGGCGATGTTATCGAACACGGTGAGATGCGGAAAGACGGCGTAACTCTGAAACACCATCGCGATCTTGCGGTCGCGCGGCGGTAGGTCGGTCACGTCGCGCTCGCCGATAAAGACGCGTCCGCCATCCACGCGCTCTAGCCCGGCGAGACAGCGCAACAGGGTGGTCTTGCCGCAGCCGCTGGGACCCAGCAACACCATAAACTCGCCGTCCTTGATTTCCAGACTCACATCGTTTGCGGCAACGACTTTGCCGAATACTTTGCGTACGGATTCAAAGCGAATGTTTGCCATCGTTTTCCTCGTTATGCGTGAAACGTGATACGCGACTTATTTGCCCATCGGTCCCCACAGATTGAGCAAGTAGCGGCGGATGATAAAGATGAACACCAACGCAGGGGCAATCATAAAGAAACCACCCGCGTAGCGATAGTAGATGGGCGAATCGTTCAATTGTGTAAGCACTTGGGCGGGTAGCGTACGATTCTGCACGGTGAGAATCGTGGCGGCAAAGACTTCGTTCCACGAAATCATAAACGTAAAGATTGCCGCTGCCGCCAGACCCGGCAGCGCGAGTGGCAACGCCACGCGCAAGAACGCTTGCCAGCGTGTGCAACCGAGTGTCATCGCTGCCTCTTCCAATTCGTGCGGCACGCCGAAAAAGACACTCCGCGTGACCAGCACAATGAACGGCAATGCCATCGCGGTATGAATAAGAACGACGCCCAGAAGCGTATCGTACAAACCGAACTGGATGAAACTGACCGCCAGCGGAATGGAAAGAATCGCGATGGGAAACATCTTGGTCACGAGGAGAGCAATCTGAAACAGGTCGCGACCACGAAATTGAAAACGCGCGAGCGCATAGCCCGCTGGCGCGCCCAGCAGCAACCCCAAGACAATCGTTGCAAGCGCAACGATGATGCTGTTACTGACGGAACTGAGGACGCCGGTCGAAGTGACGAAGAACGTCATCGTATCCGTCGAGAAATCGAGTGGCAAGAGTGGTTTGGGAAACGCGTAGATGGCTTGACGCCGACTGAACGCGGCGAGCGCAATCAAGTAGAGCGGCGCGAGCACCCACACGGCGAAGAGAATCGCCGTGCCGTACAACAGCGCGCGCGAAAAGAGATAGCGAGGCGACCAGTGAGTAAAACGCTTCATCGTCCGACCTCCTCCTCGCGAACGCGCAACACGCGCAGGTAAACGATGGTCGCGGCAAGTGACAGGAGCAAGATGAGAAACGCCATCGCCGCTGCGACCGCAGGATTGCGGTTGCTATAGTACCACGTGTACGCTTCACCCGCCAAGACGGGAAGCGTGCGCCCAGCGAGGGCAAAAACAACGGCAAAGGTCTGAAATGCAAACAAAGTGCGAATGATGAGCGCGGTTTGCAAACTGGGTCGCAACAGCGGCAAGACCACGTACCACGTTCGCTTGAGCGTCCCCGCGCCGAACAATTCTGCTGCCTCGAAATAATCGCGCGGAATCATTTGCAAACCCGCGACCAGAATGACCAGCACGATCGCCGTAGCGCGCCACGCTTCTGCCACGACAATCGCCGAGAAAATCCCCTGTGGATTTTGATACGAGAGGAACAAAATCGGTTGTTGAATCCAGCCGAGATGATGCAGAATCGAATTCAAATAGCCGCGCTCGGTGAAAATCGAAAGCCACACCAGACCTGCCGCGAGATCAGAGATGGCGAGCGGAATCGCAAAGATGTACAGAAAGAACGTTTGACCGCGCAAGCGCGTGTGAATGACGAGTGCCATCGCGAGCGCAAGAATGATTTGCAATGGAACGATGGCAAGTAAAAGCAAAAAGGTATTGCGTACCGCTTCGTTGAACGCAGTGTCGCCAACCATGCGCTGAAAAGCACTCAGCGAAAAATCGCCCGTCTCACCCTGAAACGCGAGCAAAAATGCCTGACCGATCGGCACAACGATCAACAGCGCGAGAAAAGCAACCGAAGGGAACAGCAAACCCAACGGCAGCGCGCTTTCGAGTTTAGAACGCATCGGCACCTCGAAAGGAGCAGGTGGACAGGGAATCGTCCACCTGCTCTCAACATCTACTTGACCTGACACGGACCGGTGCTGGGAGGATCGGGGAGCCAGCAGGGTGCTTTGGCTTCGTTCATCACCTTTTGCAGGTTCGCGCCTTCTTCCGTGAGCACCTTCTGGATGTCTTCGCCTTTCAGGATGATGCGCGTAAAAGTATCGAGTTGGACTTTGTTGAACTCGCCCCCCTTGGCGCCCAAACCGATCGGCAGCAACGCGACGCGCGCGTCTTTTGCTTTCGATTGCGCCACCACGCCGCTGGCTTCGAGTTTGATGGGTGTGGGCAAATCGGCGGGCAAGTCGGCAGCAAGCACCGGGAAGAAACTCACTTCGCGCAGGGTCAATGCCTGGACGTTCGGGCGCGTCAGGTACTCGATCAACGCTTCAGCGCCGGCTTTGTTCGGTGTATTCTTGGCAATGCCCAATCCCGCGACGACGCTCATATAGTAACGTCCTTTGGGTCCAGCGGGCGCAGGCACCGCGATAAAGTCATCCGGTTTTTCTTTGAAGGCGTTGATCAAACGCGCCGTGTGGTCGAACCCTACCCACACTTCGCCCGACAGCAATGCCTCTTGCATAAAGTCAACGGTGGTGCATTGCGGATTGACATACTCCCACAGCGCTTTGAACTCTTTCCACATCTCAACGGCTTCAGGAGTCTTGTACGTCGTTACCAAGCCGCCAGTGTAGGAAGGATAGAGGTATCCCTGAATAAAGCGATGGAGCAGACTCTTGGGTCCGGCGGGAATCCCCAGTTTCTTTTGACCCGTGGCTTTGTGGATGTTCGCGCCCCACTCGGCCAATTGTTTGTAGGTCAACGCGTTCACATCCGCACCCTGGGGCAGGTACTGCAGGGCTTTTTTATTGACCGCCAGAACATAGGTCGCTTGCATCCAGGGGATGTAGTACTGTTTGTTCGTACCGAGTTTCCCCAGCGTGACGAATTCCTGAACAAGCGGGCGATCCTTCAATTTTTCCAAGAGCGGCGTCAGGTCTTCCAGCGCGTTCGCTTCAGCCAGCACGGGGAATGTACCGTGCAGCGCGCCGATAACGCCGACAGTGACTTTGCCAGCTTTTTGTTCCGCAAGGATGCGATCCTGGAAGGGACCTTCATCGTCGGCGACGAATTCGACTTTGGCCGCCGTAAAGCCGGCAAGGATGCTCTTGCGCATCTTTTCGGCTTCTTCCACCGGCTTGAGTTGCGTGGAGAGAAAGACGAGCGGTTGTGGAGCGACCGTTGGCGCAACGGTGGGCGCGACGGTAGCCGTAGGTGCAGGTGGTTTGGTGGGTTCAGCGACGGGCGCCTTGGTCGGCTCTGGGGGTTTGGGCGCAGCAGTCGGTGGCGCAGCGGTCGGGACGGGAGTAGGTGCCGGTGCACATGCCGCCACGATGACCAGAATCATCGCCAGCAACGCGATGATGAGAATGTGCTTGTTCATTTCGATCTCCTCCTGTGTGTTTCAAATTTCTGTCCCGCAGCATCTTTAGAAATTTTTGTCTTGCGCATCACCTCCTTCGAAAATCCGTTTGTCCACGAAGGTCACGAAGGAACACGAAGAAAAAAATCTTCGTGAATCTTCGTGCCCTTGGTGGATATTTTTGATCCGAACGCTCCGAAAATACGTTTGTCCACGAAGGTCACGAAGGAACACGAAGAAAAAATCTTCGTGAATCTTCGTGTCCCTAGTGGATATTTTCATCCGTCGTGGCGGGCGCATACGCCCATGAGCAACTCCTTCGAAAATACGTTTGTCCACGAAGGTCACGCAGGAACACGAAGAAAAAAATCTTCGTGCATCTTCGTGTCCTTGGTGGATATTTTCATCCGTCGTGGCGGGCGCACGCGCCCATGCACAACTCCTTCGAGAACACGACCGCCGACGAATGACCGCCGACCGCCGCTTTCGTCCTTCGTCGTTCGTCCTTCGTCGTCCGTCTTTCGTCTTTCGTCCTTCGTCGTTCGTCCTTCGTCGTCCGTCTTTCGTCTTTCGTCGTTCGTCCTTCGTCTCAACGAAAGTCAAAATCCGTTGACGCACGAATGATCAGTTCGGGTTGCAGAATGATGCGCGACTCGGGCAACGGTTCGCCGGCAATTTGTTTGAGCAACATCTCAACAAGTCGTTGCGCGGTGGCATAAATCGGCTGTTTGAGCGTGGTGAGGGGTGGATCGGTATGTTCCGAATCTTCGGTGCCGTCGTAGCCCGCGATGGCAATATCGCGCCCAACGACTAACCCGTGTTCGCGTGCGGCGCGCATCGCGCCAATTGCCGTGAGATCGTTGACGCCGATGATCGCGGTGGGGCGTTTACGCAAAGTCAGCAGTCGCTGCGCGGCTTGATAGCCGCCCGTACGCGTCAGATCGCTTTCGGCAACGAGCGTTTCATCAAAGGCGATGTTTGCTTCAGCGAGACCTTGTTGATAACCGGCAAAACGTTCCGCCTGGAGCGTAAATTTGGCTGGCGCGCCGATGTACGCGATGCGACAATGTCCGCGCGCAACCAAATGCCGAACAAGTTGCGTGAACGCAGTCTGCGAATCCATTTCGATGTAGGGGAAATCCACGCGCATCCGCGTATGCCCGTGCGCGACAAATGGAAATTTGTTTTCGGTGAGATATTTCACGCGCCAATCGCGCAAGCGCATTCGGCTCAACACAAGTCCGTCCACGCGGCGCGATTGCACCCAGCGCGCGTAAATGTGATGTTCAGCAGTAGAATCTGGAGGGGCAATGGAGATGAGGAGATCGAGATTGTGTGCGGTCGCGGTATCGCCCAGCCCCGCGATGAATTCAGAGAAGAAAGGATCGGTAAAGTGAGGTCCGCTCGCGGGCAAGATGTAGCCGATGGCGTCAGCACGCTGGCGGCGGAGTTGGCGCGCGGCGCGGCTGGGCACATAGCCCATCGCGCGCGCGGTGCGGATCACCCGTTCGCGGGTCGCTTCCGCCACATCGTCATAGCCGTCCAGTGCTCGCGAGACCGTTGTAATCGAGAGATGGAGCCGTTTGGCGACATCGCGAATCGTAACCACTCTGTCACCTTCCAAAACGTTTTGGGATTCTGAGGCTATTATATCCAAAACGTTTTGGAATGTCAAGCCCCCCGAAGAGAAGGGGGATGACGGGGTGGTGGCGGGCGGCGCAGCCGCCCGCCACCACCCCGTCCTTACCTCTCAGCGCTTACCGTTTTGCGCTTCGGCGCGGTTTGTGTTATAGTCGTGCTATGTCCAAATGGTGGAACGAGCCACGCGATCTCCTGTTCGGCGCACTCCTCTTTGTGCTGGCGTTCGCGCTGTATACGCGTACGCTCGCGCCTTCTGTTACCGGTCCTTTTGACGATTCGCTGGAAATTCAGTACGTCGTTCCACGTCTGGGTATTCTGCACCCGACCGGTTATCCGCTGTACACGCTTTTGGGCAAACTGTTCACCCTGCTTGTTCCGCTTAACGATGCCGCGTTTCGTCTGAATCTATTTTCCGCGCTATGTGCCGCGCTGACGGTGGCGCTGGTGTACCTCATCGCGCAACAACTTGTGGCGGTGCGCACGGCGGCGTTTATCGCTGCAATGACCTTTGCGGTGGGTAGAACCTTTTGGGCACAAGCCGTCGTCGCCGAAGTGTACGCGCTGCAAATGCTCCTGACCGCGCTCGTGTTGTGGTTGACGTTGCGCTACGTGCGCCATCCTGCCCCGCGCGCTCTGTACGCGCTCGCGGTGGCAATGGGGCTGGGTTTGGCGCATCATCGTTTAATCGCCCTGCTCTATCCGGCGATTGTGTTATACCTTGCTCTGGCAGCGCGCGCGTGGCAGCCTGATCGAAAGACGCTCGTGCGCGCGTTGGGCTGGATGCTTGTGCCGCTGGCTTTTTATCTGTATCTCCCTTTGCGTGGTGCGATCGGTTCTGCGGATGGCGCCTATCAGAATACGCTGGCGGGTTTTCTCGAATGGGTCACCGCGTTGGGGTATCTGGCATTTGTCACCGATAATCCCCTGAACGTTGTTCACGATGTTGCCTTTTACCAAACACTGTTTGAACATCAATTCACCTTCGCGGGACTCGCGCTAGTGGCACTGGGGCTTGTCGGATTGTGGCGACGCTGGCGCGAGGGGGTGTTGATTTTCAGCGCGCTGGCGTTGCAACTTGTGTTCGTCTTCAACTATCGCGCGGCGGATGTCGAGGTGCATTTCTTGACCACGTTCTTGCTGGGCGCGCTGTTGTTGGCAGTGGCAAGCGCGTTGATCCTTTCGAGGTTCGCCTCCGCGCTGGCTCTGCGTCTTGTCCTTACCGTCCTGTTGACGCTCATCCCGCTTCAACTGCTCATTGCCAACTTTGCCGCCAACGATCTATCGCACCGCTGGGAGGTGTACGATCAAGGCATAGATTGGATGACACAACCATTTGAAGACAATGCGACCGTGATCGGTATTCTGGGTGAGATGACGTTGATGCGCTATTTTCAAGAGGTGCACGGTTTGCGTCCCGATGTGCAAACGATTGCCGCCGATAAAGAAGAGGTGCGTCGCGTGGCGGTCGAGACGGCGCTCCAGCGTCAGCGCGCCGTGTATCTCACGCGTCCACTGCCGGGACTCGCCGAAAAATATTCGCTTGCGTCGCTGGGTGCGCTGATTCGCGTCCAGCCGCAACCCCAGTGGTCTATCCCTGCCGTACCGCGTCCGTTGTCTGCCGATTTCGGTACGGTGAAACTGCTGGGCTATAACGTCCGCGCGTCTTTTGACGCGATGCCACGCAGCCAGCATCTTGAAAGCGGCAAAACGTTGCGCGTGACACTGTACTGGCAGGTCGTCGAAAAGATACCGGTGGACGCGTTCGTATCGCTCAAAATCCTGCGCGCCGATGGACGCATCTTTGGGCAAACCGACCATCGCCCGGTGCGCGGAGCGTATCCCACCTCTTTTTGGCGCGTTGGCGAGATCATCGTGGACACGTACGACGTGCCGATTTGGTTCGGCACGCCGCCCGGCGCGTACACGCTACAGGTCACTCTGTACGATGCAGTATCGGGAGAGGTATTGAATCAGACCGATTTGCAGCGCATCGTTCTGGATGCCGATACGCGCGCGCCGCGTCGCGAGATCTGGCAGGTCGAGAAAATCGTCGCGGCAGATTTCGGTCTCCTCGCGCTGGAAGGGTATTCACTCGATACGCGCGCCGCGCTGCGTCCGGGCGATGCGGTGCCACTCACGTTACTGTGGCGCGCCGGCTGGCAGAAATTACCTGCTACACTGGTCGCGCGCCTGTCGCTGGAAAATGGACAGGGCAAACTCATCGCCAGCCGCGATGCCTTGATCAGCGCGGGGTATCCGCCACCCCAATGGCAACCGCATATTTTCGTGCGCGATTTTCCTGTGTTCTATCTCCCTGCCAATCTATCCGATGGAGTCTATACACTGAAACTCACCGTGGCGCACGACAACACGTTGTTGGGTTCGACGTTGTTGCCCTTTTTACCCACCGTGGTTGAACTGGGCAAGATCGAAATCAAAAATCGCGCGCGCACGATGACCGCCCCTACCATCGAGCAGGTGTGGGAGGCCGTCTTCGAGAACAAGATGAAACTACTCGGCTATGCTACTCACATCAGCGCGTCCAGACAGATACACCTGACCTTGCACTGGCGCGCGCTGACACAGATGCACACATCCTACACCGTGTTTGTCCATCTGCTCGACGCGCAGAATCGCGTCCTGGCGGCAGGTGACGCGCTCCCCGGCAATGGTGCTCTGCCCACCACCGGTTGGATCGAAGACGAGTATGTCACCAGCGCGCACACCTTGAATGCGGTGGATGTCCCGGCCGGTGTCTATCGGCTGGTCATTGGAGTGTACGACGCGACGACGGGCGTGCGTTTGCGTACGAGTGACGGTGCAGATTACGTTTTGTTAGCGCCACTGGTATTACCGTGATATTAGAATGTAGTTGCGGTTGGGTGCGGAGTGTGCTATCCTTGTCACGATGAGTGACGGGAACGCACCGGGACGGAGCGTGTGGGCGAGCCGTCGCGGCCTATGGGATGGTCCCCGACCAAGCCCG
>Ga0209101_1001083_pt1 | contig 21171 bp, 25 predicted proteins | sample ConPoolayeCmetaG_FD_185481 | JGI IMG/M metagenome (GOLD analysis project Ga0209101, IMG submission 185481) | Hot spring microbial mat communities from California, USA to study Microbial Dark Matter (Phase II) - Cone Pool mat layer C metaG... ...
CAGAAATTATAAAGGCAATTTTTCTGCGAGGCGTGCCGTCTCACGGCACGGCGGCGGAGCGGAGCGGCTGGTTTCGGTCAGGAATTTTGGATAAAATGAGTTCGAGCCGTGTTGTAAAGACGCACCAGAATATTCTTCTTGACTCATCAACAATTTGATAGCATTATAGGTGTATTGTGTATGTGTCTTTAATTAGAAAACACCTAAAATATACAATAAAGAAAGATTTGGTTTTTGATTTTTAAATGAAATATATTTTTGTATCGGGTGGTGTTGTGAGCGGACTTGGAAAAGGTGTTACTGTCGCTTCTCTTGCTTTTCTTCTTAAATCACGCGGCTACCGAGCAACTCCAGTTAAAATTGATATGTATTTTAATGTTGACGCGGGTACTCTGCGGCCCCAAGAACATGGAGAAGTATTTGTTACCCACGATGGGATGGAAACTGATGAGGATTTAGGGCACTATGAACGTTTTATCCATGAAAACTTAAAAAAAGAAAACTACATTACTGCAGGACAAATTTATCAAGAAGTGATACGTAAAGAAAGAGCTTTTGAATACGGAGGGGATACTGTGGATGTAATTCCCCACGTAACTGATGAAATTGTCCGTAGAATACAGCTTGCAGGAAATGTCAATGATGCTGAAATTGTAATTGTTGAGTTTGGCGGAACTGTCGGTGAATATAAAAATGGTATTTTTTTTGAAGCGAGCAGGATTTTGAAACTCAAACATCCAAAAGATGTAATCCATGTGCATGTTACATATTTGCCTTATTTGGCAAACGTGGGAGAACTAAAAAGCAAGCCCGCGCAGACATCGGTGCATATATTGAATGGTCTTGGTATTCAGCCGGATATTTTGATTGCAAGAAGCGAAATCAAGATTGATAAAAAAAGAATAGATAAGCTGGCTCTTTTTTGCAATATTGCAGCTAATAGAGTTTTTACGGCGCCAAATCTGGAGTGCATTTACGAGGTCCCATTGTTATTCCACAAACAGGAACATCATTTAGCATCAACTTGTTTAAGGCTTTTAAACCTTCCAACTAAAAAACATAAAAACTTAAAAAAATGGCGTTCAATGACAAAAAAGGCTGTTAAGAAGTGGGCTAAAAAATTATCAATTGCTATTGTTGGTAAATACTTTGTCACTGGAGATTATGAATTGGTTGATTCATATGTTTCTGTTGTTGAAGCAATACGCCACGCATCGTGGGATTTGAATGTAACATCAAGCTTGTCTTGGATTGACGCTGAAAAAATTGAAAAGAATGGCACTCAAGAATTATCTAATTTTGACGCAATACTTGTTCCTCAAGGATGGGGGGCAAGAGGCACAGAAGGGAAGATAGAGTCAATAAGATATGCCAGAGAAAATAAAATTCCATATTTGGGTTTGTGCTTTGGAATGCAAATGGCAGTAATTGAATTTGCAAGAAACGTTATAAAATTAAAGGGGGCAAATACTACAGAAGCCGATCCTGCTACAAAATATCCTGTTATACACATAATGCCAAATCAAGCCGAATATCTTAAACTTCGTCAATATGGAGGGACTATCAGATTGGGAGCTTGGCCGTGTATAGTTAAATTTGGAACTAAACTTTTTGATTTATATTATCAAAACACAAAAAACAAACAAAATCCGTGGAATTTTCCTAACGGTAACAAGACAGCCAAAGTAAACTCATCCAAAAATATTTTAATTTACGAGCGCCATCGTCATCGTTACGAGTTTAACAACAAATATAAATTGCTTTATGAAAAAAATGGTTTTGTTGTAAGCGGCACCTCTCCAGATGGAAGATTGGTAGAGGCAATTGAGTTAAAAAATCACCCATTTTTTATTGGAACTCAATTTCATCCTGAATATCTATCCCGACCACTTACTCCCCACCCAATATTTTTGGGTTTTATAAAATCCGCTTTAGCTAGAAAGTATTAACTTTGCTATAATAGTGACACACACATTTGATTGAAAAGCTAAGAGGCTTTACATAAGCCGAGGTGGCGGAATTGGTATACGCGCACGCCTTAAGAGCGTGTGAGTTAAATACTCGTGCGGGTTCGAGCCCCGCCCTCGGCACAAGCTATAAGTATTTCCCCGGAGAGTGGCGCAGATGGTAGCGCGCGCGGTTTGGGACCGTGAGGTCCCGGGTTCGAATCCCGGCTCTCCGACCAAATGCAAATTTAATCATCTGGGGCAGTTTGATTGCTCGCTCGCCCCGCCTTCAGCGGGGCTTAACTCGCATTTCTCCCTGTATTTCGGCACAAAATCAAACGAACTGACAAAATCAAAAATCAGTTTTCTGTCCAGCAGGCGGCGGTTCGTTCCAATTTTTTCCACAAACGATTTAATTCCATCAAAATCGTTTGGCGAAGCCAGTTTTTCAGCGTGGTGAGCGGATAAAATCCAATCTTTCAATGGTTCAATCCAATTGTTTCCCTATCCACAAGAAATAATGAAAGTTACATCTGGTCGCAATTATTGGACGAAGTGCGAACCTTTTTTGAACAAAACTTTGACTGACTTGTGCGTCGCCGAAGGCGACGCACACCCACCCACCACCCAAAAAGAGCAGATGGGCAAAAACTCATTTCTCCAAACCCCTTTTCTTTTTACTCGACTGTTGGAGAATTGAGTTAAATTTTACAAAATTCATTTACTTTGTATAACAAGTATAATAACAATGATAAAGTTTTAGAGTAAGTGATATGGAAAAAGCGATAAATAAAATCGTCAAATTTACAGAATACATAGCAAATGACAAGGATTTTAGAAAATCAGAAGCTCTTGATGTATTAAATTTGATCAACAACTCTAATCGCAATCTGAATGTATATCGGGGTATTTTGACTGTTTGCTACTTTTCAAAGTTTAATGGATTTCCAGATGGAAGTTTTGAGAAATTTAAAACAGACGAAAATTTTCTAAAATGTCTTTCTTTTTTGAAAGGAGACCTATTACCTCCTCCTGAAATAGGGGGCGTATTTTTAAATATACTTAAAATTCCTGACAACAATGGAGAATATAGAGATATTTTAATGGGATGTTTTTATGGCGCATTATGGTCGTTTATGAATAATCCCAAAAATTTTGAAAAAGCGAGTGAATACGGAATAGCAATAATTAAATCAGCTTTTAGTTTAGATAATTTTAATGTCCAACAAAAAATAAATCTTAATAAAGATAAAGTAAAAGTAGTCAGTTTGGCTGGTAGCGGAAAAAAGGAAATTAAATTGCTTAACATAAGCTCAATAGCCGCTATTATCACCGCGGCAACCGGCAAAGAAATCGGAGAAAATATTGTAGTAGAAAAAACCGTATCAAGAGCAACTTCCTGCACAACTGGATCCAGCGACATCTTCGAACTTGTTGGAGTAAATCTAAATTTACCGATTTATAAGATGGCCGATATTTCGCTTAAAGCAAGATTGGGGATATTCGATATAAATTCTGTTGTTCCCAAATTAAACCATGTATACGATGGTCGTTTATATGATGTTCAGGTTTTCGCAGGATTAGTTGGTGGGGCGGCGGTAGTTAATCCAGTTGATGTCGATTTAATCAATTACGGATTAACGAGAGGTTCAACAAAATTGTGCTTGAGTATTTTAAGTAAGCTGTATTCCGACAAAAATATTCTTGTGCTACAAGGAAAGAATCCGACCGGCGAGTCAGTGATCTATCAAATTTCAATAGCGGCTGATACTGAAATTGCCCAAAATATTCAAGGCCAAACGATTATTGCGAAGGTTACTCCAAAAGATTTTGATTTTGATTTCAAACCATTTAAATATATTGAAACGACTCAAAACCCTAGAGAAAATCTTAATGAGTTTATTAAGATTTTAATTGGCCGTGGAAGTGAAGAACTTAAACAAGCAGTAGCGATGGAAGTTGCTTTGAATCTATTTGGGTTAGAAGTAGTTGATGATCTAAAAACAGGAGCTGATTTGGCTCTAAAAACTATTAATGCCGGTGCTGGAATTAAGGTTCTTGAAGATTTAGTTGCCTATTCTGGCGGAGACATAAAGAAGTTCAATAACTTGGTGAATATTTAATATGCAAAAGAGTTTAATAAATTATCTCATGCTGCCTAAAGGGGTTCAAAGCATCCTTTTTAAATCCTATGTTTATTTTGTTCCATTTTTGTATTCCTTAACTATCGATATAAACTATGCTCGTAATTCTCTTCTGTTTATCGCCGTTTTTATCTTATTTGAGTTTGTAATAAATCCGTCTCGCTATCAACTAAACGACATAGTAGATTACAAAGGAGATCAACAAAGACACTACCATTGGCAACGTCCGGTAAACGAAGCAAATAAATCCTTAGTTCTTACTGTCGCTTTATCCAGATTTATATTTGGGACATCAATCGCTTTTCTTCTGGATGCAAAACTTGGCTTTCTTGCAATAGCGTTTCTATCACTCCAGCTTTTTTATGATTATTATGCCAAAAAACTATCGTCCCTTTTAGCAATATTTGCCGTGTCTATAGCGTACCACTAAGATCTTTGACAATATTTTATGGCCTGGATGTTGGGTTGGATAAAACAAGCATCCTCCTTTTATTATCTATCTTGTTTTACTCAACTTATATGGTTATTCAATAGCGAAAATACGAGTCGTTATTTATTGAAAGAAACAAGCTATTGCCAAAACCCCATTCCGAATTTTTTAGTAGCCATAAAACAAACTTCCTCTCTTTCTCTATTTTGACGTTATTCTTTATCGTCTTTATCCCATTGATAGCTACATTGATAAAAATAGATGCGATGAGTGTCGTTATGGTCTATGGCGTGTCTGCGTCTTTAATAATTATTCTTTTACTCTCAAACAAAGAGATTATTAACCAAATCGCGGCTCAAGCGCATAATATCTTTATTGCTTTTTTGTTTATCATTGTTACTTTGGACAGGTTATTGATCGGTTTGTCTATTTCTATAATTACGATTTTCGTTGTCATTTGGTATCATCGGATTTATGTAGATAAATTTGCCAGCCATTATTTTAACGAAATGCATCACGAAAAAGTCTAAAAAATATTTTTTGCCTAAAGCACAAATTTCCAAAGAAAATTTAGACCGTGCTTTGAAAGAAGTAAAGATGGATCGTGATTTTGTGCAAAATATTATTTTGAAAGAAGGTTATTCTCCTATAAGTAAGTCTGTCGCCATTGGAACGGTTTCTGACCTTAACTTTTTAAAAAGTAAGTTTTCTTATCACTATAATCTGGATAAATTTAACGATGTTGCTAAATCAAAGCAACACTTTGTAACTTGTTTCGGACCGACTAAAACGCTCCGACAGGTGGCACCCTTTCAATGATTTTGAGAACTATATTCTTCGAAAGAGAAACCAGCATTGATTCTACGATTATTATCTCCAATCTAGGCGCATTCAATTTGAGAAATATCGCCTTGGATAAAATTGGCTATCTAACCGAGAGATTTGTTAAATTTATTCGTTTCCTGGGCTTTAAGGGAGAATTGAGAACTCACAATAATTTTAATCTGCTTGTAGCTTCAAGTTTAACCTCTAAAGTGCTGGCTGTTAAAGATTTTTTAGAAATGAAGAAGCAACTACAGGTTTGTATAAAAAATTAGGCATCCAAAGAAAAGATTTTCCAACTTTTGCTGACGCGAATTTTACAATAGCCGACATTCTTTTACCATGCATTTTAGAAAAGAAAGAGCGGATATTGGTTTTTGTAGGTATAGAGGAATATTACTTTCCTAAATTAGCAAATCTCGTGATACAAAGATTTAATAAGTATTATCCGAAACAATTCGTCCCTGAGAACGCCTTAGTCACGGCGGCATTCGGTCATCTCATTGAGGGATTAAACGGCTTCCCAAAAATGTCTAAAAGCATTCCAGAATCCTCCATCAATCTGGATGATTCACCAGAAGATTTAAAGCGAAAAATTTTGAGGTGTGATCCGAAAGACGAGAAAATTATCCTCCAAATGATTAACTTGGTTTCTGATTGGGATTTAAAGAGAATTAATAAAGCCAATAAAGCTTTTGAAGACGGGGGGTGGATTAATTTTAAAAAAGATTATTTTGAATATTTTATGGAATTAAGAAACCTTTGGAAAAAAACAGAAAGTCCCGGGTATCGATTTAAAATAGATTCACTTTTTAGACAAAAATATGAGTGAAATAAAGACTGCTCTAATTTTAGGCGGAAGCGGTTTTATAGGAAGAGCTGTAGTAGAAAAATACCTAAAGAATAACTGGCGAGTTTTTGTTCCGACAAGGGAAAGAAGCGAAGATAAAGTAAAAGACAAACTGATATTACACGGATTTGACGAATATTCTCTAAAGAGATTTATCTCTGATAAATCTCTCTTATTTACTTGCGGTGTCGATTTGATCGATAAAAAGTGGTTTCAATTAGATAACTGGTTAAGATTGTTCAACGAGCTAAATATAACAGCCTCATCAATTTCACGAATTATCAATCTTATTGGATAAACCTCAGGATCAGCCGATGAGATTCTAAATTCAAATATTCGTACCCTCGAAAGCATTTTTACTTTGGTTCAAGCTGTAAAATCTCAAAACCAAAATGCACTTTTTATAGCCATGGGTTCCACTGCCGAGAAGAAACCCGGTAAAAATTTGTCTCCTTACGAATATGCGAAAAAAGTTGCTCGCAAGAGAACAGAGGAAAGCAAGTTGTGCGATTTTTATTTTGTAACTCAATACGTTAAAGGCAGAGGAGAACAAAAGATGAAACTGGCTGTCCCGATTTTATGGAATAAACTGAAATATTCAAAGAGATGTCTTTTTGGTTTCAAGGTAAGCATGATTGATGTTGATGATTTAGCAGATATTATGTACTATCTGCTTGAAATTATTCAAATTTCACCACAAAAACTCAATCTTATTGAGGTGAATGTTGCAAATGGCGAATTGCTATTCGGTGAGATAATTAAAAATCTTCTTCCAAAAGAAAAGCGAATTATTTCTAAAGCAATTATTCCATCTTGGCTTGAGGGGCTCTTCCTTTGGCTTTACTTCGTTATAATTCCAATAGTTAAACCAAACGATCAATTTGCACGGAGGTTGGCAAATTTTGCTAAAAGAAGTTTAACAAATCATAAGGAGCCGAACGAGGCAAAAATTTTTAAGACCGCTGAAGATATAAAGAAGTTAGCGCTGGATACTGATAATTACAAAATAATAGAATCTACTCCGAATTTAATTATTTCTGATAGACACCAGCCTGTAATCTATGTCTTACGAGAAAAAAGCAAAGAAGAGTTGGAACAGATAGTTCAAAAAGCGCTTATTTCTCCCGATTAGTTTTTTCATCAATTAATTTTTGTTGGTATTCAGATATTGGAAATGGACCATTTTTATCCCGTCTTATCGCAAAAAATCCTATACGATATTTTCCTTTATAAGGAATGGTAGAAAATCGGTGTGGCACCACTTCTAGAATATCTTCAAACCCAAAGTATCTCACGAGTTTGTAAAGTGCTTTCTTATTCGGGATAAAGGCCAAATTATTTTTACTGGAAGTGCCAATTTTATATTCTTCTGATGTCTCTTTAGGTGGATGAGAAATATATTTTTGGATAAATTCCAAATCCCTTTCGCTATGTGGAGAAGAAATAAATTGATTTTGCAATTTACTATAGTCTATTTTTGCTTGTTTCTCAAACTCTAAATATTTTTTTATTGAAAGTGTTTCGTCTCCCACAAATAAACCCTCAAGATCGTTCTCGTCCATATCGTTGAGCATCCACCAAGAAGGAATATCTTCGTCCTGCCCAGCGCTATAGTGAACATGGGAATCAACTAAAATCGTTGATTTAGTTACCTCCGAAATCCTCTTCATTACACCAATGGGATCTTCTAGATGGTAAAGTATCCCTGCAAGGATGGTAAGGTCAAATTCTCCTAATTCTTTTTCATTAATTTCTTCTGCATTAAGTTTCAGGAATTTAACATTTTTAGTCCTCAGATATTTTCTGATGGCGTTGGCTTGGTTTATATTTTTTTCGTCTGCATCTATTCCTATCACTTCTTTGGGCCCGTATTTACTTGCTTCAAACGAAAATCCGCCGCAATTGCAACCAACATCTAAAACTCTCAAATCTTTAAGGGAGCCTCCAAATAGTTTCAAAAGGGGCGGGAAGAAAAAATTGACAGCCCCTCTTATTCTGTAGATTTCCGGCGCGGTATTAAAACCATTCCCTAAATCAATGTCATGGAAAAACGGGGTTAAGTGTTGTAAATCCTTTGGTATTTTTTGTTTTTTCATAGCTTTTAAAAAGAAAGGCTGGGGTTGCCTTTGTGGCAAATAACCCCAGCCTGTTATCCGAATTGCAAGGCATTCCTGACCTCGCCGAGAGTTTCGATGGCGTTTTCTCTCGCCACCTTGGCTCCTTCTTCTAGAACGGACGGAATGTACGACGCGTCCCGTGTGATCTCGGCTCTCTTGGTCTGAAACTCCTCAATGAAGTTCTGAACGATGCGGGTCAGAATCTGTTTGAACTGACCCATCACTGGTCTGCCACCTTTGTGTGCTTGGATGATAGCGTCCACCTCATCGCGTTCCGATTCGGTTTTCGCCAGCCCCTTGGCAACCAAGATATGGCTTTCCAGCTTATCGTTCATTACTCCCTCGAAAGCGGTTTCGGCAGCCTTGATCTTGTTGGCGACCGTTGTTACATCATCAGTCAAGAAGATAGCGCCACCAGGATTGGTCTTGCTCATCTTACCCTCTCCCTTCAGGGAAAGGATACGAAGCGACTTGGTTTGCAACACCTGAGGAATCGGGAAAAGCTCCCCGTACCTCTTGTTGAACCTACGGGCAAGCAGGCGTGTGACTTCCATGTGCGCGAGTTGGTCTTCCCCGACCGGAACCTTTTTGGCTCTGTTCAATAAGATGTCAGCAGCCATTAAGACCGGATAGAGAAGAAGGAGGGCGTTAGCTGTCTCTGGGCGAGCGTTGTTCTTAAGCTTATCCTTGAGAGTTGGCACCCTCAAGAGTTCAGCAACAGAAACAAGCCGAGCCAGAAGAGCAGTAAAGGTGGTCACCTCTCCTACTATATCTGATTGGAGGTAGATCTTTGCCTTTCGGGGATCTACACCAAGCGCGATATAGTCAGCCACAACTCCATGGATGTACTGCCTCACAGTAGCCGGTTCGTTGTCCGTGATCGCGTGAAGATCGGCAACGAAAACCATCGGAGACACGCCTTGGGCCTGAAGTTCAACAATGGGCGCGACTGCCCCCAGGTAGTTGGCGACAGTCAAGTCGCCAGTAGGCCTAATGCCAGTTAGCAACTCAACCTTGTACTCCATGGCAGACACCTCCTTTGCTTGTTTGTTGTTAGGAATTCTGGAAGTCTTTCTAAATTCATATCACTTGCTCTAAAACTTTATCATTGTTATAATGCTTATTATAAAACAAAGTAAATGAATTTTGTAAAATTTAACTCAATTCTCCAACAGTCGAGTAAAAAGAAAAGGGGTTTGGAGAAATGAATTTTTGCCCGCCTGCAGTTTTTGGGTGGCGCGTGTACGGTTGCCGAAGGCGACGCACAAGTCAGTCAAAGTTTTGTTCAAAAAAAGGTTCGCACTTCGTTCAGCAATTGTGACGTACATGGTTTACATCTATCTTTTTTTATCCGTTCTCGGATTTTTAGATTCAACTTATCTAACGATAAAACATTACAGCAAGGACCCTTTATCTTGTCCTGTTTTTGGGGGGTGCAATGAGGTTACAAACAGTATCTATTCGGAAATATTCGGAATCCCCATAGCGCTGTTTGGAGCAATTTATTACGCGGCCATCTTCTTTTTTTCGCTTTACAGCTTTTTGGGGGGGAAGAAAATGTTTTTAAAAATAGCTGGATTTCTAACAATTTTTGGCTTTTTAACCAGCGTATATTTAGTTTATATTATGGTGTTTGTTCTCAATGCTATATGTTTTTACTGTATGGTTAGCGCAATCACCTCCTCTTTGCTTTTTATTACTTTTATTGTAAACTGGCTTTCATGGAAGAAGAATCCACTTTAAAAAAAAGAGAAAGAAAGAAATTAAACCGGCTAAATAAGGTTCATAGGGAAAATAAGGAAAGTTTTAAAAAAAAGGTTTTTACAGTTTTTGCAATAATTGCGTTGTCCGTAGGTTTTTTCTGGTTAATATTTAGAAATACCTCACAGGAAGATTACAGCAAACCACAGGACACAAAATCCCCTGTTTCTTTGAAAGAGGTTAAGTCTGAGGATCATACTAAAGGATCTACAGAACCGATAGTTACTTTAATTGAGTACGCAGATTTTCAGTGTCCAGCTTGTGCTTCGTACAATGTTATTGTCAACCAATTAGTGCAAGAATTTAAAGACAAGATACAGGTTGTATATAGACATTTTCCTCTTAGTTCTATTCACAGACACGCCCAAATTGCGGCTCAAGCCGCAGAGGCCGCAGGAGATCAGGGATATTTTTGGGAATTTGTTGATGTTTTATATGAAAGACAAAATGAGTGGTCCAATACACGAGATCCAAGAAATCTATTTAAGGATTACGCAAAAGAGTTAACTTTAAATGTAGAACAATTTGATAAATATATGAATTCTGAAGAAGCCAAGAAAAAAGTACGTGCTGACTACGAGTCCGGTTTAGCCGCAGGTATAGACTCAACCCCAACTTTTTACATAAACGGAGAGAAAGTAATTAATCCGAAAGGATTAGAACCCTTTAGACAACTAGTTCAAAAAATTATTAACGATTCAAAACAAGAGGAAGAAATGCAAAATAATAACGAACCAATTCCTCAACTTTAAAAAATTAATAGTTAAAGATTTGATATAATAATACGATATTGCGGGAGTAGTTCAGCGGTAGAATGTCTCCCTTCCAAGGAGAAGGCCGCCGGTTCGAATCCGGTCTCCCGCTCCAAGATTTATCTTAAAAACTCCCTTTATATTTAATTCACATGAAGAAAAAAACATTTTCTAAAGTCATGGCTGTTTTGATGTTGATTATGGTTATTAATGCTTTAAGTTATGGAACTATTATTCCGCTTCTTTATTCTTTCGCAAATAGATTTGGGATTACCGCTGCCGGTTTAGGATTATTATTTGCTTCTTTTTCTTTTTGTCAGTTTTTGGCTACCCCTATTATTGGCCGTTTATCCGACAAGTATGGCAGAAGGCCTTTGCTTATTGCTAGTTTAATAGGCACAACAATATCTTTAGCATTATTTGCATCTGCAAAAAACGTTTTTATGCTTTTTATTGCAAGAATGCTAGACGGAATCACTGGCGGAAACATATCTGTAGCGCAAGCTGTCATTGCAGATTCTCAAAAACCAGAAGATAGACCAAAATTTTTTGGTTTTTTAGGCGCGGCATTTGGCTTTGGCTTTTTGATAGGCCCCGCAGTTGGCGGAGTATTAAGTAAGTTTGGGCCAACAATACCTTTTTGGTTTGCGGCTTTTGTTGCTGGAATAGGATCAATCCTTGCTATTCTTGTTCTGCCTGAAAGCAGAGTTAAAAACTCAAATTTAGTCAAAAACAAAGAAAAATTATTTGATTTTCTAAAACTTTGGTATGCTTTAAAAACTCCTACCACAGGAATTTTACTAATAATTGTTTTATTAACATCTATTGCCCAAAATGCGTTTATTATTGGTTTCCAGTCCACTACAGTCGAGGTTCTTAAATTTAGCGCAACTCAAATAGGCGTTATTTTTACTATTCTGGGTGCTGTTAATATAGTTATGCAAACTATTGGAATTAAATACTTGCTTAAGTTTGCTTCCACTCAAAAATTGCTTAAGTTGTCGTTAATTTTGGGAGCAATTGTTATGTCTTTGTTTGGTTTTTCCAGTTCAAAACAAGCCTTTATTATTATTCTGGCGATTTATATGTTTATTCCTCCATCGTCACCATTTGTTACTAGTTTAATTTCAATCTCAACTAAAAAGGAAGATCAAGGCGGTATTTTAGGGTTAAGCCAATCTTATACTTCATTGGGTCAAATTATTGGACCGATTTTGGCTGGATTTGTTGCAAATTTTTATATTCTTTCTTCATTTTGGCTTTCAGGTGTTATCCTCCTTTTTTCTGTGTTAATCATTAGTAGAATCCCAACTACCATCAAAGCTGTTGATTTATAATTTCAATATACAAAACGCGCGGTAAACATGACAAAGTTCTTTTTTTTTAATTTTCTAAGACATTTAGAAACCACTTTCCCCAGCGCAAATCCCAAAAAAAAGAGAGCTTGAGAGAAAAAATCCAAACATATGATATATTAACATTATGTTATATAAGATTCTGCTAAAACCGATACTTTTTAGTTTGGATGCTGAATTTGTTCATGAAAGGATGCTCTTTCTAGGTGAAATGCTTGGAAATTGGAGTTTTGGCAAAAAGATAATTAAAGAAATTTTTTATTTTAAGAACACAAAATTAACTCAAAAAATAGCTGGAATTAAATTTGAAAACCCAATAGGACTTTCAGCCGGATATGATTATGATGCAAAGCTTACTCAAATAATTTCTTCTGTAGGTTTTGGCTATGCCACTGTGGGCACCATTACCAATATTCCTTATGAAGGCAATCCAAGACCAAGACTTGCGCGCCTGCCTATTTCAAAATCAATCCTTGTTAATAAAGGTTTTAAAAGCATTGGAGCAGATAAAGTTATAAAAAAATTAAACCGCCTTTCTTTTGATGTCCCCATAGGTATCAGCATCGGAAGGAGCAATTCCCCTAAACTTAAAAATATAAAACAGAGTATTGACGATATAATTGATGCTTTTACTAAATTTGAGAAGGCAAAGATAAAAAATGCTTATTATGAATTGAACGTTAGTTGTCCAAACTTGATTCACGGAAGTTCCAGTATAACTTTTTATCCAAGCAAAAACCTAGACATGCTTCTCACTGCACTTGATAAGCTTAATATATCAAAGCCAATTTTTGTAAAAATGCCAATTAGTGAATCTGACAAAACGTTTGACTCTATGCTTAAAGTCATAGTAAAACATAAAATTGCCGGCGTAATAATAGGAAACCTCCAAAAAGACCGTGCAAATCCAACTTTTAATAAAAATGAAATTAAAAAAGCTGGCAAGGGAAATTTTAGCGGAATCCCTTGCCGCGCTCGTTCAAACGAATTAATAGCACGAACATTTAAAAAATATGGTAATAAGTTGATAATTATTGGTTGCGGAGGAGTTTTTGATGCAAGAGACGCTTATGAAAAAATAAAGCTTGGCGCCAGCCTTATAATGATGATTACGGGTTTGATTTACGAAGGACCGCAAATAGTTGCCAATATTAACAAAAAGTTAGTTGTTGAGCTTAAAAAAGACGGTTATAAAAAAATTTCAGAGGCAGTTGGAAAATACATTTTTTAATTGTTGCAAAATTTATATTTTTATAATAGATTGAAGATTATGCCTAAGCCAAAACCAGAAGAAATTGATAAAGAAATTAAAAGACAAGAAGAGGAATTGGGTGAGCCTGACGAAACAGAATTGGGAATTGATGTAGAAGAAGATTTAGCAAGAGTAATAGGCAACGAACCTTCAAGCGACGAAGAAGGTTTTTCTATAGCAGAAGAAGTGGAGCAAGACTCTCAAGACACCGTAAACACCCCACTCGACCCAGAGGAGGAAGAAGAATTAGAGTAAATAAACTTTGGGTGGATGAGGAGACTCGAACCCCCGACCTCCGCTTCCACAGAGCGGCGCTCTAACCAACTGAGCTACATCCACCAAACTACAAATATATTATATCAAATTAAAAAACTAAACGGCCTTCTTTAATGCGTTATGAAGTTTAGCTTCTGCTTTTTCCAAAGTTATACCAAATGTATACGCAACCTCCTGCGTCAGACTTTGTATTGAAAGGGTAAAAATATCTTTTTTGCTTTTAGTAGCACTTTCTATGTCATCCTTTATCTCTTGCCAAATACTTTTAGCAAGTTGTGCTGATGCTTTTGGGTCATTCTTTTTTAAAATTTCTTTTGCATATGCAATATCAAAATCTTGATTTAAAAAATTCTCTAAATTTAAATCAAATTGAAGAATTTTATCCATTTCATCTTTCCCAACTGGCCGCCTTATATTCGCTATTACAAGATTTTCAAGTGGAATAGTGCAGCTTAAAGTTTTGTTTTCATTAGTTTCAAAAAGCGGTTTAAAAAATACGTGGATTTTTTCTTCTCCATTAAAACCAACTTTTTTTGCAACCTTTACTACCTCGTAAAGTTTGCCATGTTCTACAAGTATATCCCCCTCTTTTACGGGAGAATCATCAAGCATTAGATTATGATACCACGTTATTTGCTTAATTGTGAAGGAATTTCCTTTTTCTAATCACTTTCAAGTCTAAATTGCTTCTCTTAATTGTTTCCAAGGCCGCTTCAAAATCAGGGCCTTTGATACCTTTCTGAATTATCTCTTCTGCACGCCTTTTAGCCTCCATCGCAAGTGATTCAGAAATCTCTTCACTATAACTAGTATCTTCAACCAGTAGAGTTGCATAATTATTGATAAAAGAAAACACACCCTTGCCAACTGTAAGAGAGATTTTTTTATTGGGTGTCTCAACTGCGATTTCTCCAAGGCCAACTGGCGTAATAATGGGCATATGATTAGCCAGAACAGTCATCTCTCCTTTGGCGGCAGGGATAGTAAGCTTGATTGCATCACCTGAATAAATTTTTCTTTGACTGTCTACAATATCCAATTTAAAATTCATTTAATTTTTTATATCAGAAATATCGCCAATCATATAAAAATTTTGTTCGGGCACATCGTCGTACCTGCCTTCTAATATTTCTGAAAAGCCTGAAACAGTTTGCTCAATAGTCACATATTTACCCGGTCTTCCGGTAAACGTTTCGGCTACAAAAAAAGGTTGAGTTAAAAATCTTTGTATTTTTCTAGCACGCGCGACGATAAGCTTATCATTTTCAGAAAGTTCCTCTACTCCCAAAATTGCAATAATATCTTGCAGCTCCTTGTACCTTTGAAGAACCTGCTGAACACCACGGGCTACTTGGTAATGCCTTTCGCCTACGATAGAAGGGTCTAGCGCCGTGGACGTTGAAGCTAAAGGATCAACTGCCGGGTAAAGGCCTTGCTCTGCGAGGGACCTATCAAGACTAACGGAAGAATCAAGATGAGCAAATGTTGCAACAGGCGCAGGGTCAGTATAATCATCGGCTGGTACGTAAACAGCTTGAACTGAAGTAATTGAGCCACGGCTTGTTGAGGTTATCCTCTCTTGCAAGCTTGCCATTTCGCTTGCAAGGGTCGGTTGATACCCTACAGCAGAAGGAATTCTGCCAAGTAGCGCAGAAACCTCACTCCCAGCTTGAGCAAATCTAAAAATATTGTCGATAAACAAAAGCACATCCTGCCCTTCACGATCACGAAAATATTCGGCCATTGTAAGGGCAGTTAAAGCCACTCTCAAACGGTTGGTGGGAGGCTCGTTCATTTGGCCATAAACTAAAGCAGTGTTTTTGAGAACTCCTGTTTCCTTCATTTCATTCCATAGATCGTTTCCTTCACGACTTCTTTCACCAACTCCAGCAAAAACAGAGTACCCGCCGTGTTTGCTTGCAACATTATGAATAAGCTCTTGAATCACAACGGTTTTCCCAACCCCCGCTCCACCAAAGGCTGCAACTTTCCCACCTTTAATAAAAGGGCAGACCAAATCAATGACTTTAATACCAGTTTCAAAAATTTCTGGAGTTGTTTTTTGCCTCATTAATGAAGGAGCATCAGAAAAAATCGGCATATAAACATCTGCTTTTACTTTTGAACCATTATCTATTGTTTCCCCCAAAACATTAAAAATTCTTCCCAATACATTTTTCCCTACAGGAATTGTTATTGGAGCACCAGTATCAATAATTTCATCGCCTCTTGCAAGACCTTCTGAAGGGCCAAAAACCAAGGCACGAACATTGCCATTTTCAAGATGTTGTTGTACTTCTGCCGTCAGCGAGTTTTTAGAAATTTTTAAAGCATTGCCTATTTTGGGCAAAAACCCATCAAACTTGGCATCTATCACTGGTCCCACTATTCTAATTATTTTTCCCTTCATGATAGGCTTTCTGTACTGGTTACCACGTCCGCAATTTCTGCAGTTATAGCTTCCTGTCTGGCTTTGTTGTATTCAAGACTTAAAAGATTGGAAAGTTCGTTCGCATTTTCACTTGCGTTTTTCATAGCTATCATCCTAGACGCATGCTCGCTTGCCTCTGCACTTATTATTGCTTCACGAATTTGGTTTTCTATATAAAAAACCAGCAAGCTTGAAAGAACATCATTAACAGAAGGCTCATAACTATAAGAAACTTTTTTGTGTGTAACATAATCTTTTTTGCCTATTGGAAGCAATAGTTTGATTGTAGGAATTTGCAAAGTAACGTTTACAAAAGAAGAGTATGCTAAATAAACACTATCAACCTCTTTTTCGATAAAAAGGCTAGTTACTATTTCTGCTATTGCTGGAACATTTGCGACAAAAGGTTCTTTGTCAGAAAAATCAGCAATGAGTAAACCATTTTTTATAGCAAAGTTTCTACCTTTTGAGCCTAATGTGATAAATTTATGGGGCAAATCATCGAAATTTTTAGTTAAGGCGCCAAAAAGAGCTAAATTTAAGTTGCCAACCAAACCCTTGTTTGTGCTGATTAAGACAAATAAATCGTTATTGACAGTTTCTGGTTGGCGCAACAAAGAAATATCCTTGATATCTTTTTCACCCGCTAATGATGAAATAAGCTCGTAAATTTTGTCTGCATAGGGTCTTGCGGCCAGCGCCTTATCCTGCGCTTTTTGCACTCGACTTGCCGATACCATTCCTAGGGCGGAAGTTATCTTGCCTATATTTTTAATTGAACTTACCCTTTTTTTAATTTGCTTCTTGCTTGCCATATACCTTTTTAATCTTATTGGCCACTTCTAAAATTTTTTCTTCGTCAGAAACTGGAATTTTTTTTATTTCTTTCAAGATATCTTCTCTTAATTCATTAATTTGGTTTATGGGAATATCGTCAAAAATGCCGGAGTTAACCAAAAAAATAGTTTTAATTTGCTCCTCTAAAGGAATCAATTTGTGCTGGGGTTGTTTTAAAATCTCTACAACCCTTTTACCACGCTCAATTTTTTGTTGAGTTAACACATCAGTTTCTGAAGCAAATTGAGCAAAAGTTGCAAGCTCATAATATTGAGCTAAATCTAACCTTAGCTTTCCGGCAACTTTTTTCATTTCCTTGGTCTGTGCCGCTCCTCCTACACGCGAAACGGAAAGACCTACATTCATTGCCGGTCTAACACCGGCAAAAAACAAATCCGGTTCTAAATATATTTGTCCGTCAGTAATAGAAATTACATTGGTTGGTATGTATGCAGAAACATCCCCTGCTTGTGTTTCTATAATTGGCAAAGCCGTCATAGAACCTCCGCCGTTTTTATCGCTTAGGCGACAGCTTCTTTCCAGTAACCTTGAATGCAAATAAAAAACATCTCCCGGGTATGCTTCACGTCCTGAGGGGCGGCGGAGAAGTAAAGACAATTCGCGGTAGGCCCAAGCGTGTTTTGTTAAATCGTCGTAAACTATCAAAACATCATTGCCTTTTTGCATAAAATATTCTCCAATTGCTGTGCCAACGTAAGGCGCTAGGTAGCGAAGAGCAGAGGGAGAACTTGCAGAAGCAGCAACAATTACTGTGTTTTTAAGAGCAGATGTTTCTTCTAGCTTCTCAAGTACTGTTGCTATTTTAGATAATTTCTGACCTATTGCCACATATATACTAATTACACCCGTATCTTTTTGGTTAATAATGGTATCTATAGCTATAGTACTTTTCCCTGTTCCCCTGTCTCCGATAATCAATTGCCTCTGTCCGCGACCTATTGGAATCATAGCATCAATAGCCAGTATTCCTGTTAGAAGAGGTGTTTTTACTGGTTGTCTATCTACTATCCCCGGGGCAACACGTTCAACTTCCATAAATTCATCAATTTCGTAATCACCTTTTTCATCCATTGGGTTACCTAAAGGATTAATTACACGTCCTAAAATACTTTTACCGACGCCTACTTTAAAAGTTTCTCCACTGCCAATTGCCATATCACCCGCAGAAATTTCGTTATAATCTCCCAAGACCACAGCGCCAATTTTATCTTCTTCCAAATTCATGACAAGAGCATAACTGCTGCCTAAATTTATTACTTCTCCAAACATTGCATCCGGCAGTCCGCTTATCCAAACTATTCCATCACCAGCAGATTGAACTTGGCCAATCTTTTCATTGCTATTAAGCTTTACTCTTTTAATTTTTGTAGATAAATCAATCATCTTAGCTCTTTCATAAGAGTCGCCTTAATTTGAGCAATTTTGGAAATATCTTTTTTTTCTATAACTTTTTCCAAAATGGAAACAGAGGTAGACAAGACATCTTTTTCATAATCCTTGGCAAGCCTAGCCTTTTCTGCAGTTAATTCACGCTCAACTTTTTCAATAATTCTTTTTGCTTCTTCTTGGGCTTTTTTAATAACTTCTTTTTTTGCAGTTTCAATTTCTTCTTGAGCCTTCGCGAGAATTTTTCTCTTCTCTTCCCTTGCCATTTCCAAAACTTTCCTCCGCTCATTTAAAAGATTTTCTTTTTGAACTTCTAACTGCTTTTTGTCTAATTCTATTTTCTCTAATGCCTCACGCTTGTCTTTAATAGCTTTCAAAACTCTTTTATACAAAAGTTTATTAAGCAAAAAAACAAGGATAGCAAAATTGGCAATTTGAAATATTATTACCAACGGATTTATTCCCAGTTTCTCCATAAAAAATAAGCACCTCCTTAAACAAACTTAATAATTAAAGCAACTACCAAAGCATAAATGGCTACAGCTTCGGCAAATGCAATTGAAAGAATAAGTGTTGTTCTTATTTCATTTGCGGCTTCTGGATTTCTGCCAATGGCGTCTAAAGCACCCTTCCCAATAAGACCAATGCCAATTGCCGGACCGAAAGCGCCGATTCCTATCGCTAGTGCTGTTGCAATGTCTTTTAATCCTTCCAAGATTAACACCCCCTTAATGCTGCGGCTCGGTAGCCACCACTATAAATATTGATGTCAAAACCGTAAAAACGAGAGCTTGTATAAATCCAACAAATACTTCCAACGCTAAAAAAGGGATTGGCATAATAACTGGAACAAGAAAAGCAATGACAACCAGCAAAACCTCTCCTGCAAATATATTTCCAAAAAGACGAAAAGAAAAAGAGATAATTTTAGAAAACTCCTGCACTGTCTCAAGCAATCCCAAAATAAATTTCATTGGATTTTTAAAATTAATAAATTTTGACAAATATGCTTTAAATCCAAGTTCGCGTATGCCATAAAACTGCGTAACGCCAACAGAAGTAAGAGCCAATGCTAAAGTTGTTGAAAGATCAGCATTCGGACCGCGGAAAACAGGCACATGATGCAAAGTTATGGGCCCAACAACAGGTAAAAGGCCAATCCAATTGCTAATAATAATAAACAAAAATAAAGTAAACAAAATTGGAAAAAGATTGTCGGTTCTTTTACCTAAAATTCCATACATAAAATTATAAAATGCTTCCGTAATCATAATAATGGCTGTTGGAACCTTTTTTGAATATTTCACCCAGATTGCTACCAACAATATTAAAACAGAAACAAAAAAGGTGGTGAAAAGTGAATTGGTTATAGGTAAAAGACCTAAATGGGCAATAGTTTCTGCGGCAACTGATATGTGCAATTCCTTCATTTTAATTTATTTTTAGAATTTGAAAGCCTGTTTTTACGCATTGCTTGGTAATGACTGCTTATATAGAAGCCACGCCAAAAACCCGCAATAACACCAGCAATTATACCAAAAACAATAAAAAGAGGCGTAGAAGAAAAAGTTTTATCTAAAAAAAATCCAATGATTAAAAAGATTACAGGTAAAAAAACTAGACTGAAAGTAATAGACGTTGCTTCTTTGTAAGCGCTGATTAAGACATAAAAATTTATACTTTTCATAACTAACTAAACTTTTGGGAAAAAATGGAAGCAATTACATTATTCTATTATGATCGTTAGTGAATTTCAACAGGGTCTTTGCCGGTAAGAATTTTAATTGCAATTTGATGGTGTTTTTTTTCAAGATTTGCTCCTTCTGCTTCTAATTTATTTGCCCACTCAATTTCTCCCAGCTTTCTTAGAATTTCTACTGCTTCATGAAGAATTTTTTGCGCATAAATCGGATCGTGGCCGTATATTTTCACACCTTCTTTTCTAAGTTTTGCGCGATTAAGAATTGTTCCTTCTTTCAAGTTTGAAATAGCAAAAGCCTCATTGTTGTCTGGATTTGCATGATTACCAGTAAGAACTACTACTTTTGCACCTTTTGACACCATCATTGAAAGAATATTTATTGAGTTAAAAAAAATTCTGCTCCTTTCTGACAGCGACAAAGGATTGCTTTCTTCTGTAAGCATGCGAGCATATCCGCAACCGGCAAGTTCAGCTTCACTTGGGTTACTGACTGCGCTTGCGATATTATTTAGTATTTCTACTTCTTTATACTCTCCATGGTGATCATCTATGTGAATACCCATTTCAAAACCTGCTTGATTATGGGCTTCTTTAGCCAAATCATAAAGCTCATCAAAAGATAATTTTTTTTGTGGCGGAGCAAGTTCTGCCAGCACCACTAAAATGCCTATTGAACCACCCGGTATTTGAGGGCCAAACTGGCTTTCATCTAATATAAGAATATCGCGATAACTATCCGGGATTCTTTTCAAATTTAAGATGGGCCGGTCGTCAATACAAGTGATACAAGAATCTGGCGGAGGAGGAATTAAATCTACTTCATGACGCATGAGCTGAATTTTACAAAATCTCTGGTATAAAAATCAAGACAATAGCAGGAACTAGATAGACAAACATAAGATAAAATGGTTTAGCAAAATATCTCAAATAAAAACTAAGGTAATGTTTAATGTTGGTTGAGTAGTTAATGTTAGTTTCTTTTGGCAGTCTGGTTAAAATTGCTGGTGTAAATATCAATGAATAAACTGCGATTAAGAATAGATAAAGAAAAATAGTCAAAGGCTTTAAGTTAGTTCTAAATAAGCAAAC
>Ga0209101_1001086_pt1 | contig 21149 bp, 25 predicted proteins | sample ConPoolayeCmetaG_FD_185481 | JGI IMG/M metagenome (GOLD analysis project Ga0209101, IMG submission 185481) | Hot spring microbial mat communities from California, USA to study Microbial Dark Matter (Phase II) - Cone Pool mat layer C metaG... ...
CTCGTCGCAAGTCCAGTAAATACGGTTGACGATGGTCTGCCGCGTATAGTCATCGTCGTTGTCGCTGCGACGGAACAGCTGTTCGAAGCTTGGCACGTGATGGTCCCAGATATCCCCGGCCACACGGACGAGATCGAACGTCTTCAATTTTTCGAGCAGGGTTGCATACCGCTCGATCCTGCCAGCGGCTTTTGTGATACTCTCGATCAGGAACCGGTCAATAGTGTCACTAAACTGGGCAAAGAACTTGCCCAGACAGACGAGACCAACCTTGAGTTGGTACACCTCTTGTCCGGAGAGGAGAGCGATCGCTTCGATCTGCGCCGCCTGATCATGATCGCGGAGCAGATCGAATACCTCGACAGGGAACGTGATCGTCGCAAGCCGGGTAATTCGTGTTTTTCCACAATGTTGGCAGATGCCGTCCCCCTCGGGGAGCCGTCGCACCGCCACGTTGATGTTATAGTCCCGATTCTGCCCACGAAAGGTGATGTTCATGGTTCCTATATACCACGAAATTCCGTATTTGTCAATACCCGCTATCGTCGCGAATTTCCTACGGAATGACCGTATGGAGCTGACGCTGTTCCGCTGATCGCAATTTCTGCGACGCAGCCTCAACCTCTAAAATGTATCGACATTTCACATAGGTATGCAAGTGCTCTTTTGCCACAACGAGTGTGATACGGCGCTCGATAAAACGACAGGCGAGCGCATGGACTCGATCGTAAATATCACGTATCGCAACCGGTGATGCGACAGAGAACCACACATGGTTTCGCAATCCACGCATCTGCGCATGCAACGCATGGGGGATATCGCGTGTGCTCTGGAGATCGACCAACACAGGCCGGCAGAGATTCCAGATATCCTCGGTTAATTGTATGTCGTTGAACGCCTGTAACTTTTCGAACAACGTTGCATGTCGCTCAATACGCTTTACGGCGGTATCGATGGTGCGGAGAAATGATGCGTTTATGCCATTGAATAATGCAAAGAACTTGCCCAGGCATGTCAGACCAACGACAAACTGACACATGTCCTGCCCAGACAACACGGCAACCGTCTGGATTTGTTCAATCGCCGACGGAACGTCCTGCAACAAAGCAAAGGCGTTTACTGGACATTGCACTCGTGCAATGCGGGCAATGCGCGTTCGTCCACAATATTGACACATGCCGTCATTACGTGGAGGATACCGGACATGGACACGAAACGTGTAATACCCGTGTATACGACTTTTCAGCGTAATGTCCATCGGAAGTTTCTATACGCCAAGCTGTAACGTTTCCGTAGCGAGATGATCGGTCATCCGCATATTGTATTCGCGAAAGTACAAACGCTCTACGACTTTTCGAAATACTTCTCGGTACGCAGCTTCGGACGATGCATCTGTGAGGGATGCAGTACGCTGCGCCTTTTCCGTAAAGCCGTAGAAATTCAACCATACCTCGCGTTCGACTTCGCGGAACGTTTTCTGCGTGATTATTCGACACCACGGATGTTTCTTCAGCATGTCGAAACATGACCCGCATAGTTTCCGCAACGTCTCACTGCCGTCATGTTCGTGCGACGCGCGGATGAACGCGGGACGACACAGAGCCCATAATTCGTTGGCGAGCTGTGTCGGATCGTATGCACGCATCCGTTCGAGCAGTGCCGCATATCGTTCGCTTTGCTGCGCGGCGCGAACCACTTTTGAAACGAGAGCCCGCTCGCAGGCACGGTCATCCAACATCGCAAAGAATGCGCCTAAGCAATTGAGGCCCACGTCAATGCGGGATGTCTGCTGTCCAGATAGCAGCGCGGCAGCTTCGATCTGCTCAATCAGGTCAGTACGCGTGCGCAATAGACCAAAGACCTCGGTCGGAAACTCGATCGTTGTCATGCGGACCAAACGCGTTTTCCCGCAATGCTGACATACGCCGTCCGCCCTCGACCGCCGATGGACGTCGATATGAACGATGTACTTGTGACCGTTCCCGCGTACAACGACGTCCATGGAATGAGTATACCACGGTTTTTTCTAATAGTCAATACGTGTTACTGCTCGTGGATATATATACTATACGTATGCGTGCGCAAAGTATGCAGATTGCTCTGGACAACCTCATCCTCACGACGCCATACATAGTATAGCTCGTCGATACAGGCACAGGCGTGTGCATCATGATGACGAAGGTGCCTATCGATCGTGAAGAGCGCGTAAAAGCTCAACGCCCCCTGAAAGATGTCGCGTAGCGTCAAAACGACCGAGCGACTATCAGCTGGCCGGTGTTGCATCACGGCCCGTGCCTGTTCCATCGCCGCATAGGCGTGCGATGTTTTTTGCACGAATTGCTCGATGTACTGTGCGCGCCGCATCACCTCTCGACGATGCTGAACTCTGTCAGCGATATATTGTGCCCGAGGCAATGGCATATGCAAATATTGCATACACCATGACTCCAAGCATGATTCATGCACAGGGTACAGGCATGTCGCATCCCCCCGCACGATGGCTTCAGCCATTGCAGCGTCGATATCGTCTTGTGGCCGCAATGGTGTATATTGTAGCGGGACGAGAACATGTGCTATATGCTGTGTAGCCTGACCCGGCGTTTGGCATTGTGCACACACCATCGAGGGATCATGCGACCCCAGATCAATGATGACACGGTGTTCCGGGTGTTCAGGTCGTGATCGATGCAAGGCCACCGTGTAATATTGCGGGACCGGCATGCGCTCAGTATACCCCCCGTATTGCACAAAATCAAGCCCCGGTATCATATGGAAATATCGAGGTTTTCGCAATCTCTTGACAAAAATGTTTTTCACGGTATATTGCCGATCACACACCACCGGACCCGCACCAGGGTCACGTTACCGTAGAGGAGGCCATATACCATGAATAAGCCCGTACCCACGCAGATCGCCAACCGCCCCCTGCATCCACGAGCTGCTGTTCGCCAGCGGGAGCTGTTTCGGACGCTCAACGAAGAGCTGGGGACCGGAACCTTTTTCGAGGATTCGAAGAGTATGATTGACAAACTGCGACTGCTCGCGTCGGAGCATTTCAAGTTTGTCGACAAGGTCGCCGGCCGTACTGTCAGTGACGACGACGGTGAGGATCTGGCCGAGGGGTATCGTTAATCTGTGCACGGGGCGCGTGTCCTTCGGGGCCGCGCCCCATCCCACAAAACGTCGGCATTTCGTCATATATGCTGACGGTTTGTGTCACCCCTTGACTTTTTGCCGAAAACCGGGTAGAGTACACCCATGAAACGATGGAATTACGCCCGCCGATTCCGGCGGGAGTTTGATCTGTGGGACGAACACTGGGAAGAACCAGGCCCCGGTCCCGACGATGAGGAGTGGGGAGAGGAAGGGGAAGAAACAGAGAACGACATCGATTGGGACAGCGATGACGACTAACACCATCGGCCAAAAAAACCTCTTCGCGGCCATTCTTAAACAGGCAATTCGCGATGCGTATAGTGTCAACAGTACCCAGTGGTGGGATGCCATTCACTGGTTCCGCGCATCCGATGACACGGCATGGCCGGGGTCGTTTGTCAACGTCTGTGATCTCCTCGGCTTGGATCACGCCACCATACGGCGAAAGGTTTTTGAACAGGTTACCGAATTGTTGCAAGTCATGTCCCAAAGTCAAGCAGTGTGTCAGGATGACACAATTGAACTCGTAGACGCTGTGGAGGCGTAAACACAGTATACGTTGACCTGTTTCAGGCATACACTCCCTGTATTTCGGGCATGTACCGGCCCATATGATGTCTGAGACAGGCAATCCACGGGGAAAATCTCACACAATCCCCTATCGTGGGCATATACCGGCCCATATGATGCCTGGAACAGGTGGATATATGCCTGTTCCAGGTCCGTTTTTTGTGGACAATCTGTAGTATAGTGCTGATCGTGCTGTCGGAGGCTTTTTCCAGTGCAAAACAGGGATAAAACACACTATATCTACTTATATGTCAACGGAATCATACTAGATATAGTGTAGTTGGGGGTGCTGAACATTGCCCGAAATATTGCCTGAAGCATCGTCCGAAGCATGACGAGGCCATCCTCAGGCCATTCCTCAGGCCATCCTCAGGCCATCCTCAGGCCATCCTCAGGCCATCCTCAGGCCATCCTCAGGCCATCCTCAGGCCATTCCCCAGGCCATTCCTCAGGCCATCCTCAGGCCATCCTCAGGCCATTCCTCAGGCCATATTTCAAGAAAAATATCCTCGAAAATACAAGGCATTTTTCCCCGAAAATACGCATCCCCATACCAAACCATTCCCTTTTCCATACACCAAACAGGACTTGACTTTTTCCCTTTCTTCCCACATAATTGCCAATACGGATAATACAGCATTTGTCAAAACGTATTATGCAATATCATATATCCCAATAACGGCCAACCCATATGCCATTACGGTGCATACTTCCTCATCCGACACTCCCGATTCCCTGGGACGACATTTGCGAACAATGGGGTGGTCCTGCTGCGCGGTATCACCCTATTCCAACACCGACGCATCCCGCGTTATTTGAACCAGGGGTGTTACGGCCCGATGGAGCGAACATCGGGTATGCGATACAACAGATGCAAGAGCAGCAGCGGCACATATTTGCCGAATACGTGGCACAAACACACTGCATGCCGCTCCTACAAGGTTTTTCTGATACGGGAGCGTGCATAACACCTGCTGGGGAGATTCCGTTGACGCAGTGCGCTGCGGGAGTGCTTCATGTCTTTGCCCTGGTGTATATCATGCTACAAACGACGGGGCGCGTCATTATTGAACATTTTGGAGACTCTGTGCATCCAACAGTAGCAGGAAGCGTCACAACGACCCTGCAAGCGTGTGCGGACCATGGACAACGCGATATCTTGGTCACCACGCATAATCCGCAGATTGTGCGATGGGTAGCACCGGTGCATGTATACGTTGTTGTTCGAACGACGCAGTGCATTGTGTTGCGAAATATTTTGAAATTGCGAGGGGTCACCGATGAGATTCGGCATGCACTCAAGACCGGGCAGCTCCATGCGGCACAGGTATGGGATATGGGGCTCTGTACCCCGTATGCGTAGGAGGGTATTGACAAATACGCCGGAATATGGTATACACGTTCCATGAAAACCATGATCGTGCGATATCGGTACGTTGCGCCGTATCGTGCTACGTGCCGAGTGGAGTATCTCCGCGAGCTGCCGGTCGCGCGGCAATGTCCATTTTGTGGGCGGCGCGTCAAACCGGCCTACATTGTCGATATCCCCCTGGAACGAGCGGATGCCCGATTGCGTCAGGTGGATGCCGAGACGGTCGCGGAGATCCTGTTTACGGGATGCGCTCCCGTGCATGCGGCGTGCCTATCATGGTGGGCGGACATGATTGCGCGCGCGACGCCCACGGGGGGCGTGTATCCCTACCGGTTTCGTCCCGTATTTCGCGAATGGGATATCCACCAACGGTGTTACACGCTGAGCCGATTACGATGGTATCGGCGGCTGATCGATGCGGCGACCCAGGGAAAGGTGCAGACATTAGCCCAATGGCCGTTACCGGTACCACATCAGGTGCCGACGGCGCGCGAATCGGTGGGCATGATTTTCCATCGGGCGGCGGCATGCTATACGGATGGCATGATCGGGACAGTGCCGATCGCCTTGCGCGGGTATGATGCCCCCGGGGAGCGATGCTCCACACCCGTGAAGCGCTGCTCGGCGGATACCATCGCCCGAGCCCTACCGTCCATCCGATTCGCCGATCGGGCGGTGTTCGGAATAGTGGATGGGCTCTCAATTCGTCTGTAAATACAGAATTTCCGAACAGCACAGGAGCAGAGTATGGCACATCCAGAACAGTTTCCAGTGATCACGGTTGCGCAGTGCCCGCTGATTCCGTATTATCCGATCACGGTGATCTATGGCACGGACCCGCAGCTTCTGATGGCCGGGGCCCAGACCATAGATCCGACGTACCGCGAGACCGATGCCCCCGAAACGATCGAACACGCGCTCCGGGACCTCAAACAGCACCGCCGAGCATTCCGCCTTGTGGAACGGCTGTTTTTCCTGGGGGCGCGCGAAGCGGGGTATGGGGACGATTCCCCGGGGACCATACACGTCTCCGCGAAGCAGGTCAGCATTCGGTGGGGTGTCGAGACGGTACCGATCGCGCAGTTACCGGAACCCTGTCAACACCTGCTGGCGCTGCTCCTGCGATGGCATGCAGCCCCGTGTCTGGTGTGCGTGCACCCGGAAAAACTGTCATCGCTGTTGACATCGCCGACGGCGTATATGCAGACCGTCCACGATGCGTTGAAGAAACCGATGGTCCTTTTCACAAAATCGCGAGTCTTCGTGCAGACGATGATCACGACCTTGCCATCGCTCTGTCAATTGTATCGTCTCTCCGAGTAACAGGGGGTACGCCCTGAGGACACGCCATGCACGCATTCATGCAATGTCGCTGGGACCCCACGGGAACGACACGGTGCGATCACTGTGACGGCCACGATCGACGGCATCTGTATGTCACCTGGACATTTCCGCTGTCCACCGTCGCCCACTGGATTACCGATACTCACGTGTGGGCAGCCTCGGTGATCACCGCAGATCCGGACGTCCATACCACCGTCGCGTTCTCGTGTCTGTATCCATGGATGCGGCGTGTCATGCGACGTGATGACGCCCAGCAGTGTGGTCGTGCACTTCGTCCGTGGATGCGTGAACAGTATATCCTGTGGCGGAGTACCATTGTCCCCTTAGACAATGCGTGTCGAGAACTCCCGATTGAACCGTTCCTTCGTGGGTGCGCGGACACGGATCCGCACCCGGCGATGCAGACGCTGCGGGCATTCACGGTCTGGAATGCTGAGCGGTGTGCCGCGTGGACGCGGGAAGCGCGGGAGCATCCGACGGCATGGCGTGCACGGGTCATCGCACGCTTGCAGGGAATTCGAAATTTCTGGGCGCAAGCGCTTGCACACACCTGGGTCATCACCGTTTCGCCGACACGAACATTCCACGTGCATCATCGCGTATCCTCACTGGACTAATAATCGATTGTCGCTCGTCGGGTGGAGCACGATGCTTGCCTACATTGCGTGTCGCTGGGATCAGCAGGAACCGCATCCGTGTGAGCATTGCGGGACCATCGATCCGGATCATCTTTCTGCATACGTAGAAATTCCCTGGTCGGACGATGCTGTCGCATCATGTCGGCAATGGAACAATCCGACATGGGTGGTGCAAGCGCTCGAAGGACAGACGATGCTCACGTGTCACGTCGCATTCCAGTGTGTGCCGGACGTGTTGGTGGCGTGTGGATTTGCGCGTTCGCCTGTCGACCGTGCCGTGGTCCCGTGGATTCGTGAGCAACGGACAGTCCAGCATCGAGTGCAGATCATGCGCGATTTGCGGGCGCATCCCCCGCTGGACGCTTTTCGGCATCCCACGTCCCCGAGAGCGGCAGAAATTTTTTCGGCATTGATGGCGACGGCTCACGTGTCACAGACCTGTTTGCGCGCATGGACGATCATTGCGCAACGCAATGGGGAATCGTGGCGTACCGTGTTTACGCATACGCTTGACACCCGTATCGCATTTTGGTATAATTTCCTCATACGGCGGTTTCGGGTGATTTGTTGCCCCCCGTCCCCGCGAGGGTCGATTGAGTTTACGCTTGCCCAACGATCATAACACAATGTATGCGTACCTCACATGCTGGGGCCGGAGAATACATCAGCCCTGTGATCATTGTGGGGGCATCGATCATGGACATCTCTATGTTCGTCTGGAGATTCCCTGGTCTGACACATCCATGACACACTGTGCACAGTGGAACAATCCCACGTGGGCAGCACAAGTCCTTGACGGGCGAACACTGATGACCTTGTATATCGCTTTGCGGTGTGTGCCAGATGTCTTGATGGCATTAGGATTTTCGTGTTCGTCTATCGATCGCATTGTGGGTCCATGGATTCAGAAACAACGAGCAGCACGCAATATGCAGACACCGGCGAACCGTGACGCTCAGTGGTATCCGTCGCTCTCAAGACGGTTCCGTTTTGCTCCGACCTCATGATTACAACACAAATTGTATATGGCCATGGGTACGCCGTCTGTACGCACTGCGGCGGACCCCATCAGTATGGCGTACGTTTGGGATTCCCGTGGAATCCGGCGTATATTGCCGTACTGGCAACATGGCACGATCATACGTGGGTGGCAAACCTGCTTCGCGGAACGTCACGGATGGAATGCGTTATCCGCATACCGTGTCTGAACATGGTCGCTTCCGCACTTGGCATCCCCGAACGCGTCGTCCGTACCGTACTGGAACGCTATCGTGTTCTTGACGCATGCCATACCGTGTATCAATATATTCGTGCCGATGCACAAACACCGCATGATGCGTTGCAGGCGTTTGTCCATGGCACCATTGCTGAGCATGCGTTTGGTCAAGCATTGTTGGCATGCGGTGTCTCTCGCGAATGTCTCGCACAATGGACACGTGATGCGGCAGCAGACCCGCATGGGTTTTGGGGCTCCGTACAGGATACGCTCTATCGTATGTATGACCGTCTCGTGTACGTGCATACCCGGTCATATGTAACGTCAACGGAATATGCTGTGGTACGAAATACAGGCGTCTGATCGTATTCGTTGCTGGTACGATTGTGATGCGGCAGACACGACGATTTTTCTTTCGCCGCGATGCGTTATGTGCCATCGACCGGCGACGAAACACTATGCGGTGTATGTCGATGCGAAACACCTCGACATCCTGTCGCAGGGACATGGGACAATCGATACGCAAACGTTTGCACAGCTCATATTTGGAAATGGTGGATACGCATTGATTCACAATCGATGTCGTTTGTTGTGGGCGCTTGCATTTATATCGGCGCATCAGCCGTATTCGCTTGTCTACCGGGACCCGTATTCGGAAATTTCTCGTGAGTGGGATATTCATCAACGAAATTACACCGTAGCTCGTGTGCGGTGGTACCAACAGCTCATTGCCGCTGTCGATCAGCAGCGCGCAGATATTGTTGCACGATGGCCAGTCCCGCAACCTGGGCGGAAACCCACGCCACGCGAAGCCGTAGGATATAAAATCCACCGATTGCTCCGAGAGACGTTTGCGGATGTCTCTACGGCAGAGCAGACGGCACAATGGTACCATATTCCGGGATCTCCTGGACTGACTCTCACGCTTTGCGCGTATGGCAATATCGACGGCATACAGTATGATACGATAACGCCACGTTCGCTCGAAGAAATCGCGCGTCTCCTTCTCTGGGTGCATTTTGTCGATCGAGATCTGTTTACGGAACGTGGTATCATATTGCAATTGTAAGCATTCGTGTTATCATAATTGCAATATGTATTCTTTCGTCTACCATATATATCGCGATCTGGTTTATTGTCGCGCAATCCAATCGTGTGATTTGGCGATCACGATATCCCGGTGTGCTTTGTGTTTCCGCCCCATCGCCAGTCCGGGGAAACGAGTAATCGTTGTGTCCCCAGAAGATACACCCGTTATCGGACATGCACACGCTCACGGTCATGACGATATTGTTGCACAAATGTTGTTTACCGGGATGAATCCAATTCATGATCGGTGTTTGTCGACCTGGACTGATTTGATGATGCACACGCTTCCGTATAGCGTACGGAATTGCCATGCGCGGTGGGTAGACCATTGTCGCTGGTGTACTCCCGCGCTTGTCCGGTGGTATCATACCATGATCCAGGCAATTGATGCGCGGGACGTGCAAACACTTTTGCAATGGCCACGTCCTCGCATAGGTCAGCGACCGTTGGCTCGTGAGCGAATTGGGTCACTATTCTACACTGTTGTGCAAGCATATTTTGATCCTATTGTACCTATCCCTATGGAATTACGTCTACTTCCCGATGCCTGTGATGAGTCGATCTATGTTCAATCGAAACACATTGTATTATCGGCAGCTGACATTAAGGCGATATGCCCCCATATCATTATTCAGGATCGGGCATTGTTTACCGACGCAGGATTATTCATTCCTATTGGGTATTGATAGTCAGTGTTTGACGTGTACCGTCATACATGATATACACCACGTCGTAGTCGATTACTTGCATCGATTTTTTCGCCAATAGGGGATATCCTGTGGACATACAACGAGTTATCACGCTTGCGGCGCGCGTTGCGTTGCGCTCACAGGTCAATATGCGTGTCGGAGCGATTATTTGGCGTCGAAATCGAATCATTTCTATGGGGTGGAACCAGCGAAAAACGCATCCGCAAAGTGCAGCGAAGTGGCCGTCACTACACGCTGAGCATCACGCGTTGCTCGGGTGCGATCATCGAGATTTACATCAGGCGAATATTGCCGTAGTGCGTATCACACGCTCCGGGCTCTTTGCGCGATCACGACCGTGTCCATCATGTCATGCGTTGTTGCGGATGATGGGGCTGTCGCGTATGGTGTACGTCGGTGATCACCGCTGTCTTGTTACCGAACCGGTATTTTCAACCCAAGAACATTCATAGGAGACATTCGATGGTTTATTCGTTATCTGATGCACGTTGTGAGCGATATGAGCGCGCCGTAGCGCACTGCTGGCAGCAATTTGCTGTTGCGGCGAAACGAGCGTGTCAATATCGCGATCGCGAAAGCGTCATGGATGTTATGCGGTGCATTGCCACATTGTGGCCGCATATCGAATTCCCGATTGAAGAATACGACGCGAAGTGTGCCAATCCACCAACACCACCGTTGCTTGAATCCGATGGTCAATTGACGCTACCTTTTTAAGAAAAAATAGTTATAATACCTATGGAGGGCTTGTTATGCGTTATACAGTATTGGGATTTTTGATGAGTGTTTTTGTCAGCGGGTGTGTTCTTTTTCAGCCAACGGAACAAACACTGATGGACATTGCTGTGTACAAATACGGAATTTATGTTCCGGCAGACCCACAAAATAGTGATACGTATACTGCTGAAAAACGAGCAGAAGATAACTGGGCATGTCAGCAGCAGCATAGTCAATGGACTGCTGATGGATACCACGTTGATGAACTCCAGTATCATCAATGTATGGTCAAAAGGGGATGGAAAAAGGTTTTTGTTACCCAGTAAAGGTTTGTCATGCCCCAAAGTGATAGTGATATCGAGCTTTTTCATAATTGGAAAAATTTAAAGCATTATATTTCTCAATTGCGTACCCTGATAGGGAATATGCGTGTTGTGCATCTGCACGGTCAGAATCCGAATGATGAATCGTCGTTTTGGCCGCAAAAAAAGAGCAATGCATGGTGGGGTACAGTTTGGAATCGTGTTCTTCACGGAATTGCACAAAAATCATACGTACTGAACGAAATACAATACAACCATCTTAGTATGATTATCCAACAAATTGAGAAATATATTGAAATGATAGAAAACGAACAAATAGACATCGATGATCTCGATACCGAATGATGTTTGTATTCGTGTTATCAACGCCGTTGAGGGGAACGATATAGGTCAAAAATTACACGAAAAACATCTTATTCCCCCATGTTTTGGCAATCCGGATATTGATTACGGAACGTGTAATCCTGATATCCCATTTCGAGAATCTGAAGAACATTCCCATTTGTGTGTTCTGTACCATTCATGCCTTTTAGCGCATCTGGTTCATACACAACGTGTTTCGTTTAATGAAGCACGGATTATGTCATACAGTGAATTGTGCGCTATATATCGTATGCACAGCAGTGTTCAGGAAGTCACATCACCGGAGAATGACCGACAGAAGGTATGCCATCACGCGGAACAATGTTCGTTGAAGCCTCCGCGCAATAAACCATTCCGCAAAAATTCGGCGCGGCGTTTTGCCTTTGAACAGCTACGTGAAACATGGCTCTCTTACACCGAATTGCATAAACGTATCAGCGAACGTTTTCCACAATGTAATCCTGATTGTATAATTCGTTTTGTCACAGGGCTTGACAATCAAGAACGTTTCGGGTATAGGGTCATAGAATACATCGGTTATTACAAAATTGTACAACGATAACTGCGCTGACTTATGGGCCCGTAGCTCACTGGGGAGAGCATCCGGTTCATAACCGGGCGGTGTGTGTTCGATTCACACCGGGCCCATTCGCTTTGCTAAATAAGGAATAAACATGTCTATTTTTAGCGAAAAATATCATTTACCGAAACGATCGAATTTTACCTGGTTGGCAGACGATAAATTTCAAGCGCATTTTCGAGATATTGTGCAGAATGCATGGGTTGCACCGTCGGCCGCTCTATTATTTGTGCATGAATTTCTTCGACAATACAATCAGCAACCGTATCATTTGACGCTTGCGGGTGGCGCACTGCGTGATGCGTACGTTGCCCTAAAATGTTTAAACTACGTAGCGGCGGATGAGGGGTTTTTTACATACAATTTTTGGGAAATATTTTGGGATTTCATGCATTATTGGGTGAAAGATTATGACGTGTGGGTTCACATTAACCCCCAACAAAAATCAGAGCACAGAGATTCTGAAAAAAATTCTCAATTGCTAGAAGCATACCGAAAAAGTATTTATGATAGCAATATTCCTTTTACGCAATCTATGAAGATTGCCCATGAGAACATTTATAATTATCTATATACGGATTGCCCATCGTTACAAAAACACATAAAAAAAATATCGAAATATTTTGATCCTTTGAATTATACCCCAACAGCTTTTTCTGGTTTCGGCAAGCTTCATCAATTTGATGAATACCACAGGTTCTTCCCTGAAAGCATATGTTATTTGCTAGATATCGATATTCCATCGCCGCATCTTTTTGACGAACAATACATCGGCCAATATGTTCCTCAGAATTCACGTTTTTTGCCCAATACTCCTATTCCCATGTCTATTCAAATTATGGTAACAACAAAAACGCCAACAGAATTATTGGCATCATTTGATTGGTGCATTAACCGATTTGGGTGGACGATTGATCCGTTTACCAATTCTGAAAAAACTCTACTTAATTATGATCCTGAAAAGTGGTACGTACCAAAATCACCATTTCGATTTCAACGTGATGCTGTGCCTAATGTTAATCCGTTTAAATCTCTTACGCGTTTAGCAAATTTGGCGGCAAAATATAGTGTTGTTCCGCTAGAAATCCAACGAAAATACCCGAAAATTTATTGGAAAAAAATACTGCGAAAAATGCACAATTGTGAAGGAATACATTTTCAATTAAGTGAACAATTTCTCTACGAGATAGTTTGTCATAAACTGTTTTCCAATGACAATAACCGGTGATCCTAAACTGTTTACGGCACATTGTATAGGCAATAGTGTCTCTAAAACAATTGACAATGCGACGCTTCATGCGCTGTATGATGCACTAGAAAATGCTCCGATTGTTGCTGTCGATACGGAAACCACCGGATTAGCCGTCCAACGAGATGCGTTGCTCGGCGTCTGTTTGTCGGTTCCCCCATGGACCGACGGATGGTACATTCCTGTATTTGCCGATCCGCAAAAATCACCATGGTATAATTCTGCTGAAGATCAGCAGCGGATATGCGATTTTTTGCGAGAATTTCTTGCATGGGATATTCCAAAAATTTTCCACAATGCGATTTTCGATATTCCGATACTTATCCACAATCTTCATGGCCATGTGACACGTGTTGAAGACGACACCATGTTGTTGTCGCATATCGCGGATAGCGAGGGGGAGCACGGCCTAAAAGAGCTTGCTGTACGGTATATTCACCCGCAAGCTGACTGGTATCAAGATCAATTGGCAATCGAAAATCGCCACGTAGGGGGATCGTCACAACGTCTTGAATATTGGTCTATCCCCATAGATACCTTAGCACAATATGGTGCTGCCGACGCTGTATTTACCGGTCGGTTGCGCGAAATATTATTGCGCGATATGCCACCACAACTGATTCGCGTATACCGCCATATTGCTATCCCGCTATTATGGGAGCTACTTCCGATTGTTATTTATGGAATACCGGTTGATCGTTCGTTTCTCGAACGAGGAGAGCAGTGGTATAAAGCACGTATTGCACATATTTTGTATGACATTCAAACACAATTAAACGACCCTGAATTTAATCCGGGGTCCGTTCCCCAATTACAGCAGTTTCTTAAAACATTGAATATCCCAGCGGGGACAATTAAACAGATTAAATCGGGTTTATCAACAGATGCGGAGACGCTGCAAGCAATTGCTCATATCCATCCGGTCATCAATAAAATTATTGAATATCGAGAAACACTTAAAATTTACGGAACGTATTTTCAAGGCTTGTTGAGCGATTTGTCTCCTGGCGAATCGACATGGCACCCAAATATTCGACAAGTTGGCACACGCACTGGACGATTGTCGATGGGGCGGTTACACCAAATACCGCGATTGACTCCATTAGATGATTTTTTCCATACCTCTGAACGAGTCCATGCGCCATTAATTCGCCAAGCATTTGCTGCCCCAGAGGGATATGTTATTGTCGGCGGCGATCATTCGCAGATTGAAGCGCGGGTTCTAGCACATTTTTCACAAGATCCAGCATTGGTACGTATCTATCGGGATCATCTTGATATTCATACAGAAACAGCACGGATGATGTTCACGATCCCGCCAGGAATGCCAGTCGATCCAGAGTTACGGCAAAAAGCAAAAAGCATCAACTTTGCCCTTCTATATCTTGAAAGTGTTTATGGGTTATCACGCCAATTACAAATTAGTTACGATGAAGCTGAAGGGTATTATGATCAATTTTTTCGTATTTATTCGCGTATTCTCCCATGGGCAAAACAAACAATCGACCACGTGCGAAAAACTGGATATGTGGAGATGATTAGCGGGAGACGACGATACATCCGCCGACTGGATTTTGTGTCACAATTCCACAATCTTCCACCACCGAAACTTTGGACGTCACCAAATTATGCGTTACGGAGATGCTTTGGTAAGCACCCAAATTATGGTGGCATCGGTATGATTCCACAAAATGATTTAGCTATCGATTTAGCGCAATGGACGCCGAACATTGCTGATTCAATACGCCCAATAATTCAACAGAATAAACCGCAGTGTGCGCGATGCGCATACTTGCATGATTGCTATTATCTTATCGGTTATCGTTTTATGAAAAAGCAAGTCGAACACATTGAACGTCAGGCACTGAACTCTAAAATTCAAGGATCAGCAGCAGACATCGTTAACATGGGTATCATTCGTATGGGTGAACACATTCGACAGCATAATCTTGATGCGCGTCTGATCATTTATGTCCATGACGAAGTGCATTATCTCGTTTCTACGCGTATCAATATCGACGAATTTTGCCGAAATATGGCAACAATTATGACGTCAGTTGGTAATCTATCGGTCCCATTGGAGTTTAAACCAAAACCTGGTAAAACATGGGCGGACATTAAATAGCGGAGCGTATGATTTATGGATATTAAAATTGATGGACCATTCGTTCAACAATTTCGCATTCAAGTCACTGACGATTTGGGGAATATTACCCAATATAACATACATGATGAATTACTTATCCGCGAAGAAGATCTAGAAAAAGAAATTTACGAAATATCAGCAAAAGAACATTTTTGGGCACAAATGGCTCTTTTCGCTGAAAACGCACAAGAGGAATTCGAAAAAACATGGTATGCGGCATATCGAGCACATGTTGAGCAATATGTGCGATGGTACCTTGCCGGAAGTGGCGAAAAAGCTGCAACAAACACTGCTCGTGACCGTATTGCATATCAACTTTTTGGTCGAGACCAGGAAGCGGAAACCCGTCAACGAAATATTTATCTAACGTACAAGGGATATACATATGAGCAAAAAAATATTGGTATTGACCCAAAACCGCTTGCAGTCTTCGAACAAGTGATGTATAGTTACGAACAATCGATTGAAGACGTTGAATTGATGCTATTGTATTCGAAAAAAAGAGCGCAGCAATTGCGTGCTGTGGCGAACGCTTTCGGCGCGAAAGCATGGTCGCTGAAGACACTTGCCGCCATGCGACGGTCCATGTTAGGAGCGCATATTGCATGATTACACAATATTCGCGAGCTGTTGGTCATCAATATCCGCATGCATTGCGGATTATTGAAAAAGAGAATCACACGTTAGAGATGGTATACGTGTATACGGATCCATCACCGTTCCGCAGCCCAGTGGTCGTAGAGCGAGTGTTTCATTCGTGGCTGGAAGCGATCACGTTTCTCCAAATTTGGGAGATGCTCGGAAAAATCCATTGGGGTCCCGAACATCGAGATTCCGATAATCAAAACTAAGGGGGTTTGACACATGGATATTCTCTACCCGATTGACATTGATGTACCACAAGGGTCTGAAAATAAGGCACCACGGTCTGAAGTGAATAAGCGACTCTTCCGTCCGCGACCATACGAAGACAAGGAAGTGTACACGAATCGTCTCCTATTTCTTGCTTGGCATGCTCATCATTTTCGATGGTTCCAGAATTGGAATGTTTATCATTTTTATCTCAAACTATTTGTCCATACAGTCAACGAGATGACCGAATACGGACCGCGTACACGTTTGGTGATTTGTGAGCATGCTACAAACAAATTCGCCGAAACACTGAATTCTACACCTGGCGGCACAGCGGTTCAGATACCGTTCCCTAATCGATCATGCCTCTTTTGTAAGAAATCCCGGACATATTGGGATATGTATAAGGAAGCAAAAAAGAGAGAGGGCATTGAAAACCTCCCCCTGGATATCTTCAAAAAGAAGATGGACGCACTTCCCCATATTCAAGAACTGCGGCAGAGAGCACAAGAGTGGGGGGTAAAGGAAAAATACTATTTCCAGCTATTTGATTTCGGTGCATTTATGGAAAACCAAGTCCGATCGGACGCGGATAGTGATCCATTTATGATTCAAGGGTATGTTGGCCCTCAAGTACTTGCCGACGGACTGATTTCGAAACACAAAGCAAAATTCCGGTTTTGGGATTTTCTTTCACCCGAACGTAACGAACGAATTATCCTCTACACTCGGGATAACTCACGCGGTGCTCGGTACTGTCGGTATACAGTAGAAATTGAGGGTGCTGCACCAGATATCCCCGAAGATGTTCGAGCATACCTTGCAGCTGCCGAAACTATGGAGCATGGACGAGAGCTGCTTTATGACCCCGCTGACTTTATCGCCGAATGGTCTGACGAGCAAAAACAAGAATACATTGAGATGGTTGATGCACAAACAGACGATATGAAAACATCATCTCATATTGTTGTTCCGCATGCACTTAATCCAGAAGTATCTGTTACTCGTAGTACGTCACCCATAACGGCCCCTGAACCACAGCCATCAGCGGCACCTTTACCATTTCCGAAGACACCATCACCACCGCCATTCTCGCCACCTCCAACACCGCCATCACCACCGCCACCATTTCCGTCACCGCCGTCGCCAAAATTTTCGCAAGAACCGACAATAACGGCACCGAGTGCACCATCATTCACACTTCAGAAACGCTCTATTAAACCGCCGCCGGTTACTGAAACACCGACTTCTGCTTCCGAACCCGCAGAAACTCCTACTCCCGAGCCTGCAGAAGCCGTTAAACCGACACGAATGAAGGTAACATGGAGAAAATAACATGGGAAAAACGTCCCCACCGGTCAAAGAATACATTGACCAAATACGCAAAAAATTTAGCAGCGATGAGATTGCATATAGCATATCGTCTCACGAAAATCTCAAAACGATCGACGTCGTACCAACACGTATTCCCACATTAGATATGGCGCTCGGGATCGGAGGAATCCCCCGTGGCCGTATCGTGGAAATTTTTGGGCCCGAATCATCGGGAAAAACGACTTTAGCGCTGCATGCTATTGCTGAATTTCAACGTCAAGGTGGAATATGCCACTTCATCGATGCCGAACACGCTTTAGATCTACATTATGCGACGCAATTGGGGGTCGATATCGATGCGTTGATTGTGACGCAACCCGATCACGGAGAACAAGCGTTACAAGTTGCTGAATTTGCAGCGGAAAACGGCGTATCCCTTGTTGTTGTAGATTCCGTTGCTGCGCTGTCACCGCGTTCAGAAATTGAAGGTGATATTGGTGATCCTCAAATGGGGGCGCAAGCGCGTTTAATTTCTCAAGCAATGCGTAAATTGAGCGGCATTGCATTCAAAAATAATTGTACGATTATCTTTATTAATCAATTACGCATGAAAATTGGTATTATGTTCGGTAATCCAGAAACAACACCCGGTGGACAAGCGCTAAAATTTTACGCGTCGATTCGCATCGATATCCGAAAAGGAAAATCCATCGATAATGGACAAGAAACGACAGTAAAAATTGTCAAAAACAAATGCGCCCCGCCGTTCAAAACATGCCATATTCCTTTATATTATGGAAAGGGGTTCGATCGGATTCGAGCACTTGTTGATTCAGCGGTTGAAAAGAATATTATTCAGCAAAAAGCTTCATGGTTTACGTATGCCGAACATCGATGGCAAGGTATCGACAGTGTATGCGCACATCTCCGTGATCATCCCGATGTAGCCGAGACGATCGAACGGACATTGTATGAAATTTCTACTGTTTAGCGATGTTCATATTGGTGAATACCCGGAAGGCAGACCGAAAGAATACTCACAAACACATTATCGACTCAATTCACGACTTATCGACACATTGCATGTATGGTCATGGGTCTGTCAAGTAGCGCAAGATCGTGCTGTTGACGCCGTTATTTTTGGCGGTGATCGCTTCAAACCAAAACGCCCCCCATCATGGATGCGTGATCTTGCCGATACACATATTCGATCATTTATCGATTGTAAGGTCCCACTGATCATTGTTGTGGGGAATCATGATCAGTGGGACACGACATTACACCACCACACATACGGATCGGTGAATATTTGGAAAAACGTTGACGATCCAGTGTGGGTGTTCTCCGAACCCGGTATTATGGATTTTAATGGGTTCATTCTTGCATTATTACCGTACGGGTATCCAAGTCAACATATAACACATGAACTCGACCCCCACGGAAATAATGCATTGATTTTTCATGATGCCGTTTCACGAATGTCTCAATATAATGCACATATCGTATCTGGTGATACTCTCGTACAACGCAGCGATATCGATATTCCTCTTTTTAAATTCGTTGCCGGGGGGCATATTCATTTACGGCAAAAACTTGCTTTCCAGAATACGCATGCGTTCCATATTGGGACCCCGCTGGAACGCATTGAAGATGACGACGACCAAAAAAAGGGTGTGATTATTATCGATACCGATCATGTAGAATCCATGGAGTTTATTGAATCACCATTCCCAAAGGTCTATCGCTATGTTATCCCCCACACCTTTTCTGAAGATGACATTCTCACCCATTTATGCGTTCCTCAACATCATAATGCAGTCCTGCAAGCAAAAATTGTTCAACGACATATCACCCCCGCATTTCGTCGAGAACTTGTTCGTCAATTGTCAGAATACGGTGTTGCCGCATGGGATATTCGATTTATGAAATACGACACGACTGAAGCAAATAACGCGATTCAAATTCCGGAAACGACACGGGATATCCATGAAGAATTTTTAGAGTGGGTAAAACAACAAAAAACCGTCACGCCATCTATTCAAGAAAAAATTCACACTGTCCTTGAAGAGAGTAATCTATGATTGTTTTTGATCGCCTTGATATCGAAGGATATCGTTCGTTTAGCGAAACCCCGCAACGCATAACGTTAGGCCGCCCCGGTATTTACCTTTTGCGGGGGGAAAACCATGATCGAGGAATTTCCTCAGGAGCTGGAAAATCGACAATTTTCAAAGCGCTGTGTGCAGCATTATTTGAAAAAAATGATGATGGGAGTATCAAGAAATATGGTGTAAATAATATCCTACGTCGAGGATATGCTATCACCCTAGAATTTCTTGATCATAAAAATGAAAGATACAAAATTGTATATAGCTACCAACACCCGCAATTTAAAAGTACGTGGAGTGTGTATAACTATACTGGCCAAACATGGGATATTCTCTGTGATCGTAATGACGCATCGCATGCGATAGCACAATTGTTACACGTAACGTACGATCAGTTTATTCATTGCGCATACCTGTCTCAAGAAAATATTAATGAATTTATCCAGCGGGCAAATAAAGAACGTGTTGAGGTGTTATCAAAAATACTCAACATTGAAAAAATTGAAAAATGGAGGAAAGTTGTTCGTTCTCATATCAATCAATTAAAAGATGAGTGTATTCGTGTTAATGAACGTTGTAAGATGTATCATCAACACGTGAATACGTTTGCTCATGATTTTGCTGACCAAAACATTGAAGAGCTTCGACAATGTTATGTGCAACAATTGCACACTGCACAGCAGAAAATAGCCGAGAAAAATCCGTATGGGGAATACATTCTTTTACAGCAGCAATATGCGACGTATAACACGGAACTAAACGCCCTCAACACACGTATTGAAAATCTTCGGCAAACAGCGCCGCATGTTCCTGATCCACCAGACGCCTCCCCAACAATCTATTATGATCAAATTCAAGAAAAACAACAAGAATTTATTGCCTTGACAAACGAAAAAGCCGTTTTACAATCGCATATTCAACGTTTTCAATCGCTAGATAATGTTTGTCCGATGTGTGAACAGAAAGTATCAAAAAAACACAAAGATGTGCATATCAATGAATTGCAAAAAAAATGCGCACACAACGAACAAGCGATACAAACGATAAAAAATACTCTTGATGAATTGCAAAATATGTACCATACTGCGCAAAAACAAATGCAAGAATATACCATAGCATCTGAAATGAAAAAACAGTATGATAAGCAGTTACTCGAATTAGTAGAAAAACAAAAGTCTATTCAACACCACATGGAACAGTTAGCACAACGTATTGATATTTCTCAAGATTATCATCATTTATATAAAGCATTTGAAGAACAAAAACACAACACCATTGTCACCATTAATCACGCCCAAGAGCAAATTCAAAAAATTGATCAGTACATTCAAGCACAAAAGGCTTACGAGCAAGAGTATCACGCTCTAAAAACCATTGAACAGGATATGGAAGAATTCAAAAT
>Ga0209101_1001089_pt1 | contig 21080 bp, 17 predicted proteins | sample ConPoolayeCmetaG_FD_185481 | JGI IMG/M metagenome (GOLD analysis project Ga0209101, IMG submission 185481) | Hot spring microbial mat communities from California, USA to study Microbial Dark Matter (Phase II) - Cone Pool mat layer C metaG... ...
TTGAACAGTCACGTCGGGGGTGTCCGTCACTTTTTTGCGCGAGAAGAGAGCGAGAGCAGGCTATGGCTGGCCGTGGCGACGTCAGTTGTAGGGCAACTGCTCGCAGTTGCCCTACATTGTGGCCGGTAGTGCGGCGTCGGGCGTGGTCTGAAGACCGGCCCGAGCCAGCGGATGCAAAAATATGACGGGCACCCGTCACCGGTGGGTGCCCGTCACTTTTTTGCACAAGACGGTGGCGAGAGCAGGCTATGGCTGGCCGTGGCGACGTCAGTTGTAGGGCAACTGCTCGCAGTTGCCCTACACTGTTGCCTGTAGTGCGGTGTCAGGCGTGGTCTGAAGACCGGCCCGAGCCAGCGGATGCAAAAATATGACGGACACCCGCACCGGTGACGACCTTGACATCTTATTGTGTCGCTGGTACAATGTACGATATATTTCCCTTACCCTCTTTGACCCCTGAAGCCGAAAGGAGGTGAAGAAAGCCTGAAAATTCTTCTGGCAGACCGTCGCAGGGGATGGCACCCCCACAGTTTACCTTAATCGTGCATTGTGTAGCAATTTCGAAAGGAGGAGCTCCAATGAACAAGAGGTTGTTATTCGTCAGTGTGGTCTTGCTCATCACTCTGCTGGCAGCAGCCTGTAAACCCAAGGCTAAGTTTGAGTGCACAGATCCCAAAGGTTGTGTGGACATCGCCCCGGGCGAGCCGGTACGCATCGGGTTTATGTTCGTCATTTCCGGCTCCGATGCACCGTTGGGGACTGATACCAAGTATGGCCTTGAGATTGCGGTTGACGATAAGAAAGAGATTCTGGGTCACCCAATTGAGGTGGTGGGTGAGGACTCTATGTGCTCTGCTGAAGGAGGGCAGACGGCATCCACCAAACTGGCCGCTGATCCCAAGCTTGTGGCTGTGGTCGGCACCAACTGCTCCAGCGCTGCCCGGGCAGCTATACCCGTCATGTGCGGGGCGGGCATTTCTATGGTCTCGCCTTCCAACACTGCACCTGACCTGACCGCTGAAGACCGCCCGCCGGAGTACTGGTGTTATCTACGCACTGCCCATAACGATAAGGTCCAGGGTGCGGCTATGGCCGAATTTGCCTGGCAGAAGGGATTCAGGAGAGCGGCAACTGTCCATGACGGGAGCCTGTATGCAGATAAACTCCAGCAGGTGTTTGCCGACAGGTTCAGGGAACTGGGCGGCACCATCACAGCCCAGGAAGCCGTTGGTCCTGAAGATACCGATATGAAACCCATGCTCACCCGCGTTGCTGCCACGCAGCCGGACTTCATCTATTACCCGATTTTCATCGCAGCCGGTGCCCAGATCACCAAGCAGGCTCGTGAGGTGCCTGGTCTGGAGAATGTCCAGCTCGCAGGCGCTGATGGCATCTTCTCACCGGATTTCCTGGAAGGTGCGGGTGACGCGGTGCTTGGCTTCTACTGGTCCAGCCCCGACTTCACCGCATTTGGCGCAGGGTATAAGGAATTCCTGCAGAAGTACGAGACCAAGTATGGCACGAAAGTGCTGGCTCCGTTCCATGCCCACTCTTACGACGCAACGATGATGATCTTTGCTGCTATCGAGAAGGTGGCTGTGAAGGACCCGGATGGCACGTTACACATTGGCCGCCAGGCATTGCGTGACGCGCTGTTTGCCACCAAGGACTTCAAGGGTCTGACTGGCAACCTGACATGCTCTCCCACGGGTGACTGCGCCGATCCCAAGATCGCGGTCTATCAATGCATGAATGCCGATCCGGCTAGCTGGAACCCTGGTGCTGACCCGGATAGCAATCCCAAGAAAATCTGGCCGTAGGCTCCTGGAGCGCATGTAACCTGAACGGAAGCGATGCCGGCAGGGGCGAGCAGGCTTGCTCGCCCCTGCCCTCAGCAACTCACAATAAGGCTTTACTTTGGGGAGTCTGTGATGTTCCAACGCCTGAGAAGACGGATTTCCGGCACGACCGTTATTATGTGGCTCATTGGAATAGCCATCCTGGCTGTCGTTTTCTGGGGCACGACGGCAACTCTCAGCTCGGGAAAATACGCCGGCACCCAGTGGATGGATCTGCTCGTCTACGGTATTGCTCAGGGCGGCATATATGCTCTTATTGCCCTGGGTTACACATTGGTCTACGGCGTTTTGCGCATGATCAACTTTGCTCACAGCGAAGTGTTTATGAGCGGGCCGTACATCGGCTATTACGTGGCCGTGGCCCTTGATCGCGCCGGCCTGCTCAATCGTCAGCCGGTACTCAGCCTGGCCGTTGTGATACTGGTGGCTATGTCCGTCTCCACCACCATCGCAGTGCTCCTGGAGCGCATTGCCTACCGACCGCTACGCCGCGCTCCCCGGCTGGTCCCTTTGATCACTGCCATCGGCGCCTCGTACTTCCTGTCTTACGCCTTCCTGGGGCTGTTTGGTTCTGACCTTAAAGGCTATCCAGAGATTCAGGCTCTGAAGGGCACCTGGAATATCATGGGCATCGAAATGCTCAGGCCACAGGCAGTGGTGATCGTGGCCGCTGTGGTAATGTTGGCTGGTCTTTACTTTTTCGTGCAGCGCACCAAGACCGGCAAGGCCATGCAGGCTGTCTCGGAGGACAAGGATTGCGCGGCACTTATGGGCATCAACGTTGACCGCATCATCGTGATCACGTTCGCTGTCGGTGGCGCGCTGGCTGGAGCGGCTGGCGTGTTCTATGCCCTGCTGTTCAAGCAAGTCAAGTTTAACATGGGCTTTTTCCCCGGTATTAAGGCCTTTACCTCTGCCGTACTGGGCGGCATTGGCAATGTCACCGGAGCTATGTTGGGCGGTATGTTCCTGGGAATCGCCGAATCTTTGTTTCCTAACCTGGTGTTGGACGGGCTGGGCATTCCGGCTCCGTACCAGCTTAAGGATGCGCTTGCTTTCATCCTGTTGGTACTGGTATTGATCTTCCGGCCTACTGGCATCCTGGGCGAGCGTCTGGCAGTCAAGAAGGCGTAGGGCTGCAGGGGAAGGAGCACAGATGGAGACGATCAACGCACAAGCTCGCTTCGATTGGTCAGTGTCTTTCAAGACAGGGCTGCTTGGTGGCATCGTGGCTCTGCTCGTGTCCCTGGTAGGCCTCGTCGAAGCTTCCCAGAATCGTCCGGTCATCTCCGGGATCATCTCTTTTGGACAGACATTGGTGTTGTTTGTTTTTGTGCTGAGCAGCATTATGGCCATATGTCGGGCCGGGCCTGATCGGTGGGGCAAGTCGCGTTCCCCGCTTCTGCTTTGCGGGGGTGTGGCCGGTGCGCTGGTCGGTGCCGTTCTGGCGGCCCTGGTACTGATCGGCAGCGTGATTAACCTGCGTGCTGTGTTCATCAAAGCCTCACCGGAGCTGTATAATTTGCTGACCATGGGCCTGGGCGCGGCTGGCGCGGCCGTCTTACCGGTGCTTGGTCTGTGCCTGGGGGCACTGGTTGGTGCGACGTATTTGCTGTCGGCCCGTCTCAGGCGCGCTCTTGGTGTAGCTCTGGGCGCGATTCCGCTGCTTGCCATCTTGTATAGTGCTTTCTTCCCTGGTCGCCGGTTTACGCTGGTGGGTGCAATCGTCTTGTTTGCGGTATTGGGCGTAAGCAGCTATTTCTGGAGTGATTTCCGCGGTCAGCTCAGGAAGCGTGTCGCGAGTCTGCCTCCCGCCGGTCAGCGTGCTTACCAGATTGGCCTGTGGGTTCTGGTAGCGCTGATCGTGCTGTTGCTGCCTGTGACAGGTTCGTATCCCAGCCAGATGCTTGACCTGGTGGGTCTATACATCCTCATGGGGCTGGGATTGAACATCGTCGTCGGTTTCGCCGGTCTGCTGGACCTGGGCTACGTGGCCTTCTTCGCGCTTGGCGCGTATACCCAGGCCGTACTGACCTCTCCGGAAATCGGGTGGCTGGGGGGCGTGCACCTGACGTTCTGGCAGGCTTTGCCTTTTTCGGTGCTGGTAGCCACACTGGCGGGCGTCATTCTTGGTATCCCGGTACTGGGAATGCGTGGCGACTATCTGGCCATCGTCACTCTTGGTTTCGGTGAGATTATCCGCATCGTTGCCCTGTCGGACTGGCTCAAGCCCTACATAGGCGGCTCTAACGGCATCACCCGTATCCCTAAGCCCGTCGTCGGCCCGGTGGAGCTGGCTACCCCCGGCACGCTCTATTATTTGATCATCGCCGGTTGCCTGATCGCCGCTTTCATCGCGACCCGACTCAAGAATTCGCGACTTGGCCGGGCCTGGATGGCCATACGCGAAGATGAGGACGTGGCTCAGGCGATGGGTATTGATCTGGTGCGGACCAAACTGCTGGCCTTTGCCACAGGGGCTGCCTTTTCCGGGTTGAGCGGCAGCATCTTTGCCTCGATGATTACTTCCATCTATCCGCACAGCTTCCACCTGCTTGTTTCGATCAACGTGCTGGGCCTGATCATTGTTGGTGGTATGGGCAGCATACCCGGGGTAATCTTTGGCTCCCTGGCTCTTGTGGGCCTGCCGGAGATCCTGCGTGAGTTCTCCGAATATCGTCTGCTGATTTACGGTGTGGCGCTGGTATATATGATGCTGGCGCGGCCTGAGGGGCTGCTGCCGGAGGCCCGGCGCAGGTTGGAGCTCCATGAGGCTGAAACCAAAACGATAGAGTAGGAGGCAAGATGGCCATTCTGGAAGCCCGAAAAGTAACCAAGCGCTTTGGGGGCCTGACGGCGGTCCACCGATTCGACCTTGAAGTTAAAGAACATGCGATCCACAGCATTATTGGGCCGAACGGAGCCGGCAAGACCACCTTCTTTAACTGCGTAACCGGCTTCTACCGCCACGAAGAAGGACTCATACTCTTCAAAGGCCGGCCACTGGATGGATTGTCACCGGATCGTATCACCAGGCAGGGTATCGCACGCACCTATCAGAACATCCGTCTGTTCCCTAATATGACCGTCATTGAAAACGTCATGGTGGGGTATCATCCCCACATGAAGGCGGGGCTTTTCGGCGCCATTTTGCGCACCAATCGCGTGGTCCAGGAGGAAAAGGAGGCAGTCGAGGAGGCTCGACGTCTGCTCAATTTCGTCGGGCTTGCCGGCCGGGGCGACTGGCTGGCCAGGAACCTGCCATATGGGGAGCAGCGGAAGTTGGAGGTTGCTCGTGCATTGGCCAGCAAGCCCTCTCTGTTGCTTCTCGACGAGCCGACCGCCGGCATGAACCCGGCTGAGACGCGGGAGATGATGGCCTTTATACAGCGGTTGCGCGATGAACTCGGCATCACCATCCTGCTTATTGAGCATCAGATGCGTGTGGTCATGGGCATCTCCGAGGTTGTGACAGTGCTGGATTATGGGGAGAAGATCGCCGAAGGGACACCGGCCGAGATACAAAGCGATCCCAGGGTGATTGAGGCCTACCTGGGAAGGGGAGCAGTGGCTTAAGATGGCACTTCTGGAACTCAGCAATGTGCACACTTACTATGGTGCGATCCATGCTCTGAAGGGTATCTCCATCCATGTTGATGAGGGTGAAATCGTCACGCTTATCGGGGCCAATGGTGCCGGCAAGAGCACCACGCTCAATACCATTTGTGGCATTCTCCATCCTCGCGAAGGCGCGATTTACCTGGACGGTGAGCCGATCCACGGATTGCCCCCACATGATATAGTTGCACGTGGCGTGGCTCAGGCACCGGAGGGACGGCGTGTCTTTGGCCGGCTGAATGTGATCGAAAACCTGGAAATGGGGGCTTTTACCCGCAAGGATAAGGACGGCATTCGCCGTGATATGGAGCGTGTGTTCACCCTCTTTCCTCGCCTTAAGGAGCGGGCCAAACAGGTTGCCGGCACCCTTTCCGGTGGCGAACAGCAGATGCTGGCGATCGGCCGTTCGCTGATGGCCAACCCTCGCCTGCTCCTGCTGGATGAGCCTTCCATGGGCCTCTCTCCCATACTGGTTGAAGCGATCTTCGACACCATCCGGCAGATCAATGCTCAGGGCACCACGATCCTGCTGGTGGAACAGAATGCCTTGATGGCCCTTTCAGTGGCCCGTCGTGGTTACGTGCTTGAAACCGGTACGGTCGTGCTTCACGATACAGCCACTGCATTGCGTGAGAATGAGCTGGTACGCAAGGCGTACCTGGGCATAGAGTAATGGTGCAGAAGTGCGGTTTGCACAGGCATGGGGCAGGTTTACAGCAGGCTCGCGTGCAGGATTGCCACCTGTTGGTCTGAGTGTGCGGAATGGCCTCGAGAACTCACAAACAGCTCGATGGTCCGGCAGGCGCAGGCTATGTATACAGGTGGGTTTTGTTGGATAGTGCGGAGCGGTGCAGGTAGCGCAACCTGGTGATCTGGCCTTGCTGGTTGGCCGGGATCGTAAAACATTTATCGTCAGACTAAGCCCGGGTGCTCAGCTCCATACACATCGCGGTGTCATCTCACACGATGAGTTGATCGGCACCCCCTGGGGCACCTGGCTGCATTCTCATCTGGGGTATCCCTTCCTTATCCTCCAGCCCTCTACCGACGATCTGGTACGGGACCTCAGACGTAATACCCAGATCGTTTACCCCAAGGATGCAGGTTACATTTTGATGAAAATGCGCATCGCGCCGGGACAGCGCGTCATCGAGGCCGGCACAGGAAGTGGAGGAATGACTCTGATCCTGGCTCAGGCAGTCGGCCCAAACGGGCGGGTCTATTCCTACGAGGTGCGCCCGGAGATGCAGCAACTGGCCCGTGCCAACCTGGAACGATTGGGCCTGGCCGGATGTGTGGAATTTAAGCTCCGGGATATTGCCGGTGGTTTCGACGAGCGCGAGGTGGCCGCATTGTTTCTTGACCTGCCTGACCCGTGGAATTATCTCACCCAGGCTCACTGTGCCCTGGCCAACGGCGGTTTCTTTGGCTGCATCCTGCCTACCACCAACCAGGTGAGCTGCCTGATTGGTGCTCTGGGAGAGCACGGCTTCGGTATGGTCGAAGTGGAGGAACTATTGCTCAGACAGTATAAGGCGGTGGCTGCGCGTCTGCGGCCAATGGATCGGATGGTTGCTCATACCGGCTATCTGGTCTTCGCGCGGGCTATCGTTCAACCTGAGGAGTAAGGATGGGCAATTTAAGACGGCTGGTAATGGATGTGCTTAAACCCCTGGAACCGAGCATTGTGGAGCTGGTCCAGCTCCTGGCTGATCTGGAAGGGGTGGATGGGGTCAATATCTCGATATACGAGATTGACCGGCGTGTCGAAAACGCCAAGATCACCATTGAGGGGCGGAACCTGGACTACAAGAGTATCGTCCGTGTCATCGAGGAAAACGGCGGGGCGGTACATTCCATAGATGAAGTCGCGGCCGGTAGCGTGCTGATTGAGGATGTCGTGACGGCGCAGGACTAAGAGCCTATCCGAAAAACCGTACAGGCGGCATCCCTATGCCGCTTATACCGACGCATAGGGATGCGTCGGTTACGTTTTTCGGATAGGCACTGATCGTCTGGATTACGCGGTCGCGGCTGGAACAGTTCGCGGGATGTGCTTTCCGGCCTGTTTGAGGGGCGGTTAACCACCCACGGTCGCCGCTTGACATTCCGTCTTAATGTGGTATCATCTACCTGCCTGACGCAGGCTGAACATTGACAATGCGGTTCTTATCAAGAGAGGTGGAGGGACCGGCCCTGTGAAACCTCGGCAACCGGGCGCAGAAACTCGTCCTGGCTACGGTGCCAATTCCGGCAGACCCTGTTGGGATCTGGAAGATGAGAAGCAGCATGATAGAGCATAAACTGCCTCTTCAACCGGTATATCCTGGGTGCCGGGCGAAGAGGTTTTTTGTTCCTCTTCCCCCTCTATTTCTCCAGATAAGACGCTGAAGCCAGATACAGTAGCCGTACAGACCTGCCCGCTATGTATTGTGTATACGGCGTGTGCAGGAACGACTGGTTCAGGCATTTGCAATCGAGTCGGCTTGTGGAACGGACTTGCCGGTGCTCAGGTTGCGCAAGTCATTTATAGCCTATCCGAAAAACCGTACAAGTGGCATCACTATGCCGCTTATACCGACACAGGGATGCGTCGGCTACGCTTTCCGGATAGGCTCTCAGTTGCAATTGCGCTGAACACCGGTTGTCCGGCAAACTTACCATGTGGCCGGTAATGACCCTGCGTTCGGACTGCGTCAGTTTGGGTATCCGGGGAATGCGATATGCAAGAAACTGTGCCAGGAGGAATATCGTTGCTTACAAATCATTTCTCAACCCAGGCCGTCCACGCCGGCGAGGAGAAACGTAAACCCTACGGCGCGTTGACGAATCCCATCTTCCAGACCTCGACCTATACCTTCGAGAACACGGAAGAGATCCTGGACTTTATGCGCAATAAAGCGGCCAAATCGCCACAGTTGCGGGATGAGTACGGTCGCTACAGTAACCCAACGCAGAGTGTGGCGGAGCGCAAACTGGCTGTTCTTGACAGGGGGGAGCGGGCACTTCTTTTCGCCAGTGGCATGTGTGCCATCACCACCACTCTGCTGGCCCTGCTTTCCCCCGGCGATCACCTGGTGATGACGCGGGGTTGCTATCGTCGCACCCAGGAGTTTGCGCTTTCCTTCCTCAGCCGCTGGGGCGTAGAGACAACGCTGGTGACGATAGGGGAGCCGGATGGGCTGAGTGCTGCCATCCGCCCCAATACGCGCGTGATTTTCTCTGAAACGCCGACCAATCCGTACCTGCGCGTGCCCGACCTCTCCACAATGGTCGAGATCGCCAGGAAGAAAGGCATTATCACGATTGTGGACAGCACTTTCGCCACACCGATCAATCTGCGCCCTATAGAGCATGGGGTTGATCTGGTGATCCACAGTGCGACCAAGTATCTGGGTGGCCACAATGATCTGTTGGCCGGGGTGGTGGTCGGGAGCAGGGAGATACTGGCCCGTGTCGAGGAGCTACGGGGTATCCTTGGCGGGGTCAGCAGCCCCCACGACGCGTACCTGCTCTTGCGTGGGTTGAAGACTCTGGAACTGCGCGTCAGTCGTCAGAACGAGAATGGGATGCGCGTGGCCAGCTTTCTGGAGCAGCACCCGGCTGTGAGACGGGTCTATTATCCGGGCCTGCCCAGCCATCCCGACTATGAGGTCGCGCGGCGGCTGATGTCAGGGTTTGGGGGGGTGGTCAGTTTTGAGATAGACGGCGACCTGGAAAAGACGGGGCGCTTCATAGACCGGCTGCGTCTGCCGTACATTGGCCCTACGCTGGGAGGTGTGGAAAGTATTGTTCAGCAACAGGCTATATTTATCTCCCTGGACCCCGAGGAACGCCGGCAGGCCGGAATCGCTGATAATCTGGTACGCTACGCACTTGGTATTGAAAACGCTGAGGACCTGATCGCTGATCTTGAACAGGCGCTTGCGGAGATATATGTGGGATGATAGTACACAAGTTTGGCGGCACTTCTGTTGGGAACGCACAGCGTTTCTCCTGTGTGGCGGACATTCTGCTCGAGGAGCGCCGCCGCAGTAGCGGCGACGCCGGCCAGGTTGTGGTTGTCTCGGCGATGAGCGGCGTCACCGATGCCCTTATCGCCGGGGCACGCGCTGCCGCCGAGGGGCAGGATAGCGTTTATCGGGAGATCAAAGCCCGCCTGCTCGAGAAACACATTACGGTCGTGGAAACATTGCTGAGCCACAACAGGGAACGAGTGGAGACAGGTGGTCTGGTTGAGGACAGGTTGCACGAACTGGAGAGGCTCTACCGCAGCATCGCGATCCTGGGTGAACTGACCATGCGTGGATGTGACGCGGTGGCCTCGTTTGGGGAGCAGCTTTCTGCGCTTATCCTGGCCGCCGTCCTCAGGGAGCGAGGTCTTCGTGCCCAGGCCATCAGTGCTACAGAGTTGATTGTCACGGATGATCGTTTTGGTGCGGCCACACCTCTGATGGACCAGACACGTCGCCGGCTGCAGGAACGCATCCCCCCACTCGTCGAGCGAGGTGTGCTCCCGGTCATTACCGGCTATATCGCCGCTACTGAGCGGGGTATCACCACCACACTGGGGCGCGGCGGGAGCGATTATTCTGCTGCCATTGTCGGCGCCGGCCTGGACGCCGATGAGGTGTGGATTTGGAGCGATGTGAACGGCATACTCACCGCCGACCCCAATATCGTGCCTGAGGCCCGTACGCTGCGGGAACTCTCGTACGCCGAAGCCGCCAACCTGGCCTATTATGGAGCAGATGTGCTTCACCCCAAGACGATCCGTCCGCTGATCGAAAGCTCCATCCCACTGCGCATCTTGAACAGTTTCAACCCTGCGGATCCGGGCACACTGATTGTCGAGCATCCCAGTCCCGAGCGCGAGCTTATGCCGGCGATTATCTCAAGCGCCGGCCTGAGCCTGATCGCCATCGGCAGTCAGGACGACTCGTGGACACTACAGATGTCGGCCTGTGCGCTGCGTTGCCTCAGCGATGCCGGAGTGGATGTGCTGATGTTCTCTCAATCCTTCTCAGAACACAGCCTGAACCTGGTGGTGCGGGAGCAGGATCGGCACCACTGCCTGAATGTGCTCCGCCACGAGTTGGATGCCTCCGGATCGCTGCACTGTGTGGAGGTCAAAGAGGACGTTGCTACAGTCTCCGTTGTAGGGGTGCCCGGGTGGAATGAGGCCGGTATTGTACCTCACGCCCTCGCTGCGCTGGGCAGGCTGGGGACACGTGTGATCGCCGTCGCCCAGGCTGCAACAGAGCACAGCGTCTCTTTCTGTATCCCTGAGGAGCAGGTGGTGGATACGGTGCGCTTCCTGCACCGCGAGTTGAGGCTGGGGTGACCTGCCTGGCAGGTGAAAGTCACCCGCCAGGCCCGTTAATCTGCGAAAAGCGGTACGAAATCGAATTTGTCCACGTCAACCAGCCCACGATCGGTCAGCTTCAAATGGGGAATGACCTCTAACGCCAGGAAGCTGAGCGTCATAAAAGGATCGTGCAGGGTGGAGCCCAGCTCGTGAACGGCGTTGATCAGGGCGTCCATTTGTCGGCGTACTGTCTCAATCGGCTGCTCGGACATCAGCCCTGCTATCGGTAGCGGTACAGAAGCCACCACGCTATCCTCCACAGTGGCTACCAGGCCACCTCCCATAGCCTGCACAGCACGAATGGCAGTCAGCATTGAATCGTCGTCGCAGCCAGCGACGATCAAGTTATGAGCGTCGTGGCCCACGCTGCCAGCGATGGCACCGCGTTTCAGGCCCAGGCCGCGCACAAAGCCTGCCCCCACGTTGCCGGTACCGCGGTGACGTTCCACAACCACGATTTTAAGCAGGTCCCGCTCCGGGGCTGCCACAGCCAATCCCCCCATCTTCTTGACCGGTGTGATCAGTTGGTTGGTGACGATCTGATCGGGTATGATCTCGATCGCCCGGATGTGATCCCTTAGAGCCGGTATGCGCAGGTTTAACTGCTCCGCGTTTACTTTCACCGTGTTGCGCGCATAAGTATCATCCAGGGCTTTGATCTCCCACTCGCCGACTGGCTGGCCTTCGCGCGCTACCAGTTTCCCGCCGGCGAACACCATCTCCGCCCGGAATTCTTTCAGGTTCGAGAAAACGACCAGGTCAGCACGTTTACCAGGCGCGATCGCTCCCCGGTCGCGCAGGCGGAACCATTCCGCCGCATTTAGCGTGGCCATCTGAATGGCGGTAACCGGCTCCAATCCTTCAGCAATGGCCAGACGGAGCAGATGGTCTATGTGGCCTTCGTCAATCAGATCGGCAGGATGTCGATCGTCGCTGCAGAAGGCACAGCGGCGGCTGTTGTACGGTGTGATGGCCGGGACAAGTGTGCGCAGATTCTTCGCCGCGGTTGATTCACGGATGAAGATGACCATTCCCAACCGCAGCTTCTCTAACATCTCTTCAACGGTGGTACACTCGTGATCTGAGGCCGGACCGGCACCGATATAGGCCTGCAGCCACCTGCCAGTGACCCCAGGGGCATGCCCGTCAATGACACGACCTCGGAAGGCCACCAGTTTCTCCAAAGCTCCCGGCAGGCCCATTACTGCCCCGGGCACATTCATGAACTCGGCCAGCCCGATCACCTGTTCCAGATCGGCCATGGGAAGCAAATCGTCGGCTTCCAGCGCGGCTCCGGCGGTGCCAAGATGAGTGGCCGGTACGCAGGAAGGAAGATTGATGTAGACACTGAGAGGCAGTCCTGCAGAGGAATCCAGCATGTAACGGATGCCGGCTGCTCCCAGCACGTTGGCAATCTCGTGAGGATCGGCGATTACGGTGGTGGTGCCGTGTGGAACGACAGCACGGGCGAATTGCGGCGGGGTAACCATCGAGGATTCGATGTGTACATGGGCATCAATCAGGCCGGGGCAGAGATAGCGGCCGCCAAGGTCTATCTCTGTCGCAGCGCTGTAACCTGATCCCACGCCGATAATGGTATCTTCGGCAATGGCGACGTCGGCTACGACGATTTCGCCGGTAAGCACGTTGATCACACGCCCGTTACGCAGGAGCAGATCGGCCGGGGCATCGCCCCGGGCAATGGACAGAAATTTTGCAAGCTCCATGGTGCCTCCAATGTTTGAGAGCAATGGGCTCGACTCTGGAGTGTCATTTGGCTGGAATGTGGTACGGCAGGCGCAGGCCGAATAGACACCACGGCTTTAATTATAATCCCGGTGGATAACAGGGGCAAACGCATGTGGTACGCCGTGATCAACCCTATCCCATTGACCAGGCGACCTCCCGGCGCTGTTAGCGCGATTGTGTACAATGACCGGATTAACTGGTCGGCCTGAAGCACGCAGCAAAGCCAGGTTTGATCCGGTCAGTGTTACCAACTGTCCTGCTGGCGCGATGTCCCAGTGATCCTGATCGGCCCCGATCCCTGATCTATTATCATATCCACCTTATAACGCGCCGTGGCGAAATTTGCTGTTTCCCATACCCCATCATCGTCCCGTTCTCCGCTTACAAGCCGGAAGCGAGCATCAGGAATAAAGGGACCGCTCCCCGATTCGAGCGCCACTCGCGCTCCGACGTCTTCGGGCAGAATAATCTTCAATGGTCCGGAGCCGCCTTCCACAAGCACCGACATGTCCCTGGCAGATGGCAGAATCAGGGTCACCGAGCCGGAGCCGGCATCCAGAGATACTGAGGAGACTTTCAGGCCGCTCAGGTCAAAGTCGCATGGGCCGGAGCCGGTGTCCAGCGCAAGCACAAAATCCACATCTGGATTCAGGCGCACATTCCACCGGTGATTCGTAGCCCCGAAAAGCGGGCCACCCCATCCTGCCCCGGAATAGCTATCCAATTTCACATAAGCTTCCGTCCCGCTCACTTTCACGTCAAAGATCAGGTTGCCCCAGTATGAGATGTCACCTTCTATCAGGTTGGGCGAATCCCTCAGCGCGCTCAGGCAACCCGGTATGGAACTCCAATCAATATCCACACTGGCATGAGTTACTTCGCCTCTGGGATGTGCTATGTGCTCAGTATGTATGCCGGCAGATTCCACCAGTCCCACCAGAGTGGAATTCTGGGCCAGGAAGATAACAGCCAGTGCGGCACAAAGCAATGCCAGGATCAGAACTCCACTGATAATTGCTCCTATCACTGAGCGACGGCCGATCAGCACATCAATGCCGAGCGCAATCAGCAGCAACGGCCAGAAGCGCCACAACATGTTCCAGGATTCCCATCGCAGATAGCCCAGGTTAGAAAGCAACAGCAATATTCCCGCCCCTATGAGCACCAGTGGCCAGAAGATCGAGGGGCGCTGATCTCTGTGGCTGATTTCAGACATGGCAATACCTCCTCGCTGACAGTGCTTGCGTTCACACAGGGAGCACGGCTGCACTCTCTGCAGGCATGCTGAAGGACGCCAGTACCGCTGTCACTTTAATAATACGTGAGGGCAGATATAAAGTTGCTCCTGCCGCTGGGCGTCTTCCCGGCTCGGGCCGGTACCCGGGGCATGCCTGACGTCTTCACGGATGGCCCGGCGGCTTGTAGGACAACTGCTCGCAGTTGTCCTACAACCGCTTGAGTTCTGCCCTTGACCGACCGACATAATGCGGGTATACTATGCACCGAACCATGGCGGAAAGGACCCACCAGACTTGAGTCTGATTCAGGCTTTTGTCCTGGGTATGCTCCAGGGCGCAACCGAATTCCTTCCTGTCAGCAGTTCGGCCCATCTGGTGCTTATACCATGGCTGATGCGCTGGCAGGCTCCAGGTTTGGCTTTCGATACTGTGGTCCATTTGGGCACGGCAACGGCTGTCATCGTATACTTCTTGCGTGACTGGATCCTAATTGTAAGGTCGGCGCTTCGCCCTCTCATCCGTGGAATGGTTGGTTCCTCTACCCATAAGAGCACGGTTGATGCACCGGAGGCCGGCCTCCTGTGGCTCATACTGGTGGGCACACTTCCCGCGGCTCTCATCGGCTACCTGTTAGAGGACTTTTTCGAGGGGATGTTCGCCCGTCCTGTCGCAGTGGCCGGGTTCTTACTGATCACGGCCCTGCTCCTGTGCGTGAGTGAGCGTCTCGGAGAGCAGAAACGTCCGCCTGGCATGATAAACATAGGGGATGCATTGTTGATAGGACTGGCCCAGGCACTGGCGATCTTTCCGGGCATTTCCCGCTCCGGCGCCACCATCGCGGCCGGCCTGGCGCGCGGTTTGCAGCGAGAGGCGGCAGCACGTTTCAGCTTTCTCCTGGCCACACCTGTCATCCTGGGGGCTGGTCTGCTCCAGGTGCTGGAACTGATCCAGATGGGAAGGCTGGCCGTTCAGTGGCCGATGCTCATTGCAGGCTTTGTGGGAGCAGCGGCCGTCGGTTCTGGCTGTATACACTTCTTGCTGCGCTACGCGCGGGGACATCGCCTCTATCCCTTTGCCATCTATTGTGCCGGTGTGGGCGCTTTCAGTTTGCTCATAGCGCTGCTCAGAGGATAGGATGGCCTTGTGCGTGGGACAGGAATATCACTTCTTTGCACGGTATTTTGCTTCCTGATACTTGTCGCCTGCAGCGCTCCAGCCCCTGAAGCCACACGTGAGCCGGTAAAGTTGCGACTGGTCACTGCTGATTCCTGTGCTCCACTGGCTGCCGGGTTCGCTGCCGCCTATGAAGAAAGCCATCCCTGGGTGACAGTGCAGACGGAGGTGTTTAACTCGATGCTGGCCAGGCGGGCGTTGCGTGATGGCCAGGCTGAACTGGCATTGCTCTCCTGGGTGGCAGAGAGCGGGTATGACCGCGAGCGGCCTCTATGGGCACAGCCATTCGCCCGCGATGGCATCGCCGTCATTACTCACCCTTCAACTCCGCTCACTGAGGTCAGCATTGCACTTCTGCAAAGCATTTTCCGTGGTCAGGTGCAGGAATGGGAAGGGATGCCCATCACCGTCGTCAGTCGCGAGGAGGGTTCAGGCACGCGTGCAGTTTTCGACAGGACCGTACTGGGAATCCATAAAGTTGCCCATACCGCGGTGCTCTTCTCCTCCAGTGATGCAGTTATTGAATATGTCGCCCAGACCCCTGGCGCCATTGGCTACGTTTCGACGCTCCGGCTGGGCGATCCGGAAACAGCCGGTGTCCGCATTTTGCCTGTAGATGGTGTCCTTCCGGACCGCACGACGGTATACGATGGAAGCTATCCCATCGCGCGTCCACTGTATCTGGCGACTTACGGCGAGCCGCTCGGCGAGGCGCGCGAGTTTGCTCAGTGGGTTTTGGGACCGCAAGGACAACTGCTGTGTCAGGCAGATGGTTGAGTAACTGCAAAAGTATATCCAGGGAGGAAAAATGGCCACTATAGAGCGCAGTTTCTTTGTCCGTGCTTCGTGTGAGGATGTGTTTAATTTCCTGGCAGACCATGCCAATGATCCCAAATGGTTGCCGGGGCTTACCGACTCGCGCAACTTCACCGGCGCCGGCACCGATTATCGTTGGGAATGGACGTTCAAAATGGCTGGCGTTTCCTTCGACGGCACCGGGGTTGTCCTTGAACATGACCCTCCCCGCAGACATGTTGTCGAGACGCACGGCGGCATCGTGAGCACCTGGGCCTGGACACTGGAGCCTGAGGGAGAGGGCACACGCATTTCGCTCCGTATGGAATACACCGTGCCGGTGGCGGTCCTGGGAAAGATCGCTGAGGCACTCCTGCTCAAGCAGAACGAAAAGGCCGCGGACCAGGGAGTCGCCAACCTGCAACGTATTTTCGGCGTCTGACGAGGTGAGTGTAATGAGTGATCCGTCTGACAAATTGGCCGCCTACAGGCGTGCAGATGCCCCCCTGCCCGCTCAACATCTCCTCTGGCCGCTGTATGGGGCGGGACTTGAGAACATGGGACGCGACGGCAAGCCCATTTCCGTGCCACTGCCCGGGTATGGCCCCGATGAGCTGCTGGTGCGGCACGATGCATGTGGCCTGTGTTTCTCCGATATTAAGGTGATCAGACTGGGCGAGGAACATCCCCGTATCTTCCGCGATATGCGGAGTGAACCGGTGGTATTGGGCCACGAAGTAAGCATGACCGTCGTCGGTGTGGGCGAACACCTGCGTGATCAATACCGCGTCGGTGACCGCTTTATCATCCAGGCCGACATTTACGTCAATGGAGTCAACCTGGCTTACGGCTATATGATCCAGGGAGGACTTTCCCAGTACAATGTGATTGACCAGCGCATCCTTAACGGTGACCACGGCAACTACCTCATCCCTGTGCAGCCGCACACCGGTTACGCCGAGGCTGCGCTCACCGAGCCCTGGGCCTGCGTGATCGCTTCTTACCACCTGGCATACCGAACCACGCTCAAGGCAGGAGGCACCGCCTGGATCATCGGCACGCAAGGAACCGCGCCTGCGGGCGATTACAACATCAGCCAGGGCTTCGATGAGACATCCCATCCCGCCCACCTGATCCTGACGAATGTACCTGAGCCTTTCGCGTCCTGGTTAAAAGCGCGGGCAGCTTCACTGGATGTGCAGATTATCGAGACGGAGAGCGTTGCGAAACCACCCGTTGAGCACATAGACGACATTGTGCTGCTCGGTGCTGATGCCGATCTCGTAGAGGCAACCAGTCCTTACCTGGCCGGTGGTGGGGTTTTCGCCATCCTGGCAGATGAGCCGCTCCCGCGCAAGGTCAACATAGACATCGGCCGCATTCACTATGACAGTCTGATCTACGTGGGCAGCACCGCACGTGACATTGCCCGTGCTTACAACGGTGTTCCTGTGCGCTCGGAGCTTAAGCCGGGGGGCAGGGTGTGGTTCGTCGGCGCGGCCGGGCCGATGGGAAGAATGCATGTCCAGCGCGCGATCCAGCTCCCCGATTGCCCATCAACCATAGTATGCACCGACGTGAGTGACCCACGCCTGGAAGACCTGCGAGCATCTTTTGGCAGGGAAGCAGAGGCCAGGGGCATCCGCTTCATGTGCCTGAACCCGATGAAGCGAGATGTGTATGAGGCTGGCATGGCACCGTTCAAGGAAAGTGGTTTCGATGATATAGTGGTGCTGGCGCCTGTTCCAGCCGTCATCTCGGATGCAGCCGGATTCCTGGCGCCACAAGGGGTGATGAATATCTTCGCTGGCGTGGCCCGCGGCACAATGGCTCAGCTAGACCTGAGTGACGCTTACTTAAGGGGAGTGCGCATCATCGGTCACACGGCGTCCAGCATTGAGGATTTGCGCCTGATGCTTGGGCAGGCCGAGTCCGGCCTGCTATCTCCTAACCGCTCGGTAGCGGCGATCGGCTCGCTCAGCGCCGCACGGGACGGACTCGAGGCCGTGATGAACGCCACCTTCGCCGGCAAAATTGTCATCTACCCGCACATCAAGGACTTTCCTCTCACCGCCCTACCAGATTTGAAGGATCGCCTGCCCACTGTGTACGCGAAGCTGAGGGATGGGCGCGAGTGGACCACGGAGGCAGAGGAGGAATTTTTGCGTCTGACGTTGCCATAACTGCAACGCTGGCAGGTATCTATTCAGGCCGGTTGAAATCGCCCTCTTGGGACACTTCGCACCGGTCAGGGCGATCCACCGGATCGCCTCTCCGCCGACACCGCCCGGTGGTGCATCAGGGAAGGGGCGATTGATTAGAGCGTTGCCCATACCAGGCGCAGGCCGACCAATGACCGCAGGCCTGAAAGGGCGTACGGGCGAGGTATACCTCGCGTACAGTCACCGCCCGAATAGTCACTGCAGCCTTTTATTATCCGCGGGCTGCAAAATCTGGTCTACCAGACCATATTCGACGGCTTCCTGGGCCGTCATAAACCGATCGCGGTCGAAATCGGCGGCGATCTGTTCCACCGACTGACCGGTGTGGAGGGCCAGGAGCTGGTGCAGCAGGTCCTCGATACGCTTTAACTCTTTATATTGAATCTCAACGTCTGGCGCGTAACCCTGTGCGCTGCCCCCGGCCGGGTGCATATGTATGGTGGCGTGGGGCAGCGCGTAACGGTAGCCCCTGGTGCCGGCTGCCAGCAGCACTGTACCCATGCTGGCGGTCACACCGACCGCATAGGTGGCCACGGGAGCCTGAATCTGCTGCATTGTGTCATAGATTGCCAGGCCGTGGTAGACAATGCCACCGGGGCAGTTGATATACATTGAAATCGGCCTCTCAGGGTCTTCGCTGGCCAGATAGAGCAACTGAGCCACGATCAGATTGGCCACCTGATCGTTGATGGGCATGCCCACAAAGATGATGCGCTCTTTAAGCAATAAAGAGTAGATGTCATAAGCGCGCTCGCCGCGCGCCGTTGTTTCGATCACCATCGGGATCAGTGCAGTGAGCGTCGGATTGCCTTTCACTGCTCCTCCTCTTCCGCTTCTTCTACGTCCTCTTGTTCTCCTCCACTGGCAATATCGAGCAACCTTTGCACTGCTTTGTCTGCCAGCAGTTGGTTACGTAGCCTGGCCCTGACCTCCTCTTTGTTCAGAGAGGCACGCACTTCATCGGCATGTGCTCCCAGTTCGGCTCTGACCCGCTCTATGTAGGCATCCAGCTCCTCATCACTTACTTCAAGTCCTTCGGCTCTGACCACCTCACCGAGCACCAGAGCCTGTTTGAGCCGCGCCTCGGCCTGCGGGCGCAGTTCCTCCCGCAGAGATTCCATAGTCCGACCTCGCAGACGCAGGTAATCCTGCAGCGACAGGCGTGTCTCCCGCCTGGTAAGTTCTTCAAACTCCCCAACCAGGCGTTCTAACTCCTCCTCCAGCAGCATTGGAGGGTACTCAACCCGGGCCTGTTCGACAATGTCCTTGAGCACCTGTTCTCGATATTCTTGTTCGATCTGTCGTCTGGAACGTTCCAATAGCTGCTGCTCAATATACGTTTCCAGTTCCTGAAGGGAGTTGAAATTGCCGGCAGCACGTGCAAGGTCGTCGTCCAGTGCGGGGATTATACTCTCGTAGACTTCCAGCATTTTGACGGTGAACTCTGCTTCTTTGCCACGCAATTCCTTCCTGGGGAAATCGTCGGCCAGCACCAGAGTGAAGGTTTTTTCGTCACCGGCAGCCATCCCGATCAGTTCCTCGACGAACCCGGCCGCCAGGAAGTTGCGCCCACTCTCCAGCAAGATACGGACATTCTTTTGGTTCAGGAACTCAACCCCATCCAGGGTACGGCCCACTATGTCAATTGCCACCCCGTCGTTCATAGCAGCCGGCCGCTCTACCAGGTCGAAAACGGCGTTCTGCTCGCGGATTTCCTCCAGCGCCTCCCTTACCTCTCTCTTAAACACCCGTGTTTTACGGTGCTTCAGGCGGTAGTCACGGTAGTTCCCCAGTTCCACTTTCGGGGGCAGCGGCACGGTGAATTTGAACGTTATCGGGGACAGAGAGACTTCCTCGAGGCTGCCTGGGGCAAACGGGGTGATGCTCTCTCGCTTCATTGCCTCGTCCAGTGTCTCTGCGGCCAGCATTTCAGCGACCTGACGCCGAATCACATCTTCGCCCAGCCGGCGCATAACCACGTCATAAGGAGCTTTCCCTCTGCGATAGCCTGGTATGTTCACCCGTTCAGAGATCCGGCGCACGGCGCGTTGTAAGCCCTGGCGGCTTTGCTCCTCATCCAGCTCAATGGTCAGACCTAGCTGGCAAGGCCCCAATGATTCGGTTGTGATTTTCAAGAATGCCTCCTGACGATGCGATGTTTATAGAAAAATCGTAACCGCCTGCCCTCTAACCTGCGGGATATAGCGGGTAATCGGCCCTGAATATGGGGAAGGCGGGATTTGAACCCGCACGGGTTGCCCCACGTGATCCTAAGTCACGCTCGTCTGCCATTCCGACACTTCCCCCTGATGGCAGGTTGATTATAATGCCTGGGGCGAGTTTGCGCAAGGTCGAATGCCTGAACGGGTGTCCGTCACTTTTTTGCGCGAGAAGAAAGCGAGAGCAGGCTATGGCTGGCCGTGGCGACGTCAGTTGTAGGGCAACTGCGAGCAGTTGCCCTACATTGTGGCCGGTCGTGCGGCGTCGGGCGTGGTCTGAAGACCGGCCCGAGCCAGCGGATGCAAAAATATGACGGGCACCCTGCCTGAACATCTGGACTCAGGCGTGTTCTGCCGTCCCTGGTGCAGACTGTGAATTCCTCTTTTTCGCACTCCGCGGTGCTCAGGCTGTGGTTTTGGCCATTATGCAGACCGAAGCTGCCTCTTCGACCGTTTTACGGAGTCTGACATCCCATTTCACCTGCCTGTACGTCCCCGGTGTGATACTTTGGGTGTGATTGTTCAACTACCGATAAAATTTGTGAATCAGGGATGATTCATAAGTGGCTGACACTTTGAGTTACGCGCCGGACGCTGCCCGATTGAAATGGGTGTAATCGCCCTTATTTACCTGGGATTGAATCCGGGATGTTCATAATTGGTTGACACTCTGACCATATTTTTGCGCAAATAGAGGCCATTTCTATTTCTTAGCCTGTTTTCGACAGCTACTTCTGGTTTCGGGCAGCACAAAACTAAACCCTGACCGGTTGCGTTTTGTACATTAGCAATCGAGCCACCATCAGGGCTGAAAGAGTCGGTTATCAGTCAAGGCTGAT
>Ga0209101_1001091_pt1 | contig 21030 bp, 18 predicted proteins | sample ConPoolayeCmetaG_FD_185481 | JGI IMG/M metagenome (GOLD analysis project Ga0209101, IMG submission 185481) | Hot spring microbial mat communities from California, USA to study Microbial Dark Matter (Phase II) - Cone Pool mat layer C metaG... ...
GAGCTGGCGCCGTTGGTCCTCAAGGCCGGCCGCGACCTCTCGAGCCGGCTCGGATTCGACGGGGCGCGCCGCGAAGCCCACACCAGCTGAGACGGCCGTCTGGCCCGGAGACCGCCCGGTTTCTTGACTCGGTCACGGTGTGGGTGTTTACGATTCACGTTTCGCCTTGCGTCAGATGTTGTCGTTCATCCCCGCGACTCGAGAGGAGGCGCCGTCGTGAAGATCCTGGTCACCGTCAAGCGCGTGCCTGACGTGGAAACGCAGCTCAAGCCGAACGCCGAAGGCACGGACTTCGTCCGCGACAACGTGAAGTGGGTGGTCAACCCCTTCGACGAGATCGCGATCGAGGAAGCCCTGCGCATCAAGGAGAAACAGGCCGGCACCGAGGTCGTGCTGGTCTCGGTCGGTCCGAAGGCAGCGCAGGAACAGTTGCGCACGGGGCTCGCCATGGGCGCCGACCGCGCGATCCTCGTCGTGACGGACGAGAACCTCGAGTCGCTCACGGTCGCCAAGGTCCTGGCCCGGATCGTCGAGCAGGAGAAGCCCGAGATCGTCCTCATGGGCAAGCAGGCCGTCGACTATGACCGGAACGCCGCCGGACAGATGCTCGCGGAGCTGCTCGGCTGGCCGCAGGCGACCTTTGCCTCCAAGGTCGAGCTGACCAACGGCGAGGCCCGCGTCACGCGGGAGGTCGATGGAGGGCTCGAGACCGTCGCCTGCCCGCTGCCCGCGGTCATCACGGCCGATCTGCGGCTGAACGAGCCGCGCTACGCCTCGCTTCCGGGCATCATGAAGGCGCGCAAGAAGGAGCTCAAAGAGATCCCGCTCGCGGAGCTCGGCATCGCTGCCACGCCAAAGACCCGCATCGTGAAACTCGAGACGCCGCCGAAGCGGCAGGCCGGGAAGAAGGTCGCCACCGTCCAGGAGCTGGTCAAGCTGCTCCACGACGAGGCCAAGGTCATCTGAAAGGTTGTCGCCATGAGCAACGTTCTTGTCCTCGCAGAGCACCTCCACGGAAAGTTCCCGAAGACTACGCTGGTCGCGCTGGCGGCGGGCAAGGCGCTCGCCGAGAAGACCGGAGGCAAGGCCCTCGCCGCGGTCCTCGCCGCGAGCGTGGATCCCCTGGCCACCGAGCTGGCGAGCTACGGCCTGGACGTGGTCGCCGTCGAGGGGCCGCAGTTCGAGCATTACCTCGCGGATGCCTACGTGTCGGCGCTGGCCGAGCTGGTGGCGGCGAAGGACGTCACGACCGTGCTCGCCACGTCGACCGCGGTGGGCAAGGACTGCATGCCGCGCCTCGCCGCACGGCTGGATGCGGCCTTCGTCGCCGACGTGACCGCGATCCAGGGCGCAGATACCTTCGTGCGACCCATGTGGGCAGGCAATCTCTTCGCCACCATCCAGGTCGACGGCAGCCCGCGGGTCCTCACCGTGCGCGGCACGGCCTTCGACGCCGCGCCGAAGAGCGGCCAGGGAGCGATCGAAAAGCGCACGGCCGGCGCGCCGGGCACGATGCGTTTCCTGGAGTTCCTGGAGACCAAGTCCGACCGCCCGGTGCTCACCGAGGCGTCGATCGTGTGCTCGGGCGGGCGGGGCCTCAAGAGTGGCGAGAACTTCAAGACGGTCCTCGAACCCCTGTGCGACGCGCTCGGCGCCGCCATGGGCGCCAGCCGCGCCGCCGTGGACGCGGGCTTCGTGCCGAACGACCTGCAGGTCGGCCAGACGGGGAAGGTCGTGGCGCCAGCTCTGTACTTCGCCATCGGCATTTCGGGGGCAATCCAGCATCTCGCGGGGATGAAGGACTCGAAGGTCATCGTCGCGATCAACAAGGACGAGGAAGCCCCGATTTTCCAGGTCGCGGACTACGGGCTCGTCGCCGATCTGTTCAAGGCGGTCCCGGAGCTGACCGAGGAGATCAAGAAGCTCAAGGCCGGGTGATCCGTCGAGGGCCCGCCGATTCGCCGTCTCCCGCTGCGGCCGCTCGTGCGCGGTCCGTAGTCGCCCGCTCCTTCTTCCTGCAGCCGACGCTGCAGGTCGCGCGCGAGCTCCTCGGCATGGTTCTGGTGCACGACTCGCCCGCCGGTCGCACCGCCGGGCGCATTGTCGAGGTCGAAGCGTATCGGGGGCCGGCGGACCGCGCCGCCCACAGTGCCGGTGGACGCCACACCCCGCGGAACGCGGCGATGTGGGGACCGCCCGGGCACGCCTACGTCTACTTCATCTACGGCATGCACTGGTGCATGAACGTCGTCACCCAGCCGCCCGGCGTTCCCGAGGCGGTGCTCCTGCGTGCGCTCGATCCCCTGTGCGGCCTCGAGCTGATGCGCGAGCGTCGGGCGGCCGCCGCGCCCCGCGTGCGCTCGCTCGCCGACTGGGAGCTCTGTCGGGGCCCCGGAGCACTGTGTCGCGCGATGGGGATCGACGGCACGCTCAACGGCGTCGACCTGCGCTCGGGTCCGCTGCGACTGCTCGAGGGCGACTCGATCCCGCGCAGCCGCGTCGCCCGCACCGCGCGCATTGGCGTCGCCTACGCGGGCCGGGATGCGACACGCCCGTGGCGCTTCGCGGTCCGCGGCTGCCGTGCCGTGTCCGCCCCGCGTCCGCCGGCGGCTATCGGGCGGCCCGTTCGACCAGCTCGACCACGTTGAGCAGCTCGACCTGCTCCTCGACGCCCTTGGCCTTCAGGCCGTCGGAGAGCATGGTCATGCAGAAGGGGCAGGAGGCCGCGACGACTTCCGGCTCAGACTGCAGGATCTGCTCGATGCGCGCCACGTTCACGCGCTGGTTGGGATCCTCGTCGATCCACATGCGACCGCCACCGGCGCCGCAGCACATCGCGAATTGCCGGTGCCGTCCCGGCACTTCTTGGACCCGCACCCCGGTGGCTGCAAGCAGCGCGCGCGGTTCGTCGTACACGTCGTTGAAGCGACCGTAGTAGCACGAGTCGTGGTAGGTGGTGCGCTTGGCCCCGATGCCAGCCACGCTGCCGTCGAGCGTGAGCTTGCCCGCGGCGATCAGCTCCTGAATCAGCTCGGCCGCCCGCACCACCTCGTAATGCCCGCCGAACTGGGGGAACTCGTTCTTGATGGTGTTGAAGCAGTGCGGGCAGTTCACGATGATCTTCTTGACCCCGTAGCCGTTGAACTGCTCGACGCAGGCCTGCGCCATCGCCTGGTAGAGATACTCGTTTCCGAGGCGGCGGGCCGAGTCGCCATTGCACATCTCCTCCGGCCCGAGGCAGGCAAAGCTGACGCCGGCCTTCTTCAGCAGACGCACGAACGCCTGCGTGGTCTTCTTGGTGCGATCGTCGTAGGCACCGGCGCAGCCGACGTAGTACAGGTACTCCGCGTCCGGCGTATCGGCGAGGAGCGGCACGTCCAAGCCCTGGGCCCAGTCGAAGCGCTTCTCCTGCCCGATGCCCCAGGGGTTCGACTGCACCTCCATGGCCTTGAACACCCGCGTGAGCTCTTCGGGGAAGCGGGACTCCTCCTGGACGAGGTAGCGGCGCATGTCGACGATCTTGTCGACGTACTCGATCATGACCGGGCAGGCCTCCTCGCAGGCCCGGCACAGGTTGCACGACCACAGCACCTCGTCGCCGACGACCGCGGTGGGATCCGCGAGAGGCTTCACCACGATATCCCCGATCGGCTCCGGCTCGCCGCCGGCGGCCGCCGCCCCGTTGCGGCCGAAGGGCGGCCGCTTGGCGATGATCTCGCGCTGATGCTCGTAGAGGTAATCCCGCAGATTGAGCAGCATCTGGCGCGGCGCGAGCGGCTTGCCGGTCGCCGTCGCCGGACACTGCGACGAGCACCGTCCGCACTCGGTGCAGGAGAACATGTCGAGCACCTGCTTCCAGGTGAAATGATCGATGCGGGAGGCCCCGAAGCGGGTGGCGTTCTCGAGATCCTGTTTGGCCAGCTGGCCGAGCGGCTCGAGCTTGCGAAAGAAGACATTAGGCAGCGAGGTGATGATGTGAAAATGCTTGGCCAGCGGCAGGAAGTTGAGCATGGTGAGAATGCAGAGGTTGTGCACCCACCACGCCACGTGCCCGGCCCCGATGGCGAACTCGGCCCCCCCGAGCGCCACGAGCGCCTTGCTCATCGCGAAGGAGAACGGCTCCCAGTAGGGGGACATCGGGAGGTGCCCCGCCCGCGCGTGCTCCACGATGCGCCCCCCGTCGTAGACCAGGCCCGAGCTCGTGATGACGCCGATCACGGCGAGGATGAAGTACGCCTCCCAGTGGGAGTGGTGACGCTGGCGGGCCTCGGCCGGCTCGTACCCAAGGAGACGGGTGGGCCGGGTGACGAGCCAGCGCGCGAGCAAGGTCACCACACACACGAAGACCGTCACCTCGAAGATATCGCGCACGAAGGCGTACGGCCCGCCGAGGAGCCATGGCCAGAACGGCGGCACGTAGAATCCGTCGGCATAGGCCCGCCCGAACATGGTCACGACCTGAATCCCGAGGATCACGAACCCCCAGAAGACGAGGAAATGCAGCCATCCCGCGAGGCGCTCCTTGACGATGCCCACCTCCGAACGGATGAATTTCTTCTGGCCGAAGGCATACACGAGCACGGCACGGATCCGCTCCGGGATGCGGTCGAACAGCTTCGCCGGCTGCGCTGCCAGCAAAAGCGCGAACCGACCGTACAGCTGCCAGGCGAAGAGCCCAAGGCCCGCCAGCATGACGATCGTGAAGAGGAGCGTCGACACCATTATGGCGAGAGGTAGAGCGATTCGTGCCCCTTTGCAACGTGCGATCGTCGCCGCCCTGGTTTTCGCGATCGCCTGTACCCAGCGCCCCGAGGAACCGGTCGCTGTGCTCCGGCCCGCGAACGGCGGCCCCCCGGTGACCGTGACCCTCGAAGTCGCTGCCGATGCCGCCACGCGCGAGCGCGGGCTCATGTGGCGGACCCAGCTGGCTGAGGGTCAAGGCATGCTCTTCGTGTTCCCCGAAGAGGCCGACCGGGCATTCTGGATGAAGAACACCCTCATTCCGCTCGACATCGTCTTCATCGCCCGTGACGGCCCGGCCGAGGGCCGCATCGTCGGCATCCGCGCGAACACCACCCCGCTCTCCACGGCACCGCTCGGGGTCGGCGTGCCCTCGCGCTGGGTGCTCGAGGTCCCGGCAGGCTTCATGGCGCGCCACCGGCTCGCCGCCGGCGATCGCGTCGAGCTGCGCGGCGTGCCGGCGCCGTGAGCGGCCGGCCGTGGCCTCCCCGCGCCGCAGCTCAGGCCGCGGCGCGCGCGTCGAGGGGCAGGAGGGCCTGCAGATACCGGTCGGTGTTAGTGCGGATGCGGCGGGCCCGCTCGGCAGGATCCTCTTCCGCCGGTTTCTCGTCGGGCGCGACCCGGAACAAGGGCTGTCCCTTGCGCACGATCGCGCCGTTCTCGTGCACGAAGACGTCGAGCACGCGCCCCGAGAAGGGGGCGTAGACTTTGTTGAACATCTTCATGACTTCGATGATGTAGAGGGGCTGCCCTTTCTCGAAATGCGCTCCGGCCTCGATCAGCGGCGGCAAGTCGGGGGCCTCCCGGTTCCAGTACGTGCCCCCCATCGCGGCCACGATCTCGTCGGACCGGGTCGGAGGCGGGGGCACGAGCACCTTCTTCATCGCCTCCTGCAGGACCGGGTCGAGCAGCCGCTCGGGAATCTCCACCTCGAGATCGGGCCGCAGGCGCAGCTCGAAGAAGCCGGTGTGCGCCCCGATGAGCGGGACGATCCCGAGGACCTCGAGACCGAGCTGATGCCCCGCGTGCGCCCCGCGGATCCGCTCCCAGCGCTCGGCCGAGAAGCCGAAGGCCGGCGCCGGATCGCGAAGCCGCGCATCGAGCTCCGGCCAGGGCAGGTCGGGAGGAAGGTGCGCGGCCAGCCGGCCATAGAACCCGCGCGCCGTGTCCAGCAGCTCGCGGTCGTGATCCCAGATGCGCTCCGCAGCGGCAGCCGCGGGCGCATCGAGATGCAGCAGCCGATAGGTGTCGGCCAGGATCTCCACGGGGTTGCGGCGCCACACCACCCGCCCCGCGGCGATGCCGAAGTCGTGCATGTGCTGGGAGAGCCAGGCGGAGAGGAAGTGCGGCTCCGCGACCAGGAGCCGCAAGGGACGCTCGACCAGGGTTTCCTTGCGATCGAAGGTCGCCTGCACGGCCGCGGCGATCTCCGGGTCGGGGGCCGCTGCGACGAGTCGTCGTTCGATCTCGCGAAAGGCGTAGTCGAAATCGATCGACTGCGCCTCCTCGTGCAGGAGCCCGATCTGCGTCAGGTACGGCACCACGAAGCGCGTCGTCGGCTTGGCCCAGGGGTCCCGGTGCAGGAACCACTTCATGAGCCCGAAATGGAACTCGAGGTTGGTCGCGAGGTCGATTCCCCGGATGCGGGTGCGGCGCAGGATCTCGGCAAGCCGCTCCCAGCTCTCTTCGCGATCGCGGCCGGTGGCCAGGAGCAGCGCGATGTTCGAATCGTAGGCGCCGGCCAGCCGGTAGCGCATGAAGAGCCCCGTGTCGGGGTTCTTGAGCGAGATTCCCTGGTCGTCCCGGATCTCGCCCTCGATCGGATCGGACCAGTGCACCATGAGACCGCCCGCTGCGGGCTGGAGCGCCCGGTCCGTCGCGTTGAGGCGGGCCTCGACGGCTGCCCCCTCGCGCAGGATGCGCTCGGGACGCGGCAGGCGTTCCCGATGCTTCGCGACGAGCGCCATCGCCTCGACCAGCGAGTGCACCTCGAAGGCGTCGGCCGGGTCGGCCGGGTTGGCGAAGCGCAGCGCGTAGCACAGCTCCGAGACGCGGTGCTCGACCTGGATGCGCGTGTTGACCTCCATGAAGTAGTGGCGGCTCCCCTCCACGATGCACTCGAAGGTGGACGCGCTGTCGAGCCGGACGGCCCGCCCGAAGCGCTCCGCCTCCGCCTCCATGCGCTGGAGCACGCCCAGGTCGGTCTCGAGCACCCGCGCCTTCGTCTCGTCGCCCGCCGCCCGCGCCCGCGCGATCGCCGCGCGCAGCCCCTCCTGCGTGATCGAGACCTCGACCAGCTTCTGCTCGTGCATCTGCAGCGAGCAGTCGCGTCCCCCGAGGGTCACGCACCATTCGCCGTTCCCGAGCATCTGGATCTCGTTGTGGCGGGTCGACTCGACATTGAGCTCGATAAGCATGTTCTTGTTGTCGCCCACGCCCGTGGCCTTGACCTCGGCGAGCACCTCGCGCACCAGCGAGGGCACCACGGCAGCGTCCGAGAAAATACGCTGCCCCTTCCCGCCCCCACCGCCGATGGCCTTCAGGCGGAAGCGCCGGCCCGGGTTCTCGGCCAGCAGCCGCTCCGCTTCGCCCCGGATCGTGTCCGCCAGCTCCTCGATCGAGAAGAGATCGACGTGCGCGCGGTAGGATGCCTCGAGCAGCGCTTCGGCCGCCGCGGGCGGGCCGAGCTGCGAATCGGCAAGGGCCGGTACCTCGAGCCCGTGCTCGCGGGCACAGCGGGCGAGGGCCGCCCGGTCGGGATACTTGCGGAGCACGGTCCGCACCGTCGCATCGTTCACGCCCGGGGTGACCGATACCTGATTGGCAATCGCCGTTCGCTTCGCCTCGTCCTTGGCCCCGGCTGCCGACTGCGTGTAGGAGCCCGGGCCGATGAAGCGCAGCCCGGCCTCCTCGAGCGAGCGAACGAAGTGCGCGTCCTCGGCCATGAAGCCGTAGCCTGCGAAGACGTAGTCGTAACCGTGCGTCTTGCAGATCCCGATGATCTGCCGGATCCGCTCCTCGCGGGCCTCCTTCGTCGCGCCCGTGTAGTCCGGCACGGGATGCACGTGCCGCGGGTCCATGATGCGCAGCTCGGGCGCGAGCGCGCGCGGGAACACGATGCTGTCCCGCTCCGAGAGCAGCATGCCCACGGCCGTCATACCCATCTCGCGAAATACCTCGATGGCTTCCTTGCGGATCGGGCCGCGACAGACGATGAGCACGCGCATGTCGTCGCAGGCGAACTGGCGGACCCAGGGCGAGGGCGACCGCCCGAGTCGCCGGTCCCGGTGGACCAGAGGATTGTTGGTATAGGGATCGTACGGTCGCGACGCTTCAGCCATCAATGGAACTCCCGCTGCGGCCCACCCATCGGGCCGGGAACATACGCCCGCATGAGCGACTCGAGGTTGTGCGCGAGCACCGCGCGCAGATCGGCCGGCAGCACGATCTCGGAGATCGAGCCGAGCGACAGCGCTTCGCGGGGATTCATGAGCTCCCGCTCGTAGCGTAGGCTCACCTGCGCCTCTTCCGCGCGCAGCCAGTCCATGGCCGCGCGTTTCGCCTCCTCTCGCGCCACCTCGGGCGGCGTCCCCGCCTTGATCCGGACCTCCAGCTCGTCGCGCTCCATCGCCGCGGCCCGCGCGCGGATGCGCCGCAGATCGTCCTTGTAGACGTACTCCTTGCCCGCCGTCCCCATGACCGCCACCCGGGTCGTCGGCAAGGCGAGCACGAGGCTGGCGCCTGTCGCGTAGCAGTTGAAGGCTGCGTAGGCGCCCCCGAAGGCATTGCGCAGGATCAGCAGGATCCGCGGGGTGCGCACGTCGATGATCGCATCGAGCATCGCCCGTCCGGCCTGCACGATCCCGCGGCTTTCCTGCTCGCGGCCCGGCAGAAACCCCGTCGTGTCCTCGATGAAGATCGTCGGGATGTTGAACAGCGAGCAGAAGCGTACGAACCGGGCGATCTTGTACGCCGCATCGATGTCGATCTGCCCGCTGGCGACGGCGCTGTTGTTGGCGATGAAGCCGACCACGTGGCCCCCGAGGCGTCCGAAGGCCGTGATGGCATTGCGCGCGCGATCGGGCTGGAGTTCGAAGAAATCCCCGTGGTCGCACACGCGTTCGATGACCAGCGAGACATCGAGCGGCGTATTGAACCCCGTCGGCGAGTTGAAGGCCGTGCGCAGCAGCGTGTCGATCTCGGTCGTCGAGCGGTCGACCGGATCGCTGGTCGCCTGGAAGGGCGCCAACACCTTGTTGGAGCTCGGCAGGTAGGAAAGGAGCCGCCGCGCCGTGCGCAAGGCCGCCAGCTCGTCCTGCACGCAGAGATCGGTCACGCCGCTCGCGCCGTGGACCCCGGGCCCGCCGAGCTCATCGGGGGTGACATCCTCGCCGAGCACGCTTTTCACGACGCCCGGCCCGGTGAGGCCGAAGAAGGTGCCTTCGGGCTGGATCATGAAGCTGCCCTGCCGCGGCAGGTACGCGCCCCCCCCGGCATTGAAGCCGAACATGCACATGATGCTGGGGACGACGCCGCTGATCTTCCGCAGCGCCGTGAAGGCCTCCGCGTATCCGTCGAGGCCGCCGACGCCGGCAGGCACGTACGCGCCCGCACTGTCGTTCATGCCGACCAGCGGCATGCCGCGCTCTCCCGCGAGGTAGATGAGGTTCGCGAGCTTGCGGCCGTTGGTGGCGTCCATGGAGCCTGCACGCACCGTGAAGTCGTGCCCGTAGATGGCCGTATCGCGCCCACCGATCGTCGTGACGAGGGTGACGATGGACGCGCCGTCGAGGCTCTTGCCCCAGTTCTGCCAGAGCACGGTCGGTCGAGCCCCCGGGTCCTGAAGCGCTTCGATGCGCTCCCACACGGTCATGCGATCCTTCGCGTGCTGACGCAGGATCTGGAGCACGCCGGCCGCGGTGTAGGGCCGGCGACGCAGCTCGAGTCCCTCGCGGACCGCCTGATCGTACGGCCCGCCCGTCTCTCCGGCCTCGGGCGGCTCTGCGAGCGGATCGTCGAGCGTCGGCTTCGGAACGCGTGCGCTGGTCGTCGTCATCGTCGTTTTCCCGCCACGCGCACACCGGGCCCTCAGCGGGCCGCCCCGGTGCGGCTCCGCGCTCGAAGCGCCGTGGCAGCGCGTGGCGCCGCGCCTCTAGCTAGCCTCTTCCCGGGGCACTGCCAAGCACCGCTGCGGGAATCCGCGCCGACTTGACCCACGCGGCCACCTGGTTGTAGCAGAGCGGATTCGCTGACGCCGGGCCCCGGGGCGGAGCCTTGCGTTGGCACGCGCGAGGGGGAACACCGGGCACCGCGTACCGCTGGGCGAGCAAGGCAAGGAGACTCCGAGAGGATGAGCAGTGGGGCATTCGTCGCGAAGAAGATCTTCCTCACGGCTGGCGTGGGCAAGCACCGCGAGAAGCTCTCGAGCTTCGAGATGGCGCTGCGCGCGGCCGGCATCGCCGAATACAACCTGGTGCGCGTGTCGTCGATCTTCCCGCCGTACGCCAAGCTCATCTCGCGCGCCGAGGGCCGCAAGCTGCTGCGTCCGGGGCAGATCCTCTACGTGGTCATGAGCGAGAACGCGACCAACGAGCCGCACCGCCTCGTCGCCGCCTCGGTGGGCGTGGCCGTGCCCAAGGATCGCTCGCAGTACGGCTACCTCTCCGAGCACCACAGCTTCGGGCAGACCGACAACAAGGCGGGCGACTACGCGGAGGACCTCGCGGCGTCCATGCTCGCCACCGTGCTCGGCGTCGATTTCGACCCGAACACGAGCTACGACGAGCGCAAGGACATCTGGAGGCTCTCGGACGAGATCGTGGCCACGCGCAACATCACGCAGTCCGCCGTGGGCGATCGCGACGGCCTCTGGACCTCGGTGGTGGCTGCCGCCGTCTTCGCGGAGTGATCCTACGGCGGCCGCGGAGGACGCCGCCGCGGGGCTCGGTGCCCGTCTCGTGGCGGCGGCCCGTCGCCGGGGACGACCGGTCACGACCGCGACGCTCCTGCGCGCGGCACGTGTCGGCCGCAACGAGCGCGCGGCAGCGCTCGAGCGGCTGGAAGCGCTCGACGCCGCAGGCACGCTGCTGCGAGACCCGGCCGGCCGGTGGCTGCTGCCCGACCAGGCGGGCCTCCTTGCGGGCACGCTCGAGCTGACCGCCGCCGGCTATGGCTTCGTCCGCCCCGACGATCCGGGGCGCGCCGATGTCTACGTCGGACCGCGCGCCACGGCGGGGGCCATGCACGGGGACCGCGTGCTGGTGCGGCTGGCACCCCGCCCCTCGCTCCGCGGCCCCCGGGGCCGCGTCGAGCGGGTCCTGCGCCGTGCGGCAACCCAGCTCGTCGGGGTCCTTCGCGCAGGGCGGACCGCGTCCGTGCTCCTCCCGCACGATCCGCGGCGTTCACCGGCCATGGTCGTCCCGCGAGGCGCCGAGCACGGCGCTGGCGATGGCGAGCTCGTCGTGGCGCGGATCGTCCGCTTCCCCGACGCCCACCGTCCCGGGGAAGCCGAGGTCGTCACGGTGCTCGGTCCGGCCGACGATCCCCAAGCGGAGACCGCCGCGGTGATTCACGCCCACGGCCTGCCGCTCGGCTTTCCCCCCGACGTCGAGGCGGCGGCAAGCCGTCTTCCGGCCAGTGTCCGTCCCGAGGATTGCGCAGAGCGCCTGGATCTGCGGGCGCTGCCGCTCGTGACCATCGACGGTGAGAATGCCCGGGACTTCGACGACGCCATCCACGTGGCGCGGCTGGGCGACAGCTTCCGCCTCACGGTCGCCGTCGCCGACGTCGCGCATTACGTCCCGGCGGGGGGGCCGATCGACCGGGAGGCCCGGGCGCGGGGGACCAGCGTTTACTTTCCCGATCGGGTCGTCCCAATGCTGCCGGAACGCCTTTCGAACGGCATCTGCAGCCTGACCCCAGGGGAGGATCGCCTGTGCATCGCCGTCACCCTGGAGATCGACGGGCGGGGCCATGTTCGCCGCACGGCGTTCGCGCCTGCCGTCATGCGCAGCGCCGCGCGGCTGACCTACACCCGCGTGCGCGAGGCCCTCGTCGACGAGCTACCGGCCGCGCAGGCAGAGCTCGGCCCGCTCCTGGGGATGCTCGACGAAGCCCAGGCACTCGCCCGGCAGCTCAAGGCGCGGCGCCAGCGGCGCGGCGCGATCGACTTCGATCTGCCCGAGGCCGAGGTCGTTCTCGATCTGCGCGGTCGTCCCGAGGCGGTGATGCGGGCCGAACGCTCCATCGCGCACGAGATGATCGAGGAGTTCATGTTGGCCGCCAACGAGGCGGTGGCGCGCGAGCTGGCAGCTCGCGGCCTCCCGGCGCTCCATCGCGTCCATGCCCCGCCCGCAGGCGATGCGGTTCGCGAGCTCGCCCGCTTCCTCGAGGGCTTCGGCCTCCGGCTCGCGCTGCAGGACGGTCAGGTCACGCCGCGGAGCATGCAACGGGTCCTCGACCAAGCGCGGGGCCGTCCCGAAGAACGGCTGATTCACACGGTCGTCCTGCGGAGCATGATGCAGGCCCGGTATGCCGCGGAGCCCGAGGGGCACTTCGGCCTCGCAACCCGCGACTACCTCCACTTCACGTCCCCGATCCGCCGCTACCCGGATCTCGTCTGCCACCGCATCCTGCGCTACGGCCTCGGCTACGGCGGCCGCATCCCCGCTGACCTGGCGGAGATTGCCGAGCTCGCCTCGCGGCGCGAGCGGCTGGCCATGGAGGCCGAGCGCGAGGCCGTCCAGCTTCTTCGCCTGCGACTCATGCGCGAGCAGATCGGCACGACCCACGACGGGATCGTGAGCAACGTCGTCGCGGGAGGCCTCTTCGTGGAGCTGCGGGACGTGTTCGTCGATGGCTTCGTTCCCGTCGAGGCGCTGGGAGACGAGTTCTGGGAGCACCTGGTCCAGCAGCATGCGCTCCGCGGTCGGCGGAGCCGCCGCACGATCCGCGTGGGCGATCCGTTGCGCGTGCTCGTGGCCGCCGTCTCGCTCGAACGCCGTCAGATCGAGCTCGTGCCCGTCGACGAGCTGCAGCCCCGACACGCGCCGTCCTCGGCCCGGCGCGGCCGTGGCCGCCGTCTCGCGAGAACCTGAGGGTCGCCCGCGCTCAGCCGCGCGCCAGGACGGTCGCGATCTCCACGGCCAGGCGGGCGAGAGCCCGGCTAAGCGCCGTCACCTGCGCCTCCGGCGCCGGGCCATCCCCCGGCTCCTCGATCTGCGACAGCGCCTGGTGGCGGACGCGGCCGCTTGCCGCATCGCGAACGATCCAGGACGCCTCGAGTCGCGCGGTCCCTCCCGTGTCCGTCTCGAAGGCGAGCACCGCGACCTGGACCGTCACGTCCAGCGGGGTCCCGGGAAACCAGGGGAAGCGCGCGATCTGCGCCGTGCCCAGGAGGCGGGTGAGATTCTCGCCGAGCGTGCGGAGAACCTGCGCATCGAGCGGCTCGGCCCACCGATCCCGTTCGGCGTAGCGAACGCGGGTGGCATCGACCCGGGTGGCGAGGCTGGCTCGCGCGAGATACCCCGGCAAGGTCACTGGCCCGAGCCCGACACGCACGGCACGTCCAACCATGCCCCCAGGGGGCGCGGTCGCCGTCAGGATGAAATACCGCGTGTCGTCGACACGCGGACGCAGCAGACAGCCGGCCATGGCGACGGCGACGAGGGGGGCGACGGCGGCCAGGGGACGCGCGAACAGCATGGATCGCACCTCAGGGACCGGGACGACCGGTCAAGATGGCGTTGGGATGGCGATCGAGAAAGTCGGCCAGGCTCGCGACGCTGCGCGCTGCGGCCCCGAGCTCGGCGAGAGTCCGGCTCGCCTCGACCGCGAGCGGGGCCTGCGGATCGAGCAGCATCCCGAGCCGGGCGATGGTCTCGTTCAGCCGGACGAGCACGGTGCGCATCTCGCCAGTCGTCGTGCGGACATCCTGTACGGCTGGCGCCAGGCCGGGTCGCAGCGACTGGCCCAGCTGGTCGAGGGTCACGAGCGTCGCGCGCAGTGCCTCGAGGGTGCGGCCTACCTCGGGCGATCGGGCCAGCTCCCCCACCCCCTCGACGGTCTCGCGCAACGAGCTCACCAAGCCTTCGATATCGAGCTTGTCCACACGCGCCATGACCTTGGTGAAGGCTTCGAAGGCCTGTTCGAGCGTGGTGGGCAGGGTGGGAATTTCGAGGACCGTCTCGTCGCCCGCCTGCACCAGGATCGCCGGCGAGTCCGGGAAGTAATCGACGCCCACGTAGAGGACGCCCGTCACGAAGCTCTCGGTCTGCAGCTGCGCGCGCAGGCCGGCGGCGATGAGGCGGTCGAGGCGCTCCCGCGTCAGCGCCACCGTATCGCCGGTCAACTCCGAGAGGGTCGTCTCGTCGATGGCGAGCCAGACCGGGATGCGCAGCTCGGCCGGCGAGGCCAGCGCCGGCGGCGGCACGCGGAAGCGGATCTCGGAGACGCGACCGATGGGCACGCCACGAAACTTCACCGGTGCCCCGGCGTTCAGACCGTTCACCGAGCCGCTGAAGTAGCACACCGCCTCGACCTGACGGCGGAAAAAGCGACCCGAGCCGAAGACCACGACCGCCGTCAGGGCCAGTGCCGCCGCACCGAGCACGAAGAGGCCGATGGCTGCTGGCCGCGCCTTGCGCTCGCGACTCACGGCTGCCCCTCCAGCGCTGGCTGCCCGCCTCGCGTGAGAAAGCGATAAACCCGGGGATTGGGCGGGTGGTCCCGCAGCACGCGGGGTGGCCCCTGAGCCGTCATGGTCCGTTCCTCCACGTCGAGGAAGATCGCGTCGTCCGCGATGGCGAAGATACTCGACAGCTCGTGGGAGACCATGATCACGGTCGCGCCGAGACTGTCGCGCAGCGAGACGATGAGGTCGTCCAGCAAGCGGGAGCTGATGGGATCGAGGCCCGCGGATGGCTCGTCGAAGAACAGGATCTCGGGGTCGAGGGCGATCGCCCGCGCCAGCGCCGCCCGCTTCTGCATGCCGCCACTGATCTCGGCCGGGTAGTGATCCTCGAAGCCCCGCAATCCCACGAGCGCCAGCTTGAGCCGTGCCACCTCGCGTATCTCCTCGGGCGAGAGATCGGTGAACTGCTCGAGGGGGAGGCCGACGTTCTCGGCGAGCGTCATCGCGCTCCAGAGCGCGCTGCTCTGGAAGGTGACGCCGAAACGCAGCCGCAAAGCCTGCCGGGTCTGTGCATCGGCAGCGGTGAAATCGACATCCCCGTACCACACCCGGCCCGCGGCTGGCTCCTCGAGGCCGATGAGGTGGCGAAACAGCGTGCTCTTCCCGCACCCGCTCCCGCCCATGATGAAGAAGATATCTCCGCGGCGCACGCTGAAGTCGAGATCGCGCATGACGACGAAGTCGCCGTACGCCATGGTGAGCCGCTCGACGCGCACATGGGCTTCCCGCGAGCTCGCCATGATCAGATGCCGAGGAGATGCGTGACCACGGCGAAGATCCCGTCGACCGCGATAATCCACACGATCGCCAGGACGACGGCCGACGTCGCTGCCGCCCCGACCGCGGCGGCGTCGCGGCCGCAGGTCATGCCGCGCATGCAGCCCGCGAGCGCGACGAGGATGCCAAAGACGAGGCTCTTCCCGACCCCGAGCGCGATGTCGTCCAGGCCGATCGCCCCCCGCGTCTGCGTCCAGTACTGGAGGGGCGACTGACCGAGCAGGCCGATGGCCACCGTCGCGCCGCCGAGGATCCCGATCGCGTCCGCGTAGATGCAGAGCAGCGGCATCATGAGGGCGAGCGCGAGCAGCCGCGGCAGGACGAGGAAATCCATCGGCGCGAGCCCCATCATGGCGAGCGCCTCGATCTCTTGATTCACGCGCATGGTGCCGAGCTGGGCAGCGAAGCCCGACCCCGTGCGTCCCGCCATGATGATGGCGGTCATGATGCACGCGAGCTCGCGCGCCGTGGCGATGGCGACGAGGTCCGCGACGTAGATGCCGGCTCCGAAGCGCGCGAGCTGCACGGCCCCGACGAAGGCGATGATGAGGCCGACCAGAAAATTGATCAGCGAGACGATCGGCAGGGCCTGGGCGCCGCTCGCCTGGACGATCAACGCGAGATCGCGGCCGCGGAATACCGCGCGGCCCCTGAGCAAACGCCCGACCGCCACGGTCGCCTCCCCGAGGAAGGCGAGCGCATCGTGCGTTCCGTGCCAGGCCTCGAGCGCCGCCGTCCCGATCCGCGCCAGCAGGGGCGCGCGGGACGCTGCCTCGCCTCCGCGCCGCGCGGGCACGGCCGTCGCCAGGCCGAGCAGGCGCTGCAACCCCGAGGGCAGGCCGTCGCTCCGCACTGGCACCCCCGCACGCGCAGCCAGCTCCTGGATCCGGCAGACCACCGTCACGAGCGCGCTATCCCAGGCGACGAGCTCGGCAGCGTCGAAGACCAGCGCCGCTGGCGGCGTCTCGCTTCCGAGTGCCCGCTCGACGGCCGCCGTCGACGGCAGCCCCGCGCGCAGACTCCAGCGCCCGCGGAGGCGGACGCGCAGCACGCCGTCCTCGGCGGCCTCCACGACCAGCTGGTCTGCCGATGCCGGAGGGCCGGCATCCGCTCGCGAGTCGGGCCGCCAGCTCAGCACAGGGGCAGGCCGGGCCGAGGCCAGTCGATCGCGACGAGCCGGCCGGTGCCCGAACAGGTCACGTACGCGGTCCGCAGATCCGGACCGCCGAAACAGAGATTCGTCGTGAGCGGATCGCCCGTCGGCACGTGCTCGACCACGACGCCTTCGGGCGAGATCACGGTGATCCCGCCGGTGACCAGCGTCGCCACGCAGAGGTTGCCGCTGGCCTCGACGGCCATCGAATCGAGGAGCTGCAGGCCGGGCAAGCCGATTAGCAGCTCGGCGCCGGGAGGCGCACCGAGCCTGAACCCGTTGGCGAGCTCCCCCGGCCCTGTGACCCGCCACTGCCACACCCGGCCGGTGAAGGTCTCGGCCACGTAGAGGCGCGAGCCATCGGGCGAGAGCGCGACTCCATTGGGCGCATCGAGCGGGAAGACCACCTCGCGGATCGACGAGCCGTCGGCGCGCGCATAGAACAGCCCCGTGCGATCGCGGTCGCGCTCCCGCGTCTTGCCGTGGTCGGTGAACCAGAATCCCCCGTGGCGATCGAAGACGAGATCGTTCGGGCCCCGGAGCGGCCGCCCCTCGCAGTGCGTGTAGAGCACCGTCACGCGACCGGTGGCGAGATCGACGCGCTCGATGCGCCCCCCGGAGTAGTCCGGGGGCTGGCCATCGGGCACCGCGAGTCCCGCAATGTCGTGCCAGGCGAATCCCCCGTTGTTGCACACATACACGGCGCCGTCGGGGCCGATCGCCGCCCCGTTCGGCCCGCCGCCAAGCTCCGCGATCGCGGTGACGGTCCCAGCCCGGTCCACGCGCGACAGCGTGCCGCGGCGGATCTCCACGACGAGGACGCTCCCATCCGCCAGAGCCACCGGGCCCTCGGGGAAGCCCAGGCCGGTCGCAAGAACGCGCATCCGCCAGGACCTACCACCCCCGGTCTGCAGCCACAACGCGCTTCGCGACCAGCGCAGCGCATGGTAGGCTCTCACGATGTCTCCCGGCCCGCCCGTGCCCTTCGCCATGTTCGGGCATGGCAACATCTTCGGCGAGCTAGTCGAGCTGGTGCATGCCATCGGAGGGCGCCTCACCCGTGTCGTTCAGAACCTCCCCGAGACCCGGCGGCGGCCGGACCACCCCGGCCTCCAGGAGCGCGTGCGCCGCTTTCAGGATCCCGAATGGAACCCGACCGGCATCAACGGCAGCAAGGCGATCCGTGTCGTGCCGTTGTCCGACTTCGGGCCGCTCCCCGGGGAGCGGTACCTCATGGGATTCACGGGTGCGCAGCAGGCACCGCTCGTCGCGCTCCTTGTCGAGCGCTATCACCTTGCCTTCGCCACCCTCGTCCATCCCGCCGCGACCGTGTCGCCCACCGCCAGGCTCGGGCAGGGCTGCATCGTCCACCTCGGAGCCATCGTCGGGTCGTGCGCCCAGATCGGGGACCATGCGTACGTGAACAAGACGGCGTTTGTCGGCCACGATGCCGTGGTAGGCCCCTACGCGATGCTCGCCCCTGGATCGAAGATCGCGGGCCAGGTCCGGCTCGGACGCGGCGTGTTCCTCGGGCTCGGGGCGATCGTGCTCGAGGATCGGCAGATCGGGGAGGGGGCGGTCGTGGCCGCCGGTGCGGTCGTCACGCGCGACGTGCCCCCTGGAGTGATGGTCGCCGGGGTACCGGCCCGCATCCGCAAGAGCTGCGCAGGAAACGGCGATGGCGTCTGAGCCCGTCGATCCCTCGCTGGTGCGCAACACGCATGCAGCGCGCGGCGACGGCGCGATCCCGCGCGAGGCCATCGAGCGCTCGCTGCAGGCCGACGGCTTCGCGATCCTCCGGGGAGTGGTGGATCCTACGGCCGTGCGGGAGGCCGTGTCGCGCCTGCGCGCGGCGTTCCGCGCCGAGGACGACCACCCCACGGTCGGGGAATCGCCAGCCGACGTGCGCCGGAACTTCCAGAAGCTGGCCGTGGGCACCGTCCAGCGCGCCCATCCGCTCCAATCGTATGCCCGCCTGTTGCGGGTCATCTTCACGCCCTTCTTCGCCGACGATCGCTACGGGGTGCACGTCGTGCTGCGTCCGCTTGCAGTGTTGCGCAACCGCCTCCTTGGGCTCGGGGACGACTACGCGATCGGACCGATCGAGGGTGGCGTGTGGACGGCGGCCCGGATCCAGCACTACCCCTGCGGGGGCGGGTTCCTGGCGTCGCACGTCGACGCCAACTCGGTCGCCGTGAGCGAAACGCGCACGGGCCGGTACGTGCAACTGCTACTGGCCATGACGCAGCGGGGCGTCGACTTCGAGCGCGGCGGCGCCTACCTCGAGCGGCCCACGGGCCGTCTCGATCTGGAAGCGGGTCTCCGGCCAGGCGACGTGCTCGTCTACGATGGGCGCGGGACGCACGGCGTCGCCGACATCGACCCGCACCGCGTCCTGGACCTGCGCCGACTCGAGGGCCGACTCGTCGGCCTGGTCAATCTCTACGAGGCGCGCTGAGACCGACGGGCGATGCACGAAGCGCTCCGACTCGCCCGCTGCGGTGACCGCGATCTTCACCTGCTCCCCCGGATGGCCAACCGGCACGGACTGATCACCGGAGCCACCGGAACGGGCAAGACGGTCACCTTGCAGACGCTGGCCGAGGGCTTCAGTCGCATCGGCGTCCCGGTGTTTTTGGCCGACGTGAAGGGCGACCTGGCCGGTCTGGCGCAGCCGGGCGGCGACAATCCGCGCGTCGCCGAGCGCATCGCCCAGCTCGGCCTGCGCGATGTCGTTCCCGAGGGATCCCCCGTGATCCTGTGGGACGTCTTCGGCGCGGCGGGCCACCCGGTCCGGGTGACGATCGCCAACATGGGGCCGCTGTTGCTCGCGCGCATGCTCGCGCTGAACGACACCCAGGCCGGGGTGTTGAGCCTCGCGTTCGAGATCGCGGACGACGCCGGCTTGCTGTTGCTCGATCTCAAGGATCTGCAGGCCCTCCTGCGCTTCGTCGGCGACAACGCGCGGCAGTTCACCACGCAGTACGGCACCATCGCTGCGGCGACCATCGGCGCCATCCAGCGGGCGCTCCTCGCGCTCGAGCAGCAGGGTGGCACGCGCCTGTTCGGCGAGCCCATGCTCGCCATCGACGATCTCATGCGGACGGTGGACGGTCGGGGAGCGATCAACATCCTGGCGGCCGACCGGCTCCTGCAGGCGCCGCAAGTCTACGCCACGCTCCTGCTCTGGCTGCTCTCGGAGCTCTTCGAGCACCTGCCCGAAGTCGGCGACCAGGCCGCGCCGCGGCTGGTGGTCTTCTTCGACGAGGCCCACCTGCTGTTCGCGGACGCACCCCGAGCCCTCGTCGACAAGATCGAGCAGACGGTGCGGCTCATCCGCTCGAAGGCCGTCGGCGTGTTCTTCGTCACGCAGGCGCCCGACGACATCCCCGGGAAGGTCGCAGGCCAGCTCGGCAATCGCGTGCAGCACGCGCTGCGGGCCTACAGCGCCCGCGACCAGAAGGCCGTCCGTGCCGCTGCCGAAACGCTGCGCGAGAACCCGGCGCTCGACGAGGTGGCGACCATCGGCCAGCTCGGCGTCGGCGAGGCCCTGGTCTCTCTGCTCGACGAGGCGGGCCATCCTGGCGTGGTCGAGCGTGCCTGGATCGTCCCTCCCCGGAGCCGTCTCGGTCCCCTCACGGCGGCCGAACGTCAGGCCATCCTCGCTCGCTCCCCGCTCGCGGGCGTCTACGAGCAGTCGACCGATCGCGAGTCGGCCTACGAAAAGCTCCGGGCCCGCGCCGAACGGCTCACCTCGGACCCGCGGGTGGGGGAAGCGGACGAGCCGCGCCGCGGGCGGCCGCGGGAGGGCGTAGTGGAGGCGCTCGCCAAGAGCGCGGCGCGTTCGGTGGGGACCCAGATCGGGCGAGCGCTCGTGCGCGGCCTGCTCGGTTCGTTGCTCGGCGGCCGACGATGAACGGCGACACCTCGGACGTGCAGCGCAGCGCACGCCTCGGCGCCCGTTCCCGGTCCGATCTGCGTCGAGCGCACGGCCGCGCCCGCTGCGCCTGGTGTGGGGACGATCCGCTCTACGTCGCCTACCACGACGAGGAGTGGGGCGTTCCGGAGCGCGACGACCGGGCGCTCTTCGAGAAGCTTGTCCTCGACGGGTTCCAGGCGGGGCTGTCCTGGATCACCATCCTGCGCAAGCGCGAGGCGTTCCGCCGTCGTTTCGACGGGTTCCGCCCGGACGTCCTCGCCCGCTGGGGCGAGCGCGAGATCGCGGCTGCGCTGGCCGACCCCGGCATCGTACGCCATCGCGGGAAAATCGAGAGCGCAGTCCGCAACGCGCGGGCCTGGCTCGCGCTCGCCGAGCGCGGCGAGCGCTTCGCCGAGGTGTGCTGGGCGGTCACGGGCGGCAGGCCGCAGCGCAATCACTGGCGCCGTCTTGCCGAGGTGCCCACGCGGAGCGCCGAGAGCGAACGGCTGGCGCGCACGCTCCGTGCCGCAGGCTTCACCTTCGTCGGCCCCACGACCTGCTATGCCTTCATGCAGGCCGTCGGCATCGTCGACGACCACCTCGTCGGCTGCTTTCGCCACAGCGCGGACTCCCAGGCGCGTCGAAGCGCCGGTTGACCCGTCGCGCCTCCTGACCGAGAGTCCGGCGTCATGACCTACGAGACCCTGGAGCTCGTCCTCGATGGGCCAGTCGCCCACCTGTGGCTGAATC
>Ga0209101_1001095_pt1 | contig 20964 bp, 13 predicted proteins | sample ConPoolayeCmetaG_FD_185481 | JGI IMG/M metagenome (GOLD analysis project Ga0209101, IMG submission 185481) | Hot spring microbial mat communities from California, USA to study Microbial Dark Matter (Phase II) - Cone Pool mat layer C metaG... ...
TTGCAACCCATCCCACCCACCGATCCCATCTGGAGCGACGCCTACGGAGGCTTCGACCTGAAGACCGTCACCCGGCGCGATCCGCCGCCGCGCGGAGCAACCGGTGGACCGCTTCAGGCAACCATGCGCCGCGTGCCGCCGGAACTGGAGGGCATCAAGCTCGATGACCGCTGGGCGGTGGTGTTCTCGCCCTACGACATCAGTTGCGCCTTGGAAAAGCACGACTCAGTGGAGTGTCGGGGTTACAGTCGGGAAGACGCGGCGCGGATCGGGCTGAACGTGATCCTTTACTCGCTCCAGCATTAGTCTTCGCCCACGCGGCAGCACACTTCACATCCCCTGGCTCTAAGACGGATTTTAGCTACTATTCCGTCTCGCACCGGCGACCGACAGCGAGGCTTCGCGTTGTGCTAGAGCGTGCCGCGGCGCCGGCGGAACAAGCCTGCCACGAGCAGACCAGCGGCCAGCATAGTACAAGCGGCAGGTTCCGGAACCACCGTGCCGGTGAGGGTGATGTCGTCGAATTCGATCGTGCTGCCGGCAGCCGGGGAGTAAACATAGAAACGGAAAGTTACCGGCCCGCTGATGTTCTGATACAGGCTGCCAGACAGATCCAGAGAGTAATCCGTCCAGTTGGGCCTTTGCGTGCCGATGTCGGCAGTACCGATGTTTGCCGCGTATGAGTCCAAACTGCTGCGGACTACCCATCCGCGCGGAACCGACGCGCCGCCCCGTGCCGCCTTGAACTCCAGACTGGTAAGGTTAAGCACGTAGCCGGCTTCCGGTTCCAACGAAAACGAGAAGAACACCCCGTTGGTGACCGCAGCAGTCGCTGAGTTGGCGTTGCCATCCGGGTTCACCCGCAGCACAGGCTGCGTAGCATAGTTGGGTGTGGGGTTTTCGGTTCCCAGCGTGACCTTGTTGCTGGTGTCACGGATTGCCATCAGCACGGAGGTGTTCAGGTTCGCATGGACCGTAGTTGGGTTTAGTCCGGGGCCGGTTTCCGCGCCGACGCCGTCAGCCGTGGGAAATGTGAACTGAAGGATGATGTCTGCTTGTGCCGCGGGGACAACCGCCAAAAAGGCGACCGCTGCCAGCGCAATCGTATGATGCCAGCGCCGCATGGTGCGTTTCTCCCAACTCTGGCCAGGAACCCGCTGGCGGCGCGCAGCGTCTGTACGGCAATCTACAGTGGAACCTGCTCGCCGCCAGCGCTGCCTGCTTATCGACAAGACCGCACCGTAGCTTGCCATAGCAAGCGCAAATGGCAAGCCCGGCGCAACAAATGCCAAATCGACGCAAGCTATAATAACCGAAAATGGCCAGTTTGGCAAATATTTTGCAGGCCTCTCCCCCAAGTGTGGGCCTCAGGCTTATTTTGTGCGGTGAAAACTAATTTGCCCCTTGACAAAGGTCAACTTCGGCCCAACCGCGATTTGCCCAAAACGAAAACGGCCCGGCGACCGTAAACAACCAAGTGTCGGCCTTGCGCGCAACGCCGTCGGTAACAGGCCGGTCATGACCGGTGATGCTTTGCGCGGGCTGAAGTCAGGTTCTTTCCTCCGAAAGCGCTCCACTGCCATCCGCGCGATGTATAATCGGCCGCCCAGCGATTGCCGCCGGGCATACTACTGCTGGTCTTCGTGCTTGATGCCGCGAATCAGTTGCAGGAAGCTTTCCATCGACGGGCAGCGGCGTTGCGGGTCTGGCTCGATGCAAGCGTGGATCGCCTGGGCCAGCCGGGGATTTATCTGCGGCCGGTAGGTGCGGATGTCCGTCGGCGGCTTGTCGTGGCTTAGCGCCGCCAGCCCTGTCGTCCCAGACGGCCAGGGCAACTCGAACGTGCACAGCTCGTATGCTGTCACGCCGAAAGAAAATACGTCGATTCGCTGGTCGATGGGCCGCCGGCGCACAACTTCTGGCGCCATGTAATTAGGGTTGCCCACTCGGTTGCCCGGCTGGAGAAAAGGCCCGCGGTGTCACGCCGAAAGAAAATACGTCGATTCGCTGGTCGATGGGCCGCCGGCGCACAACTTCTGGCGCCATGTAATTAGGGTTGCCCACTCGGTTGCCCGGCTGGAGAAAAGGCCCGCGGGCAGGAACAGTCAGACCGAAATCAATCAGCTTGACGGTTCGCCCGTCGCCGGCCAAGAGCAGGTTGCGCGGACAGATGTCGCGGTGCAAGAAACCTGCTGCGTGCAGATAGGCGATGGCCTCGGCCGCCTGCCGGATGAAGTTCACCCGTTGCCCGTCCAACTGTGCACTACGCGCAACAATCAGCGAGTTCAGGCCCGGGCCTTCAAGGTACTCTTGTACCAGATACGGCGACCCATCGGTTGTAAGGCCGTACTCGTAGGTCTCGACGATGTTCGGATGCTTCAGTTGGATGGAGATCTCGCCTTCGGATGGCTTGTTCAAGCCCTTGTAGCGGGCTTCGATGGCCTCGATTTTCTCCTTGTCGATGATCTTCAGGCCGACGATCTTGCCGGTGCGCAAATCCCGCGCCATGTAAAAGTTCGACATAGTGCCCGAGATCGCCTCGCGCAACAAGGCGAACCGCTTGGATACGTCAACCCGCGAGCCGGGCAGCAACGATGCAAGTTTTCTCAACAGTGCCATTTGGTGCAGCGCCAACGATGCACGCGAAGACTATAGCCTCGATGAGTTCTGGAATCCGGCCCTTCGCACAATCCCATCCTGATTGCAGCCACTGTTGATCTTAGCCCAAGGCAGTGGCTAGCTCTGATACGATTCAACAGCGATCTGTGTCTCTTTGCATTGCGAATATCAATACGTATGGCCTGACGGTGCCCGGGCAGCACTTGTGGCCTAACCTCTCCCGGCCAGTCCGCCGCTGCTGTCCACGATAGCCGCTACTTTCCGCAATAGTCGATGGCGCGCGCGATTTCGCTTTTCAAATCGGGACGTCGGACGATGCGGTCGATGTAACCGTGCTCCAACAAGAACTCGCTGGTTTGGAAGCCTTTTGGCAGCTCCAGGCGTATCGTAGCCTTGATTGTTCGCGGGCCAGCGAAGCCGATCAAGGCCTTGGGTTCGGCAAAGATCAGATCGCCCAGGGAGGCAAAACTGGCCGCCACGCCGCCCATGGTGGGATTGGTCATGACCGATATGAACAACCCGCCGGCACGGTCGAACCGCGCAAGCGCCGCGGACACCTTGGCCATTTGCATAAGCGACAAGATGCCTTCGTGCATCCGCGCCCCGCCGCCGGAACCAGAGATGATTATCAGCGGCAATTGCTGCTGGGTAGCGCGCTCTACTAGTCGCGTTATCTTCTCCCCCACTACCGACCCCATGCTACCCATGATGAACGCCGAATCGGTCACCCCGAACGCCACCCGCCTCCCGCGGATCATCCCCGTACCGGTCACCGCTGCGTCGCGCAAACCGGTGCGCGCCTGCTCCTCGCGAAGGCGCTCCTTGTAAGGAATGCGATCGGCGAACTCCAGCGGGTCGCAAGGCTCTAGGTCCGCGTCCCATTCTTCAAAAGTCCCCTCGTCGAGTACCTGGGCGATGCGCTGTCGGGCAGAGACGTACCAATGGTAATCGCATTCCGGACATACTCCCAAGCGTTTCTCCACTTCTTTGCGGAATATCGTCTGCTGGCATCCAGGACAGCGGAGCCACAGACCTTCGGGTACCCCTCGCTTGGGGCGCTTGATGATGCTCTTCCAGCCGTTGGGATCAGGACTTCCTTGACTCATGGCCTCGATTGTCCAATTTATCGACGCAGACAAAAACAAATTATCGATGCAACCCAGCACGGCACACTGCAATCAGCAAGCTGTGCCGACGGCACACGCATAGCTTGCGGCACCGGGTGCCGCCAAAGCTAAACACTGGCGGCCAATAGCGCTTCCGGGTCCACTTGAAAAACTTCCCAGCAGGGTTTTCCCTGGCTCGGCTGCCACAAATCGCCTAACTCGGCATGTATCAGGAACCGTCGCAGCAAGGTTAGCAGCGGTTCAGGCAAAACGATGGCGATGACGCCCTCCTTGTGTCGTTTCAGCAGCTTTATCAGCGCCGTACGAAGACGCTCTTCGGCCTCCGAAAGCATTTCTCCCTGGGGAGGGCACACACTTTCGGGCTGTTCTTGCCACTGCCGATAGACTTTCGGCTGCTTGTGCCGGACATCGTTAATCAACATCCCCTGCCAAAGACCCAGATTGATATTCTCCAGATTATCCAGCACTCGCAGTTTAACGCCGAGTTTGTCGGCTATTAGTCGGCCGGTCTCTTCGGCAGGCTCACCCTCGGGGCAGTAAACCACCTCTACCGGTAGGCCTCGCAACTGATCGGCCAGTTGAAGTACTTGGGTTCTACCCTCCTCAGTCAGGGGTATACTGAGATTCCCCTGGATGCGTTTCTGGCGATCATATTCTGTGCATCCAGGGCGGATTGACACTATCTGGAGCATGTCTTTTCCTGCAAAAGTTGACACTGCCGGGCCAACGCAGTCATATCGCTGATGAACCGAGAATAGTCCTTTTCGGAAAACAACGCTGTCCCGGTCACAAATACATTGGCGCCCGCCTGAGCACACAGACCAAGAGTTTGTCGGTTAACGCCGCCATCGACCGACAGCAGCATTTGCGAATCTGTCAATTTGCGCAGTCTTCGCAGTTTATCCAAAGCCACCGGCTGGAACTCTTGACCGCCGAATCCAGGCATCACACTCATAACCAAAACAAGATCGCAGTATGGCAGATAAGGTTCTATCGTTTCAAGGGGTGTGGGCGGATTGAGCGTCAAGCCAGCAAGCGCCCCCAAACTGCGTATCTCCTCGAGCAAAGCCGCCGGCTGCGGCACTGCCTCGATCTGCACCGTCAGCAGATCGGCACCGGCCTTCCGAAACTGCCGGACGTACCTGGCAGGTTCGGAAATCATCAGATGCACATCCAGCGGTAGGTCGGTTGCACGCCTGACCGCCTCGACGATGGGAATACCAAAACTGATGTTCGGCACAAAGTGCCCATCCATCACGTCCAGATGCAGGATGCGAGCTCCGGCCGCTTCCAGGCTGCGAATCTCTTCGCCAAGCCGGGTGAAATCGCAGGCCAACAACGATGGGTTCACCATCGGCGCATCGGCTTGCAATCGCTCGAGTAATCCCAACCTGGACATAAACCAAACCGACCAGCGCCGGCCAGTCAACCGTCCTGTTCGCGGGCTTCAATATGTCGTGCTTTCGTCCCGCGCCTTTTACCAGGCCAACAATGGCTCATCCCGGGCAACGCCGAGTAATGCGGTTCAGAACATATCAGCACGTGCAGACTGGACCCCATTGCCGCTTTCGCGGGAATCGCGCTTTGACCCGAAGCAGTTATAGCAGCAACGCCCGATGAAGCAATCCGGGGCATTCCGTGTCGGGCCAAATCCACATCCCATATTTCTTGTGGCCAGCACGTTACTAGGCCAGCAACGTTACTAGCAACGTTATTAGGCGAGCAACCCTATCAGTCGCCTAGTCGCCATCGCAGCGCTCAGGGTGTGTGGCGTGGCCGGGATGTCGTGGCCCGGTTTTGTCGTCATGCCCATCCGTATTGACAAGTTCTCGCGGCTATTACTCACTGTGCCGACTGTGGCAGCCGACATTGCTATATTTTACCTAGGGTGATACCGAGCGTCTGCGCTTCGTCTGGGCTGCGACGCAACTGATTGTTTGCCAAGGGTTTATAGCGCCGGACGCCATTTGCACAAGCCTGCCCCGAATCGTTGGGACCGCGAAGCGCCGCTCTTACCGCACGCCGGGAGAGGCCTACAGTCTCAGGCTTTCCACCAGAGCGTTGCTGCGACGTCGTTGCCAAGACAGGCAACTCGGCCGCTCAGCCTTTTAATCGGCGAAGCAGACTGATGGTCATGGCCCTGAAGACCGGCAACACATTGTCGAAATCGCGGTCCTCGCCCTGGCAAAAGAAGGTGAAAGTGGCCCAAGGGGTTTCAAATGCCCGAATCTGAGCAGCGTTAAGGAAATCAAGATAGAAGAACGTGATGTCGTATCCTGACAACTGCTTGCCGTCGAGCACTTCGCTGACTGGCTCGACGTCGGCCGATGGGTATTCGGCCCGCATCGTCCTTATCACTCCTTCGATCAAAGTGGCGGCGTCGGTACCGCGAGGGTGAACGGCCACCGACCAGAACGCCCCGCTGGGACTGTACACCGTTACCGACTTGCGCCCCGCTAGTATATCGCTGTCGTCGATCTGCCAGTTCTCCGGATAGTCGAACCGCAGACCAGCGCGATCGAACTCCAAAGGCATCGGCTCTGCCTCCTCGCCAAGATAGCACCATCTGTCGGCTTGACCGTTAATGGTACCGAAAAACCGACGTTCAGCAAACCAACTATCGTAGTTTTGCCAGTCATCGACTCGGATGCACAGCGGTTGGGCGGTTGGGCAATTGCATATTTCGCCATTGACCGGGCCGGCAGGCAATTTATAATCCCGGCGCTATTGTGCAACCGGCCAGGCGACAAAGCGGTAATAGTTCTCCCCGCGATAGTTCGACGGCAAGTTGAATTTTTCGGGACGAGAGTCGTTTCGTTTCGGCCCGTGCAAAGCATACCAGGGCTTGGATTTGCTGCTCCTGTCGCAATAAGGCAACAAAGTGAAAGCTGAAAGAATAGGCAAACTGTAGCGGTTTTACGGAATGAATTGATTGGATTGTCCGCGGTCGGTCGATCTAGCAAAACACAAACCACTGCGCTGATAGTTGTTGGCTATCACGGAGGAAGCCTGCACCAGGCCGACAAACTTCTGACTCGGCTCCTGCGGGCCAAGCGTTCTATAGGCGCGGCTGTCGGCACAGACTCCAAGTCTCAAGGACGAGATCATGTCTATCAGAAGTGCATTTGGCACCGTAAAGACGTCGGCGCTGGTGCTGACGCTGGTGGTTGCCTCTGGCTGCTACAGCGACGGCAAATGGTCGATGCCCAATTTGGCATTCTGGAAGAAGGACGCGACGAGTACCCCGCAGGTGCCTGGTGGGGTAAGCCCGCCTGCCATCGGCAGCCCGGTCAAGCCTTCCAGTACCGCCGGCGTAGCCAGCAATCCAGCACCAGGTGCAGGGTATAACCTGGCCGGGACCGCCGCCAGTGGAACCACCGGTGCTATTTCCCAGTACAGCGCGCCGCCTAGCTACAGTCAGCCGACAACCGGCAGTTACAGTGGTGTGGGAGGCAGCGCCACCACCAGCTTTGGCGCCGCTACCGGAGCCAGCAGTTCGCAGCCGAGCTACCCTGGCGCCGCGAGCCTGCCGGCTGCTTACAGCAGCCCGTCGGCGTCGACCGGCGTCGGCAGCCCTTCCGCTGGCAACTATATGCCGCCGCAGACTGGTTACTACAGTACCACTCCGCCGTCGAGCAGTTACTCTCAAACTGCGTCGTCTGCTTACGGCACGGGCGCAAGCAGTCCGTCGACCGGAGGGTACAGCACCACTCCTGCACCATACGGAACAACCACGGGGGCTGCATCAGGCGCATCGACGTACACTGCTTCTGTGGGCAATTCGGCTGGCCTGCGCGCAGGCGCCACGCAGCCGGCCACTGGCTACGTTCCTGCCGCTACAAGTGGACCGTATGCGAACCCGGTCCGGCCGGAAACTACAACTCCGGGCAGATACGATAGCTCCGGCGCCTACACGACTTCACCAGCCGCCTACACGCCGGCGGCTTGCCCGAGCGGCTGCAATACCGCACCCTCCACGGCAGGCACCGGCGCAGTCGGCAACAGCAGTGGTACGGTGCGAAGCTCCGCCAGCACTGTTCTCACCAGCCGCCTACACGCCGGCGGCTTGCCCGAGCGGCTGCAATACCGCACCCTCCACGGCAGGCACCGGCGCAGTCGGCAACAGCAGTGGTACGCTGCGAAGCTCGGCCAGCACTGTTCCCGCTGCAAACCCGTATAGCACACCCACAAACCCGTATAGCACAACGGCAAACCCATACAGCACGACCGAACCGCCTTACGGCGGCTACCCGGCGCAAAGCGGCAGTGGTACAGGATACTCCACCGGCGGCACCGGCAGCAGGACGCTTGACGCGGGCACATCCGCTACTGGCCGCTACGATGCTGGCGGCACCGGCACGCGAACCTCCGGCGGCAGTTACGCTACAGGCGGCGGTGACCATCAATACCCCAAGTCTGGCCCGGATTACTCGCCTTATGCTGCCTCGTCGGGTACAGGCACGTCCGGGGGAGGCAACACTAGCGGATTTTCCAGCAACGTGCCGGAGTATCGTCCAGGCAGCACTCGCAACGCCGTCGACTACCCACTGACGCCTGCTTCTCCGTTCGGTTCCACGCAGTCGGTCGGCGGCGGTTCCACCTCGCCGGCCACAGGCAGTTATCGGTAGTGGTGGCGTAAAGGCCAGATGGCGCGCTAAGGCTTCCGGCTAGCTTGGTTGGCCCATCGCGCTGGGGCACGGATCATGGCCCGGCCGGGCGCTTACGCTTCCGGCCCGGCCTGAAGTGTTCTTTGCCTGGCTGCCGCCGGCGCAACGCGCAACAGCGCCGCTATAATATGGCGTATGCGCGACTTCCAGCAGGAAAGCCTCAGCCTTGACCCCATACACGGGTACATCCCGTTCGTAGGCGCTGCCGGGCTACCGGAGGGCGAAACGTCGGAACAGCACCTGATCGACCATGCGTGGCTTCAGCGGCTGCGGCAGATTCACCAGTTGCAGACCGCCTGGTGGGTTTTTCCGGGGGCCGAGCACACGCGCTTCCAGCACGCTTTGGGGGCGATGTACTTGGCTAGCCGGGCCATCGCCCGCTGGTACGACAGCCTGCAAGCGGTTTGCCCCGATGTGCCCAGCCGCGCATACGTGGAATCGTTGCTTCGCCTGGCGGCGCTGCTGCACGATGTGGGGCATGGGCCGTTCGGGCATTTTTTCGACGCGCATTATCTGGCCCATTTCGGGCTGACCCACGAGGCGCTGGGCTGCGAGATCATCCGGCGCGATTTGGCGCCGATAATTCGCCGCGTCCGACGTAATCCCAGCGGCGTGCTCCGGCCGGAGGAACAACTCGACCCCGAGCAAATCGCCTATCTTATCACCAGGCCCAAGCAACAGACCGGCGACGATGCGCCGCACTGGCTGCGCCTGTTGCGAGCGATGTTCTGCGGACTGTATACCGTCGATAACATGGACTTTGTGCTCCGCGACGCGTACATGTCCGGATACAGCTTGCGAGCTTTCGACATGGACCGGCTGCTCCACTACAGCATGTTCACCAGTCGGGGCTTGACCATTCATGAACGCGGGTTGCCGGCGCTGGTGCGGTTTATTTCGGTTCGGGCTGAGCTGTTCCGGGCGATATACTTTCATCGCACCGTCCGCGCGCTGGATTTGGAACTTCAAGACTTGTTCGCCGAAAGCAAGCCCTATTTGTTTCCTGGCAATCCCCTAGAACACTTGGAGCAGTACCAGCAATTCACCGAATGGTCGCTGCTGATGGATGTGTCGCGCTGGCCAGCCAGCAGCGACGCCAGGTTGCGCGAACTGGGCATGCGCTGGCGGGAGTTCCTTTCCCGACGCATCCGGTGGAAGATGGCCTGCGAACGGACCATCTTTTTCGCGCCGGGAGAATCGGAACTGGGGACCGTCTTCGCCAACGAGCAGACTTTCGAGGCGGCGGTGCGCGAGCTGTTACCGGCGGAATTAAAGAACATCCCCATGCGCTTCGATACCGCCCGACATGTGCATCGCCCCAGCACCCAAATGCCCAGCGCCGGACAGAACTTCCTCTACGAGCCGGCCACGGGACGAATCCGCGACTTGGATGCCCGGGAGCTATACCGGCGAATGCCGATTAGTTTTCGCATTTGCCGGGTGTATGTGCAGGACCCCAGACATAGCGCGGCGATCGCCGAGGTGATGGACAAACTGACCGGCGCCTTTGCTCCCGACGACCTTACGAACATGTAGCAGCCGCGGGGCACAGAACGTGCGGAGCGATGGCCAGCGGGCGTGCTCATTCGCCAGCGCTACAGTTATACTTCGCGCGGGCAAGAACAAATCATTGGCGCTGGGAAAAACATTTCACTTCAAACCGTGCGGAGTATAACTGGCAGAGTTTTGGTGGTGCGGGCCGAAGTGAGTGGTTTTCCAGCCATTGCATTTCAAGCCGTTACATCACAGTGCCGCCCGCGCCAACTATTGATGAAGGCCTACGCTGTAGATGTTGGCGCTACTTGGCGGCAGAAAACGTGTGGCAATCTTATCCCGACCGGTCGCTGCTTTTGCCGAAGCTCGATGAATCTCGATGAATACGGTCAATTGGCCTTGGCCACGTGGAAAAGGTTGAGATAGTCCAAAGCTATCATCAGCACTTCGTCCAAATAGTAGTCGCGTTCGATGCCGCTGCGTTTCGGATCGTTGAGTTCCTCGATTTTCTTCTCTTCCTCTTTATCGGCGTTAAGTTCCGCCCGTTCCTGGAGGAACTTCTCCTCGTTGAGCGTGATGGTCTTGCGGGCCTTCTGCTGTAGGTAGCGCTCGATGTTCTTGCGCACCTGTTGGAACTTCTCGGACTGCGCCACGCGCTGTTCGGAAGCCCGGCGCAACTGCTCTATTATCGGCTGGGCCACATATCCGTAGCGTTTGATGGGCAGCGGCTGGACCTTGTCGAACTCGATGCAGTAGTCGAGGTCCGCTTCGCCCACATCCAGGTGCGTGGTGATCGAGGGCAGTTCTATGTCGGCCAGCACGCCGCGCTTTTGGGTGCTTTCGCCCAGCGGCCGATAAAACTGCTGCATGGTGATCTTCAGCGCTCCCATCGCCGGCGCGTTGGGAATGCGGAAGAGCAATTCGCCGAGGTCGCGCAGACTTTGCACAGTGCCTTTGCCGTGGGTGGTGCGATCGCCGACGATGATTCCCCGGCCGTAATCCTGAATCGCACCGGCCAGAATCTCGCTGGCCGAAGCGCTGAACTTGCTGGTAACCACCACCAGCGGCCCGGACCAGGCGATGCCCGGATCGAAGTCGTCGTACGGCGCTATGCGGCCGTCGGAGTCTTTGACCTGCACAACTGGGCCGCTGTGCAAGAACAAACCGGTCAGGTCGATGGCCTCGCGCAGCGAACCGCCGCCGTTACGGCGCAGGTCCAGTACCACCGCATCGACGCCCTGCTGATTGAAATTGGCCAGTATTTGCTTTACATCGCGGGTAGTGCTCTTGAAGTTGGGGTCGCCCTTGCGGGCCGCCGCCATGTCCATGTAAAAGCTGGGCAGTTCGATCACTCCGATCTTGTAGGGGGTGCCATCGGGCTTGCGGCCTTCCTCGAAGATGCGGCTTTGGGCCTCGCTGTCTTTCAGTTCGATTTGCGCGCGGGTGATAGTGATAATCTTGCGTTCCGGACTGCCTACAGAAACAACCGCCAGACGGACTTTGGTGCCCTGCTTGCCGCGGATCAGCTCCACCACGTCGGAAAGCTTCATGTCCACCACATCGACCATTTCGCCCTCTTCGCCCTGGCCGACGGCCACGATCTTGTCGCCCACCTTCAACCGGCCGTCTTTGTCGGCTGCTCCGCCGGGAATTATCTTGTGGACCACCGTGTAGCCATCGACCGATTGCAAGGAGGCTCCTATGCCTTCCAGCTTGAGGCTCATCACGATGTCGAAGTTCTTTACCGTCCGCGGCGACATATAACTGGTGTGAGGATCGAACGACGAGGTGATCGCCCCGAGATACATCTCCAGCAGCTCTTCGTTGTCGGTCTGGTGCATCCGCTTGCCGAAGCTACGGTAGCGCTGGCGCAGTTTGTCGATCGCCTCTTGACCTTCGATCTTGTCGGCCTTCAGCACCAGCAGGTCGTACTTGATGCGCTTGCGCCATTTGTCGCGGGCTTCCTCGGGCGTGCGCGGGTACTGTGAAAGCTCCTTATCGATGACCATCTCTTCTTCGACCGTGAAGTCGTGCTTTTGCGAAAGCAGCTCATCGATCATCCGCCCGCGCTCGTCGATCCGCTCCAGAAAAATCTTGAACACCTCGTGGCCGAAGGTGATGTCGCCTTTCTTGGCCATTTCCACCAGGTTGTCTTCCTGGGCCTTAAAACGGTCCACATCCGACTGATAAAAATACAGTTTCCACGGGTCCAAGTTTTTCAGAAACGTCTTCAGGGCACGCTGCGAGATTTCGGCGTCCAACGGGTGTTTCGACAGATGCTCGGTCCGCAGCAACTCAATCACCACGCGGACAACTTGCCGGTGGGCAGGAGTGGGCGGCGCCGGGTCGGCCCACACTTGCAACGCTCCTGTACCAACCAGCAAGACGCCGATCGCCCAGCAACCCCACAGCCAACCATGTCTGCTACCAAACCGCTTCATGCGAATTACCTTTGTCAAGTTGTGCACTTCGAAAATGCTGTGTTGTTAAGTCGCTACCCACGTCCGAAGATGCTGAAGTTTATAAACATTACAGCCTGTGCCCGGGCGGAAGATCACCCCGCTGGAGAGCGTGAAAATGGGAACCTGTTGTCAACGGTCAGCTTATGTGTGTTACCTTGGCAATTGACTTGCCACTTATAGCGGCAGGCAATGTCCCTGTGTCAGGGGAAATATGCTATGTAGGCCGGTCACGCACCCATCTCGCTAGCGCTTTATATCACCTGTGTTGCTTCACTGCGACTGCAATGCTCCCCTGCGACACCAAACACCATTTCTGATATTGGCGCGGCGACTGTCGGAACACGACCAGCACCACTGCCCCGGAAACAGTTCGTCTAAGATATATGCCTCGTAGCGCGAAGATATTTCTGCTAAGTCCCGAGCCGACACGCTCCTTCAGCTTACATACTACCCGACAGCACCCGTCGAAACAAGATCGGCCAATAATTGCCAGACTTCCCGACTTCCTGCCTGCTTCAACCTGCTCCAAATCGGGTACGTTGCTGTCGATGATCGTGTATCAGCCCGCCAAAATCCGGAATCATGTCATCTCGCCAAAAGCCGGAATCGGCATTACCAAAAACTTCTGACGCCGCCAACAACCGACACCAGATGAGGCCTGTGGCGGAACGCGCTGTGGTCGGATCGGCCCATGTAGGAACGCCCTCGGTCGCGTCCGCATGTCGCCGTCGATGGCCCTCCGATCGCCAGCGCCAATTCGGCCACGCCTGAGCGTGGCCCGCCAGATCGCCCGACAACATGCGTGCGGCTACTTCTGCGGAGCCAGCTCGGTTGTGCCCGGCTTGAAGTGTGGCCAAGCGCCGGTATATTCCACCTTAGATTGTTGCAACTGCTGGGCGGCCAGTTCTTCCAGCAGTTGTCGGGCAAGTCCGTCTTCGATCTGCTGGAGCACGTCGGCAAACTTCTTGTCGCCCGGTTTGATCGCGTCGCAGCGGATCAGATGCACCCCGAAGGGGGTAACTACCGGCTGGCTGATTTCGCCGGGCTGTAGCGCATAGGCCGCCCTGGTGAACGCTTCGACCATGGGTCCGTCGCGGCGGATGTATCCCAGCCGACCGGCGTCGCGCGCGGTCGGAGAACTTGAGTATCGCCGCGCTGCCTCTTCGAACGACAGTTTGCCGGCGAGTATCTCCGCCCGCAACTGCGCTGCCTGTCTTAACAGCGCACTGATGTCTGGCGGATTGTCGCCGGGTTTGGTCGTCAACAGGATATGGCTGACGCACAGCTCGGTTCCGTCCAACTGGCGACGATGCTGGGCGAAATACTCTTCCATTCTTTGCTGGGTAACGTACTTGCGGAGCAGCCGGTTCCAAGTTATCCGCCACGCAAGCTGGCGGCGCAAGTCCGCCTCGTCCAGCGACTGGGTATCGAGATACTCCTTCAGGCTCGATCCCTGGGCTTGCAGCCTCTTGGCAAGTTCGCCGAGGGCCGAATCGACCTCGGCGGCAGTGGCCGCTTCGCCGGTTCGCCGCGCGCAGGCCAGCACCAGCCGCCGGTTGATTATCTCCGCCAGTACCTGCGCCTGGATGACCGGCAGGGCGCCCGGATCGGCCTGCTGCGGGCCGAGCACTTGCTTCAGCACGCGCTGGGCCTCGGCGGCATAGACCGGCTGGCCATCGACAGTCGCAATTACCAGTTTGGTCGCGTCTGCGGCTTCGGCTCCGCGGACCATCTCTAGGGCAATGCATCCCCACAGAGCCACAGCAGCCCACGCCCACACAGCGACAGCAGCCGCCCATAGAGCAACAGCACCCCGTGTCCGCAGAGCGACCCGTGTCCGCAGAGGGACAGGACTCCATCCCCGCATAGCGACGGCAGACCACACGCACACAGCGCCAGCGGCCGGCGCCCACAGAGCAAGCACGGCGACAATCTTCGGTAGGATCGAGGCCGCCGACCAACAGGGCATGGGTTGTCTGGCAGCGTGGGCGAGCAGTCGGGCGCGGCTCATGGCAAGTCCCACCACCAGGTTTCGGCCGGCACGCTGGGCTTGGCCCTCGCGCGCCGATGGCTCAAATCGGCCGAGGCCGCCGGCTGGATGGCTTCCCGCGCCACCCAACGGGCCGGATCGCACGACACCCCGCCGCTGACGCCAGCGACGATGTGCCGCCCGTCGATCAACCGATAGTTGACCACCGATTCCACCTGCTTTGGCGCTGGCCCCAAAGGCACCGGAAAGGCATCCGGATCGACCAGCAGACTCATCGTCCAACCGCACTTGGCCGGCAGGTCTTCGGCTCGCAAAAGCGCAGCCAGCAAAGCCAGATCGCCGACATTGCGCAGTTCGGCGTAAACCGGGTATTTGCGTGCCAGTTCGGGGAAGTGCTGGGTGAAATTGCGGGCGAACTGACGGTTAAGCTCGTCGGACGTTCCGGTGTGGATGCGCTGTCCGTCGGCCGTCAGCCGTTCGTTCTCGCTGAGAACCTTTATCCCCTGACCACGAAACTCGAAGGCCAGCCGGTCCGCGTCGGCAATCACCGCCTGGTAATCCAGCGTGAACCACCAGCGCAGAACACTCATCGGCGGCGGAGCGCCGCCCGGACCAAGCCGCACCAGCGACAAATAACTGGGGACCCCAGGCACGCCTTCTTCCAATCCCATGCCCACCAGCTTCATCCGGTAATCGGCCTCGACCATGATGCGTGCCGGCCGGGTGCGCGGGTCCAGGCCGTAAACCTCGATGTCCTGCACGCCCAAGCTGGCGCGCAGTTGCTCCAGCCACTGTCGGCGTTCAGATGGCTGGAGTTTCTTCCTGCCCGATTGCTCGAGGAACTGCTGTAGCCGGGCCAGTCCTTCGGCGCGGGGAGTAATCAGGCAGCCGAACTTGCCGTCAGGCGAGTTGACAACGTGCCGCAAGATCACCACCAGATCGTCCAGACGCACCACAGGCAGCCCTGTGTCGATGCTGACAGCCCGATTCTCGGCGTCGATGCGCCAGTCGCCGGCCGGACCGGCTATCACCAGATCGCCCGTCTCCGGAAAAGCGAATACGTAGCTGATCCGCTGTAGCCCGGCCAGCAGTTGAGTGCTTTCGTCAAGTCCCCTGCCGGCTGCCAGCTCTAGTTGGAGGTGCTTTTCCAGCCGCGGCAGCGAGATGATTCGCAACGGCGAGCGGCGGCGGGCAGTATCGAATCGGCCGCGCACGGCCGCCGTGCTGCGCAGTTGCTGAAGACGGCTTTCCGCCTCTTGCATCATCAACGGTTTGAGCACTCCGTGGGCATCGACCCAGACGCCTGTGGGAAAGGGCGAGACCGTGCCCGGCCCCCCGCCGTCATCCCAGGTATCTGGACGAACGGTAGTTTTCAGCAAGTTGATCAGGCTATCGAAATCCGGTTCTGCCCCGCCGCCAGCCCCCAGCGGTTGTTGTGCCAGTTGTCGCAGCGTCTGGCTGCGCTGGCGGTCGTCGGATATTTCGCCCGCAGTGCGCAGCGCGGCATTGCGCGCCCCGACTGCCGCCTGAGCCAGGGCGATTTGCGTCAGCCACGCATCGCTTTGCTGACGATTCCCAGCTTGCCGGGCCAGTTGGAGTGCCGGGGCGAACTCGCCCGACTGCAAGTAAGAGCGGATCATCGCATCCTGCTGCTGATCAGAAGCCTCGGCATCGGCCGCTTGGGCTACTGGGGTCGGGGTGCACACCAGAACCGCACAGAATAAAGCCATTCCGATATGCACCCAAGCCAAACGCAGTGAAGGCCACATCCGCTTGCTTGCTCCGACCATAGCTACCTCCCCTGACTGTCGGTCGAAAAAGGAGCTTCGGGCAAAGAGCTTACGCTGCATTGCTCCAGCGAGGAGAACTGCCTGCAACGTGCAATATGCGGCTTTTGTGAAGCGAAAGCAAGCACTGCACGGTTCGGCCGGCGGTGATGTAAAAGTCGGCAGCGACGTCGGCGGCGACAACGGAACCGATCCGGCGGTGCGTTTCGGCCAGCTTGCAACCGAGTTACAATATCCTGGTATAGGCAACCCAATACTAACACACAAGGAGCCGTGGTTTTTATGCGTCTTGCCCGTGGGTGTTGGGTTCAGCGGGGCTTGTGCACAGCGGTGCTTACAGTAAGTGGCAGTTCGTCGACGCTATACCGAGCATTCCCTCGCACTGCCGATGCCCCTGCGACGAGCGGCTTGAAGCGCACTGTGGCATTGTAGCCTGCGCAGTGGTGTTCGGGCGATAGCCGTCTTGCAGTACGACAATTGCCCGGGGAACTACTGGCCGCGCGGACATCCGCAGTACACCAGGTCGAGAGAACAGCGCAGAGCAAGAACAAATAAGAGATAGCACACCAGAATCCGGCCACCGAGGCTGTTTATGAGCGAGTCTGCCGACAAGTCAGGTCACAGCAGCAACGAAATCGACCTTTCCGGGCGCGAGCTGGCCGGTTTCCAGGTGCTGCGTCGGCTGGGGCGCGGCGCCATGGCCGATGTGTACCTGGCCGAGCAAACCGCACTGAAGCGCCGCGTGGCGCTAAAGGTGCTCAAGCCCGAATTGGCCAGCGACACAACCTACCTCAAGCGCTTCGAGCGCGAGGCGCAGGCGGCTGCCGCGCTGGTACATGCGAACATCGTGCAGATATACGAGGTGGGCAACGTCGGACGCTTGCACTACATAGCCCAGGAGTACGTGGAAGGCCAGAACTTGCGCGAGTGGCTGGCGCGTCGCGGTCCGCCCGATCTGCCACATGCGCTGTCGATCATGCGGCAGGTGGCTGCTGCGCTGGCCAAGGCGGGCGAGGCGGGAATCGTGCATCGCGACATCAAGCCCGAAAACATCATGCTCACCCGCAACGGCGAGGTCAAAGTGGCCGACTTCGGCCTGGCGCGCCTGGCCCGCGAAGGCGAGGGCGTCGAACTGACGCGCGTGGGCATTACCCTGGGTACGCCGCTGTATATGAGTCCCGAGCAGGTCGAAGGCAAGCCGCTCGACCCGCGCAGCGACATCTATTCGCTGGGGGTGACTTGCTATCAGATGCTGGCCGGGCAGCCGCCGTTCAGCGGCGAGACGGCGCTGGGCGTGGCCGTGCAGCACCTGAAAAACCAGCCCGCACCGTTGGAGAGTTGGCGGCCCGACTTGCCGCCGGCACTGTGCCGGGTAGTTCACAAGATGCTGGCCAAATCGCCGGACCAGCGGTATCAGTCGGCCAAGGAGTTGCTGCGGGAATTGCGGCGGCTGCAACTGGAATACTGCGGCGAGAATTGGCCGGAGGATTTGCCAGGCTGGGATACCTCGGGCGTGGACCTGTCCGACGATCCGCGTGTGCAGGCCACCCAGCGGCTCAGCACAGTGATGAAAAGCATTTCCCTGGAGCGTCCGCGGCGGTGGCACTTCTGGGCGGCAGGCGCCGCGGTTTTGTTGGCCTTTGTGGCCGGAGGGTTGCTGGCGTGGGCGTTGGCCGAGCCGCCGTTGTTGCGGGAGCTTCCCGACCAGCCCGCCCGTTTCCCACGACAAGCCACCCCCTGGCGGCAATGGTACTACGCCGCCCAGTCGGATACCGAAGAGGCCTGGCGAAGCGTGATCGAGTATTTCGGCGACAACCCGTACATCGTACGCCGCGCCGAAGAACAACTGGCCCAGCTTTACCTGCGCCAGGGCGATTACGCTCGGGCCAGAGCGCTATTCGACAAGTTCGTCGACGAAGGCAGCGAGAACGAAGAATCGCTGGCGTTCGGGCTGGCCGGCCGGTGCGGCGTGCTGGCGCTGGAAGGGCACTATCGGGAAGCCGCCCAAATGCTCGGTCAACTGATGCCCATCCGCGACAAACTGCGCAGCGATCAAATGCGGCGGTTGCTGGACTTCGTGGTCTCCAAGACGCGCATGGAACTCGGCGCGCAGACCGCAGAGCAATGGGAAAAATGGCTCCAGCAGCAAGCACGTCAGCAACCCTAGCCGCCCGTGCCACTGCGAAACTCCGGTCAGACGCGCCTAATGTATAGCCGATGCCGGGACTATCGCCGCTGCTCGACGCGCGGCTCTACCGCACCGATTGATGCCGCCAGTAGCCCCGGAACCTGGTTTACCGTGGGCCGCGGCCTGTGTTTTTCGTCAAGGCGAAGCGCCGGCAGGCCACAACATGATGCGGTTGCGGCCCTTCTGCACCCGCACACCTTCCAATGTCACCAGCCCCAGCTCATCAACGACCGCTGTTTGTCGGGCCTGCACAGCTTTATTGTTTGCCAGCGATACGTTGCTCCACAACAGTTTGGTTGCCGGCTTGGGCTTGAATCGCTGCAAGCGGCGGGGAGTGATGTTTACGGTGCACTCGTCCTTCGGGGCCTTATCGATCAGATAGACGGTCATCTCCCAGCGGTCACGCCGGTCAGTAATATCTGTAGTATCCCAAGCCAGATACAAGTTGGCCTGGCCTTGCGGGTCGCCGTCGGACGGATCGCCATTGCCGGGATTGCCGTCGAGGCTACAGGCCGTAAAAGCCGGCAGGCTCTGGTCGGTGCGCGGCACGATCGCCAGATAGCGGTCGCTTAGTGTGACCGGCAGGACGGCCCGCTGCCCATGCCCCGACATCCCCCATACGAACACGTGCGGACGCCGGGTTTCCTGCAACGCGGGACGCCGGGTTTCCTGCAACGCGCGGAAGAACTTAACGGCCTGCGGCCAGCCGATGCCGCCGTCGTTCTTGCCGTTGGAAAAGCATATCAGCCCTATCTCCTTCTGCGGATACTTGCGCAAGTACCAGGCGTCGTCGAAGTAGTCCCACACCGGGGTGCCGTCCTGGAATTTGATTTCCCACTCGGGCGGGCCGTAGCAGTTCTCATAAGAGCTTTTGAACTGCGGGGAGAGCAGCGGAATGTGCACTCCCACCCAGGAAATAGCCATTGCCACACGCTCCGGATGGCGGATGGCCAGCATCGGCGCCCCCGAGCCTCCCATCGAATTGCCTGCCACGTGTACGGCCGCGGGATCGATCTGCCACTTGGTGGCTACCCAGTCCAGGAAGCTCAGCATTCGGGTCTGTGTGTACGGTCGAACCACTCCCTTTTTCCAGCGCTCCTTTTCCGGTGGTCCTTCCCAGTACAACTCGTGATACCCGGTCCACCAGTCGTAGGGAACTTGATTGGAAGCGATGAGGATGTGCCCCAACTCGGCCCCGTACCACCATCCGTAGCCGCCGTTTAGGCTACCTCCCCAGCAATGCAGATGGATTCCCACCGGGGCCGGCCTGGCCAGCTTTGCCGGAATGCCTACTACGTAGTCGAACGGCTTGCCCATCACGGCGCAGTTGGGCGGCGATTCCCAACGCACGTAGTAATACAGCGTAGCGCCCGATACGTATTGCCACTCCTTGGGTCGTTCCACCCGCTGTAGCACTGGCGCGCCTGGGCCGACGGATTCGCTGACCGGTGTCCGCAACGAGTTGCCCGGCCCAACGGTGGTGTTCTCTTTGCCGTCGATCACTACCGTGACCGCATAGTAAGCTTTACCTGGTCTATTAGGATTGTAAGCGCAGATGCCTGTTCCCGGGGGCACCGGCTGCGCGCCGTCTTCGACCACGTAACGCAGCGCTTTGTGCTCGGGACGCAAATCGCCGTAATAGTCGATGTTCCAGCAGGTCAGCGGCGGCACTTCGGCTACAGGCGTCAATCCTTCCAACGAACCGATCGGCTGCCCGCTGCGATATACCCGGTACATCACCCGATTGGTCCGTGCCAGCTCGCGCCGCAGATCGCGGACGGCAATAGCCGAAGGGCTGTCGTCCTTGATCGGCGGATCGACTTCCGTCCAGCAAAGGATCGTCTGCCCTGCCGCGTGACGCGCGCGCAGCCCGCTGGCCTGCTCGGCTGCCATGCTCGCCGCGGCGGCAATCGAGCAAAGCAACAACAGCCCATATATGGTTCCCACGGGCGACAGCGGAACGTTTGCGGCGGAAAAACGTCTCGCTTCCGCTCGGGCAAAGCATAACCGCTGTGCTGGCAGTGTACTCATGGCAATGGCTCCTTAAGGGCAGAGAACATCAGAAACAGCCTACCGGACCTGCGCCCGCAACCAAACGTGGCTTATTGAGGGACGCGCTGCGGTCGCGTCCGTTACTACCGCGAAGACGGCCACGATAGAGCGTGGCCCTCCAAATCAATCGAAAACATGCGCGCAAAACGCGCACAAGTTGCGCCGTAAAGCCCTCAATTGCACGCAATGCGTTTTCGCCCCTTCACCGAACGCACTCTACCAAAACCTTCCGCACGCCACAACCGACTTGCATACTCCGCGGCACCAGTGGCAAAACTCTTCCGGGCAGGCTATCCTATGCCGATCGGCGGCTGTTTGCCCAAAAAGGCCGTTGCTAGTCGCCGGGGCAACAGCCGCCCCCTGCCGCAGGCGACCGCACGCCGCAGGACAATTGGTTGCGATGCGGATTACCGGTCAGCCGGGACATAATTATGTCAGGTGAGACATCATCATCCGGAGGGAAAACAAATGCGCAACATGTTGTTGGCAATTGTGATTCTGGGCGGCGCGTTTCCGGCCGGGTTTGCCTGCTGTTGGGCAGCCGAAGCTGCGCCGGAAGGTTTCAAGAGCCTGTTCGA
>Ga0209101_1001096_pt1 | contig 20955 bp, 13 predicted proteins | sample ConPoolayeCmetaG_FD_185481 | JGI IMG/M metagenome (GOLD analysis project Ga0209101, IMG submission 185481) | Hot spring microbial mat communities from California, USA to study Microbial Dark Matter (Phase II) - Cone Pool mat layer C metaG... ...
ATTTCGTTCTCGTCATGACTGGCATGATATTCTTTGCGCGGGTTAAAATGCAACGGTCTACCAATAGGGATGGCCGGGGGTTTACACCCCCGGCTCGCCACCGGCCGATGTTCACACCCCCGGCTCGCCACCGGCCCGGCTCGCCACCGGCCCGGTGACGTTCGTCGCTGGCGAGCCGGGGGTGTAAACCCCCGGCTATCCTCGCCGGTCGGCTACAGTGCGCGCGGTTGCTTCCAGCAGTGCCGAGCGCTGGTCGTAAAGCCGCCGCAGCGGCCGTGGTTTGCGGTTGGCCAAAACGTAATGGGTTATCAGCGGCAGTGCGATAGTGCTGTCGGCGTAGCAGACCACGGCGTCGGGCAAGCGGCTGGGATCTACTTTTCCCCAGCTTACCGCTTCGCTGGGCGTGGCGCCAGACAGTCCGCCGGTGTCGGGCCGGGCGTCGGTCACCTGGAAGAAATAGTCGTGCCCTGTGTCCTCCAGACGAAGAATCTCCTGGATGTGCGGCTCGGTCTGGAGTACGAAGTTTTTCGGGCTGCCGCCGCCGATCAGCAGCACCGCGCTTTTGCCGCCGTTGCGCTTGGCGGCCAGCACGATGCTGGCGGTTTCGTTCACGTCGATGACCGGATCGATGCGAAGCTGGTAGCCCTCCAAAGCCATGCCGGCAATAATCATCCCGATGGCCGAATCGCCCGGCGACGACGTATAGATTGGCACCCCGCACCGATAAGCCGCCGCCAGCACCGATACATCCTTCAGGCCGTTGGCGCGTTCGGCCTGGGCGGCGTACTTGCCGATCAGGTGGTGTAGTTTGGCAGTACCCATTGTTTCCTGGAACTCGTCGTGCATGAGTATCTGGCGTAAAGCTTCATCGGTGGCCAGCAGGCAATCTGAGTGTCCTAGCAGCACGTCGTAGATGCGCACCAAGTCGTTCCGGCGCAGGTCGGTATCGTCGAAAAAGTGGCGACCGGCGTGCAAGGGAAAGTTGAAGGCGAAGTGCAGATCGTGATAGAGGTTCGCGCCGGTGGAGACGATCCAATCGACGAAACCGGCCTTTATCAGCGGCACGATGCACGAGCAGCCCAGCCCGGCGGGCGTAAGAGCCCCTGCAAGGCTCATCGCTACAGTAACGTCGGGCTGCAAGATGCGCTGCACCAGCAGTTCGCAGCCCTCACGCAGCCGCGCAGCGTTGTAAGCCAAAAAGGCGCCATCCAGCAGTTGGCTTGCCTTTTCTTTGCCGGTGATGGGCTTCGGCAGGATTCTTCGCCCGGATAGATACCGCTGCCTGTTAGGACACTCCTTCGCCCTGTTGCTCTGGTGCAGGCTTGAGGTTTTCTTCTGCCTATGAGAGTGTGGCGCCACCTGTCATCTCCTTTCAGTCGGTACAGTGCCGCAAAGACCGACAAACCGTCCACCCGAAGGGGCAACTATTGTCGGCAAAATGGCCGATTTTGCCAAGCCATGCCTTGTGCGGCAGCCTTCGTCTGGCACAATTCTTTTTTTCCTCGTCTTTTTCTTAGGCGCGACGTGCACTGTGCCGGCCGAGAGCGTTACAGCCTGCCGAAATGCACGGGCTTGAATAGCAGGCGCCAGCCGGCGGTGGGCACGAAACGTAAAACATTGCGGTCAAAGCGTATGGCTGTCAATACGTACGATCAATCCGATTATCTTTTCCCGGCCGAATGGGAACCCCACGAGGCCACCTGGCTGGCCTGGCCTCACAAGGCCAGCGACTGGCCGGGAAAACTTCCGGCGATTCATTGGGTGTACGGCGAAATCGTGCGCAAGCTGGCCGTGGGCGAGAAGGTGCACATCGTGGTCGATGACCCAGCGGTGGAACGCCGGGCACGCAGCGTGCTGACGGCCGCTCGGGCCGACATGACGCAGGTCGAGTTCTTTCGCTTTTCCACTGACCGGGGCTGGATGCGCGACTCGGGGCCGATCTTCCTCCGCCGCGCGGCAACCGGCGCAGCCAATACCAGAGCACCAGCGCTTAGCCCTTCAGCGCCCAGCCCTTCAGCGCCTAGCTCCTCGGCAATCAGCCCTGCGGCAGCCGGCATCGGGGTAACAGGCGCCGCAGCAACTGGCGCCGCCAAACGCCGGCCCAAGACAACTTCGTACCGGCAACCGCAACATCAGCACTGCGGCGACACGACCGATAGCGGCGCAAGCACCGCAGGCGACTCGCTGGTAGTAGCCGATTTCCACTTCAACGGCTGGGCAAAGTATGCCGACTGGAAGCGCGACCGACTCGTCCCGCGGCGCGTCAGCCGCATTTTAGGGCTGCCGCTGGTAAGTGCCGAACTACGCGGACGGAAGGTCGTGCTCGAGGGTGGTGGTGTGGATGTCAACGGGCGCGGCACTGTGCTGACTACCGAGGAATGCTACCTCGACCAGCAGGTGCAAGTGCGCAATCCCGGCTTTACCCGCGACGATTATCAAGCAGTGTTCCGCCGCTACCTGGGGGCGAGTAATGTTTTGTGGTTGGGACGCGGAATCGCCGGCGACGACACCCACGGCCATGTGGACGACGTGTGCCGCTTCGTTGGCCCCAGCACGGTGGTGTTGTGCCAGTGCCGCAATCGGCAAGACCCGGACTATCGGGCACTGGAAGAGAACTTCGAGCGGCTCCAGGATTACCGCCTGGAAGACGGCCGTCGTGTCGAAATCGTCCGCCTGCCTATGCCCGAGCCGCTGTACTGGCGCCAGCAGCGCCTGCCGGCAAGCTACGCCAACTTTTACATCGCCAATGCCGTGGTGCTGGTCCCCACGTTCAACGATCCGGCCGACCGACAAGCCCTGGGAATACTGGCGGAGCTGTTTGCCGATCGGACGGTAGTGGGCATCCACGCGGGCGACCTGGTGCTGGGGCTGGGCACACTGCACTGCCTGACCCAACAGCAGCCCTGCCGCCAGCAACCCAGGACGGCTTGAAACCAGTTCGGCAGGTCGATGTTTTGCTGTTGTGCGCGGCGCCGAGGTGTTCTGCCCGTTTAACTTTCGGCACACACCGCGGCCAGTCGGTCGCGTAACTGCTGGCAGAGCGTATCGAGGTCGCTGGCCGATTGTTCTGCCTGCGGGATGCGGTGGCAGCCCAGACCATCGTGGTAGTAGGCGCAATTGCGTCCGCTGCGCTTGGCACAATACAGGGCCTCGTCGGCCCGGCGCACCAGCAGGGCGGAATCGTCGCCTGGGCAGGATGTGGTCAGGCCGATGCTGACGTTCAGCGGCACTGTTTGCCCGCCCAACTGGTATTCCGACTCGCACACCGCCTTGCGCAGCAGTTCGGCGAGGGTGCAGGCGGCGTGGAGGTTGCACTCCGCCGCGATGACGGCGAACTCTTCGCCGCCGACACGGGCAAGCAGGTCTCTGTCGCCCACGGTTGCCCGAAGCACCTCGGCAATGTGCCGCAGCGCCTGGTCGCCTGCCAGATGTCCGTATCTGTCGTTGAGCTGTTTGAAATGATCAACGTCGATCATCAGCAGCGACAACGGTTTGTGCTGGTCTTGCCATCGCGCCAGCAAGCTCCGCAGTCGATCGTCGAAGGCGCGGCGATTGGGCAGACGAGTCAGCGGATCGGTGCGAGCCTCGGTCATGTGCCGTTCGATTTGCGCCGCCTGGCGCTGAAGGGCGCGGTCGGCCTCGGCCAGCCGGGATTGAAGCTGCGTGTTGAGCTCGACTACCTCCGAAACGGTCACCAGCACCAGGTCTGCCAGCTCTTGCGCACCAAGGCGATCAACCGCCGACAACTCCTGATTGGCCAGTCGTATCTTGGTGCGGTGCGTGCCTACATCGCGGGCCAGCCGGGCGACCAACTGCCGCAAGCGTGCAGTCAGCTCTTCCAGGGCCGTGGCGTCGTGGGTGTCTTCGGGCGGGCCGTTCGCGTGACGCCGCAAGGGAAGGCACCGACCGAATACCACGCCCACGGCCAGTTGTACTACCCCCAACAGCAGCACGGTGAGGAATATCGACCAGGAGAAGCTCATGGATTTCGGCCCCGCAGAATACTGCACCACGCCTGTCCCGAAATACTTCACCACGCCTGACGCCCGGCAATCCCGGCAAACATCGCACACCTGCCGGTTGCGCGTTCAGGCCCGAAGGCCCAGCCGTTTGCCTTATGGTGTTAATTGCTCGAATATCGCGTCGCTCGATTCAGCCGAATCACTGCTGGTACGCTGCTAATACAACCCTAGGTTACCGTGGCTTGTCGGCAAAACGTGTCTTTGGCCACTTGCCGTGCCAAGGCATACCGGTTTGAATTAAGGTTTCCTGTCCAACGGTTTTCGCCGCCGGGGTTATCGCCTGCCGGCGCGTGCTATAAGAGGTTCGTTGTTCGCCTGGGGTTTACATGTCGCGTCCGCAAACAGTTTTCACGCCTGTCGAGCGAAAAGCACTGGCCGATTCGCCGCTGGGTTGTGCCGAAATACCCTCGGAGAAAATACCCGTAATCGTGGTCAACAACTTTCCCGCCCTGGGCCGTTTGGCGGCGATGCGCTTTCTGGAGTGGGTACAGGATAACCCGGAAGGCGTAATCGCCTTACCCACCGGAAAAACTCCAGAACACTTTATCTCCTGGGTTATCAGGCTGCTGGAGACCTGGGACACACCGGCCACGCAAGCGCTGCTGGAGCAGCACGGGGTGAACGGGTCGCGCCGGCCGCAGATGCGCGGGCTGCGCTTCGTGCAAATCGACGAGTTCTACCCCATCGACCCCGTGCAGCGAAACAGCTTCTTCTATTACGTGAACCGTTTTTACATCAAGGGATTCGGGCTGGACCGCAGCCGGGCGCTGCTGATCAACTGCCAGCAGATCGGCCTGGCCGAAGGGCAGACGCTGGAAGACGTGTGGCCGGACTGGCGGGTCGATCTGTCGCTGCGCATCCGGCATCCTAATAACGATCTGGAACGCCTCCAGCAGCGCGTGCTGTATCGCATCGACCAGTGGTGCCAGGAGTACGAGGATCGGATCAGGCAGTTGGGGGGCATCGGGTTCTTTCTAGGCGGGATTGGGCCGGACGGGCACATCGGCTTCAACGTCCGTGGCTCCGACCACCACTCCACTACCCGGCTGACCGCCACGAATTACGAAACCCAGGCGGCAGCGGCCACCGACCTGGGCGGCATCGAGGTGGCCCGCAACCGGCTGGTGATCACCATCGGGCTGGGCACCATCACCTACAATCCGCAATGTACGGCCATTGTGCTGGCGGCTGGCGAGGCCAAGGCCCGCGTGGTGGCCGACGCGGTGCAGGGGCCGACCAGCGTGCTGATTCCGGCCAGCGCGCTGCGCTGCCTGCCCAACGCCCGGTTCTATATCACCGCCGGTGCTGCCGTGCGTTTGATGGAGCGTCGGGTGCGATTGCTGGAGCTTCAGCCGGAAGTTTCCGACCAGCAAGTAGAAGAGGCGCTGGTGGACCTGGCCATCGCGCGGCGCAAACGGCTGACCGACCTGAGCGAGCACGACGTGCGCGGAGACCGGCGGGCGGCGCTGGTGGTTTCGCGCCGCGGCGGAAGTGTGCCCGAGCTGGCGGCAATGGTCCGCCAGCGGCTGGTGTCCAAGATCGAGGCTGGCAGCGTGGCGCTGGACAATACCCGCTTCTTGCACACCGAACCGCACCACGACGATCTGATGCTGGGGTGCCTGGCGCAGATCGTGCGTCACATTCGGCGCAGCAGCAACGTGCATCACTTCGTCACGCTGACCAGCGGATTCACGGCCGTAAGCAACGATTACATGGTGCGGCAACTGGTGTCGCTGGAGAAGTTCCTGGCCAGTCCGGCCTTCGCGCAGCTTAATACGGAAGGATACTTCGAGCCGCGCGACGAGCACGCCCGAAACCGCGACGTGTGGCAGTATCTGGACGGCATCGCCGCCCGCGACCCCAACATGCGCGACGAAGGCGCCGCCCGACGCCTGCTGCGTAACTTGATCGAAATCCACGAGGAGACCGACCTGCGGGCGATTTTGGATCGGGTGCAGGAGATCAAGCACTATCTGCGCACGGTATATCCGGGCAAGAAGGACCCCGAACCGATCCAGCGTCTGAAGGGAATGTGCCGCGAGTGGGAGGCCGAATGCCTGTGGGGCTACTTCGGCTGGCAATCGTCGAATATCCATCACTTGCGGCTGGGGTTCTACACTGGCGACATCTTCACGCCCACCCCCACGCTTCAGCGCGATATTGTGCCTATCCTGCGGCTGCTGGAGCGCGTGCAGCCGGATGTCATCTCGGTGGCTTTAGACCCGGAAGCCTCCGGCCCCGACACCCACTACAAAGTCCTCCAGGCGATCAACGAGGCCGCCAACCGTTACGCGGAGCGGACCGGGCGGAAGGACTTGAAGTTCTGGGGCTACCGCAACGTGTGGTATCGGTTTCATCCGGCCGAGGCGAACGTATACGTGCCGGTTTCGCTGAACATGTTCTCGGTGATGGAGAGCGCCTTTCTGAACACGTTCGTTTCTCAGCGGGACGCCTCGTTTCCCAGCCCCGACCACGACGGCCCCTTCTGCGAACTGGCCCAGCGCATCCAAGTGGAACAGTACCAGATGATAAAGACCTGCCTGGGGCGAGAATGGTTCGCCGAACACCCCAGTGCGTTGATCCGGGCCACTCGCGGCTTGGTTTTCCTGCGCGAAATGAACCTCGAGGAGTTCAGCCACACCGCCCGCCGCCTGCGCGACGTGGCCGAAGCCGCCGCAGAGTAACGCCACGACCAGCAGCACGCCGGGGATGCCTGTTTGACATCCGCAGCACGTGGTGGCACGGAACACTAAAGAAAACCTTTCGTCAAGCGGTCATTACGTTTCGCAAAGCTCGATAGAAGGTTTCCCGGGCGCCGGGCGGTGCTAACAACTTTGTTGGTCTGCTGGCAACGGCCCGTCGGCTGGCTCGGCCGGACTTTTCCCGGCGTTGGCCAACTCGAGTTTCGCGACGCGTGCCGCTGTGCAGGCTGTTTCGGCCGGAAGTCTCCCGGCGTTGGACAACCACCGTGCATCAGCGGCCGCCGGTTGTTGTGCGGGCATATACCAGCGGAGAAAACGATTTGCATTATGCCGATTGCCGTGGCAGAATGTTATCGCTCGAAAAGGCTAAACAAGCGAGGGCAAGAACATGGCCGACGGCAAGCGACTGAAACGACGCAGTTTCCTGCAAGGGGCCGCCGTAGCGGCGGCTGCACCTTGGGTAGTGTCTTCGGCGGCTTTGGGCAAAGCCGGAGCGATGCCAGCCAGCGAGCGTATCGGGCTGGCGTTCATCGGCCCGGGCGGACGCGGCACGGAGCTTGTCCGCGAGTTCTGCTCCCGCGGCGATGTGCAAGGGCTGGCCGTCGCCGATGTCCGCCGGGAAGTTCGCCAGCGGGTCGGGAAGATTATCGAGGAACTGATGGCGGCACGCGCGGGCCAGCCCGGCTATCGCGGCGTGGAAACCTACATCGACTTCCGCGATGTGCTTCAGCGCAGCGACGTGGACGGCGTGGTGCTAGCCGCACCCGAACACTGGCGACCGATCATGTGCATCCTGGCCGCCAAGGCAGGCAAAGACGTGTTCACCGAGAAGCCCTTCGCGCTGACCATTGGCGAGGCAAAAGCGATGGTCGAGGCGATCCGGCGCTACGGGCGTATCTTTCAGCACGGCACGCAGCGGCGCAGCAACAACGAATGGAATCTGCGCGATTCGTGCGAGATGGTGCGCAACGGTCGGATCGGCAAAGTAACGCACGCGGTGGTCAGTGTAGGCCCCTCGCCTCGGCCCGACCTGCCCGACTACTCCGGCAGACACAATCCCCCACCCCGCGACGTGTTCGACTGGGACCTGTGGCTGGGGCCGGCCGCGTGGCGTCCGTGCATCCACAGTGGGCCGGTGCCGGGATGGCAGCAGTTCCGCGACTTCGGGCTGGCTTCTGTGGGCAACTGGGGGGCGCACGTGTTGGACATGGCGCAGTGGGCCTTGGGCAAAGACAGTGAAGGGCCGGTGGAAATCCTTCCCCCTGGTGCAGACGGCCCGCATCTGACCATCCGCTATGCCGACGGAGTGAAGATCGTCTGCCCGCGCACCCCCGGCGACTCGGCCGAGACGGTCGTTTACGGCACGGCAGGGCAAAAGATCATCTTCGGCGTGTCGGCCGAGAAGGTCAAAGAGAAGTTCGATCCCACGCCGATCGGTCCCAACGACATCAAGCTGTACCGCCCGAAAAACAACGACCACAACGGCAATTGGCTGGAGTGCATGCGCACCCGCAAGCCCACGATTTGCAACGAAGAAGTCGCCTATCGCAGCGGTTCGTTGTGCATCCTGATTACCATCATGGACCGCCTCCAGCGGCCGCTGAAGTACGATCCGGTAAAAGCCGAGTTCCCCGGTGACGACGAAGCCAACCGCCTGCTGGATACGCCCAAGCGTGCGCCGTGGAACGTGTATTGATGATGATTTGCGCTGGGCGAGGCCAGAGGTTTTGGTGGCGGCCAAACGCGTCGCTGCCGACCTTGCGGAGTAGAGCTTCCACCATAAATGACGAAAGGTTTGCCTATGCAGACAACCGCTCAGATATCACCCGTGTTCCGACAAGTGTCCCTCCAGCAGCAGGCAGACCGTGCCGAGCCGCATCTCCAACGGCTGGAGCAGCTCGAACAAGCCGCCGGTGCGGCTGGGGTCACCGATCGGCAGTTTCAGCAGATGTGCTTCGATGCGCTGGCGGAGTTTCTGGCGCCCTATCCGGACGGCAGACAGCCGCAACCCACCCGTGAGGGCGCGGCTGCTATCGACAAGCTGGTCCATTCCGTGCTGCATCCGGGCCGCAAGAACCGTCGTACTGCGCTGGCCCTGGCGATGCTGGAGCACTTGGAGAAGTCGGCGCGGCTGAACGACCGCGTGTTTTTGCTCCGGCAACTGGAGCTGATAGGCGAAGGGGAGAGCGTCGCCCGGCTTTCCGCATTGCTTGCCGCCGAAGATGCGACCTTGCGGCATTATGCTTTGCGGGCTTTGCAGTGCAACCCGACCCCTAGCGCCGCCGCGGCCATCCTGGCTGCGTTGGAGAAAACCACCGACGCGGACTGGCAGGTGACGCTTATCAACGCTCTGGGCGCCCGGCGGGAAAAGACCGCCGTGCCAGTGCTGGCAAAATATTTGCACCACAAGCAGGTGGAAGTGGCCCGCGCCGCAGCCCTGGCGCTGGGCAATATCGGCACGGCCGAAGCAGCCGGCGCACTGGGGGCCGTAGCAGCCAAGGCATCGGCGGAGTTGAGGCCGGCACTAGCCGAAGCCAGATTGCTGGCGGCCGAGCGGTTGCGCACCGCCGGTCAGACCGAAGCGGCCGAGAAAATCTTTACCGCCGTCGCCGCAGAGGCCCAGCAGCGGCACTTGAAGATCGCCGCTTTGCGCGGCCGAGTGCTTTGCCGTCCGCAGCAGTCGCTGCCGTTGCTGATCGAAGCGCTGCGCAGCGACGATCCGCAAATCCAGGCTACCGCCGCACGGCTGACGCTCGAAGTTCCCGGCCCGGAAGCCGGTCAGAAGCTGCTGGCAGTCCTGCCACAGCTTCCCGCCAGTGCACAGGCTTTTCTGCTGGAAGCACTGGCCGAGCGCAAGGGGCGTTGAGCGCAAGGGGCGTTGAGCCAAAAGGCGTTCTGAGCAAGGCGCGTTGTGAGCAAGGCGCTTCATTACGGCAATGGGGCGCCGCATGCGGCCATCGCTGGTTCTGCAGCCGTGTGGAGATGGTTGGACCGTCACAGCCGAGGTTGGCGGCAGATCAACTTTCCGACGATTGCGGCAGTTCCGGACCCATCGATCGGCCGCCCGATTGCGGGCGCTGCTCGAACCCCAACGGCGAGTCGCTTGACGGGTCGGCAACGTAGATTGCCATCTGTCCGCTGAGCAGCTTGTCGAAAAGCTGGCCGACGACTTTCGCTCGCCAGCCTCGGGCCAGTTTCGGCGGCGGTCGCTCTTTGCCGGGGGCGGCCCGATAGGCCAGCAGCTCGCGCACGTCGTTCGGCCCGCCCACCAGACCAGGTGCCAATTGTAGCTGTCGGCACACATTGCCCAGGGCGGCGAAAAGGAACTGGCCCAAAACGGACAGTTGCGGCGGGGGTTCTCGCTTCTGTTTTTCGCCGGCGGCAGGCTGCGGCGCAGCCAGGCCGCGGCGGATGCAGGCGGCGATGTCGTCCAGACGGCGGCGCAGGTCGGCACGCTCCATGCCGCGCAGTGCCACGATCTGTTTGGGATCGGCAAGTTGCCGCCGGGCCAGCTCGTAAATCAGGTCGTCGCGCAGCACGCGGCGCACCGGCTGATTGCGGCGGCGGGCTTCGGTTTCGCGCCAGTAGTACAACTCGCGGACGATGGCCTGGCCGCGCGCATCCAGACTGGCGAACCCGGCAATGCTGCGCCACTGCTCGGCCGAGGCCGCCCGCACTATCTCTTCTCGCCACAACTCCATTTCCTCGACCAGCCAGTCCAGCCGTTGCAACTCGGTCAACCGCTGGCCGAGCACCTCCCGCAGTGCCCGCAAGTGGATCACATCTTCCAGCGCGTAGGCGATCTGCCGTGGCGAAAGCGGCCGCCGCCGCCAGTCGGTGCGTGTTTCCTGCTTCTTGGACTGAAGCCCCAGCAATTTGGACACCAGTGTGGCGTAGCCGGCCGGGTACTCGATGCCGACCAGCCCGGCGGCCACCTGCACGTCGAACAATCCGGCAGGAAAGCGGCCCACCGCCTCCAGGCAGAACTCGGCGTCGCGGCGGCCGGCGTGGACGATCGTCTCGTGCCCCTGGCTGGCCAGCACTTCCCAGAACGGTTTGAGGTCTTTGACGGCCAGCGGGTCGATTATCGCCAGCTCGTCGCCAGCGGCAACTTGCACCAGACACAACACCGGTCGATAGGTGTGCTCGGCGACGAACTCGGTATCGACGGCGATCGCCGGGCATTGGGCCAGTTGGCGGCAGTATTGCCGCAACTGCCGTTCGCTGGTAATATTCCGGTACCCGCCTTCGCTTACGCCCGACATGCTCGATTCCAATCCCACAACAGACAGCCGCACGCAGTTGTTGCTTATTGATCTTCGCAAACGCTAGCGAGCGCCAGATATGCCTATTCCTGGCAGTACGTGTCACCACGTTTTGCGAATGTCGATAGCGGCCGCCGCTACGAGAGCACAATGGTATCAATTGTGCGGTGGATTGGCAAACCAAGCCGCCGGAACAAAAACCAACGCGGCCTGCGGCCGCAACCAAATGGCAGCGACGCGCTGCGGTCGCGTGGAGGGACGCGCTCCGTCGCGTCCGATGCGCTTTTGGTCGGCGCCCCTCCGGTCAGCAGCGCGGAACACGGCCACGACGGAGCGTGGCCCTCCAGGTTGCCTAATAACACGCGCAGATGCACGCATGACACGCCATAAGACTGTATTGCAAACAACTGCGTGGATAGTTACTGGCGGCCGAGTATAATACCGCTGGCTATTTCACCGCTGGCCAACCAGGAGTATTTCACTGCGTGCTAACCGGGACTGTTTGACGCCAGCCGGGACACTTACACCGCTTGCTAATCGGGAGCAGAAATCATGCCAAAGCACATGCGGAAGTCGTGCGGCAGTCTGAAACGACGAGAAGTGCTCAAGGGGATCGGCGCCCTATGTTTGCCCGTGCTGGCGCCGGCAGGCGCGTTGGGGCTGGCGGGCCAGGCGCCGCCAAGCGAATCGGTCAAAGTGGGAGTTATCGGCTGCGGCGGCCGGGCGCGGTTCGTGCGCGAAGGGGCCGATGTGAAAGGTTTTCGGGTGGTGGCCGCCGCCGATTGCGAACCAGGCCGAGCCGAAAAGTTCGTGCAGGAACTATCTGGCGGACAATGGCGGGCATACTTGGACTTCCGCAAGATGATCGAGGCCGAAAAGCTCGATGCGGTGATGGTGGAAACCCCCACCCATCCCCGCGTGTGGATCACCATCCACGCCATGCTAATGGGCATGGATGTTTATATCGAGAAGCCGATGTGCCTGACTATCGCCGAGGGTCGAGCTTTGGTCAACGCCGCGCGAAAACTCGGCCGCGTCACCCAGGTGGGCACCCAGCAGCGCTCCATGCCCATCAACAACTGGGCCAGCGACCTGGTAAAAAACGGCGTGCTGGGCAAAGTGATCACCGTGCTGGCGCCGAATTTCGTCGGTCCGTTCCGCTGGACGAAGACATCCAGCAAGGATGTCAAAGAGCCTGTCGAGCCATGGTGGGATTTGTGGACAAACCAGGCCGAACTGCGTCCCTACGATGTGGCCCTGCACCGCGGCTGGGCGCGCTGGTGGGATTACGACGGCGGCGGTCTGTGCTTCGGCGTGACCGGCTGGGGTACGCATTCATACGACCAGATCAACCGTGCGTTGGGCACCGACGATACCGGCCCAGTGGAAATCGTGCTGGAAGAACCGGTGGCCGACCGCGATACCGGCCGCTTCGCTCCTCGGGAGACGGTAGGCGGCGTGGTCATCGGCGAAACCGGCGATCAGGACACGGGGGTGGAGTATCACGGCATGGCAAAGCTGCACGGCCCACGTGCCAAGGTTACCATGCGCTTCGCCAGCGGAACCGAATTGAAGCTGCACTTGGACGGCGACCGCGGGCCGGGGCTGGGGGCGATCTTCACTTGCGAAAAAGGCAAGATCGAAATCAACCGCAACAAACTGGCCAGCAATCCGAAGGAAATCATTCGTTCGCCGGACAACCCCGGACCGAACAAGCGCCCCGAATCGGCCTATCACATCGAGAACTGGATCGAGTGCATCAAATCGCGCAAACGTTGCAACGCCGATGTGGAGATCGGCCAGCGCGCCACCACGCTATGCTACCTGGTGAACATCGTCCGCGACGTAGGTCTGGTGGGCGAGGTGCTCAAGTGGGACCCGCAGGCAGAACGCTTCACCAACTGCGACGAGGCTAACCGGCACCTGGACCGCCCGCGCCGCAAAGGCTACGAACTGCCCGCGGTCGGATGAGCCAGAGTTGGTCGTCTGCACCGGGATTATGACATCGTCTACATCGTCGAATGATGTCGTCGATGACCTGCGCCGGATAACCTGCAACTTGGCCTGGGTGACGTTGTCCGGTTGCACGCCGCTTATGCACCGCATGTGGGTTGCATGTGGGTTGCTTGCGGGCCGGCGCTTGCGCTTCAGGCTGTTAGTCGCTTACGGCTTGTTGACAATGGCAATACTTGGCGACACGGAACGCCAGGTAAAAGCTTATCGCAAGCAGTCACAGCGTCTCGCAAAGATCAATAACTCGTGTGCGTTTTGGGCGCATGTTTCCTATTGATCTCGAAGGCCGCGCTCCGTAGCGACCGCGTCGGCGTTCCTGAGTCGACCCCCATCGGTGAACGCACAACGAACGCGACAAATCCGGGCACTCCGCGACCGACACCACCGCAACGTCCCTTAAGGGACATTAATGGTGCGACGCGATGCAGTGCGTACCTCCGGTTGTTTGCAGCCGTCGCTTGTGTCAGAGTTTTACTGGATGCGATTGGAGCCGACGCCCGGTCTTACTTGATGCTGTTGGCGCTGACGCCCATCCAGGCGGGCAGTTGGTCTGCCGGGGGCAGTTTGACGATCCAAACGCGGGCAATCTCCGGCACACTGAGCAGTTCGGTCATAGCTTCGGCCGGAGGCTGGGAGTCGAGGGCCAGCACGCCGACGGCCTCGCCGCCAGGCTTGTTCTCGCTGCGCCCGACGGACATGTGAGCAATGTTCACCCGGTGGCGACCAAAGATGCTGCCCACCTTGCCGATGACGCCGGGCATGTCGCGGTGCTGGAAGACCATCAATATGCCGTGCAGATAGCTTTCCAGCCGATATTTGCCTTTCTGCACCAGCCGCGGCATGTGGTTGCCGAATAGCGTGCCGGCGGCAATGGAGGTCTTCTTATCGGTAACCACCTCAGCGGTAATCATGGAACTGAAGTCGCCTATGGTGGCCTCGCGCTGTTCGACCATCTGGATTCCGCGGGCACGCAACAACACCTCGGCGTTGACGATGTTCACCCCGCCCTCCATGGCGTGTTCAAGCAGTCCGGCGGCGAAGGCGGCCGAAAGCAGCCGGGTATCCTTCTTGGCCACTTCCCCTTGGTAGCTCACTTTGCACGAAAGCGGCGGGGAGTGGTCCATTTGCGCCAGCAGCAATCCCAAACGCCAGGCCACATTCAGGTAGCCGCGCAGGTCTGCCAGCGTCTTCGGGTCCAGCGGCGAGATGTTTACCGACTGCTTTATCGCCCCGGTGTTGAAGTAGTCGATCAGCAGTTGGGCCGCTTCAAGGGCTACGTTGGCTTGGGCTTCCTCGGTGCTGGCGCCAAGATGGGGCGTGCAAAGCACGTTGGGCATGCCGAACAACGGACTGGAGGTACACGGCTCCTCGGCGAACACATCCAAGGCCACGCCGCCGATCTGGCCGCTCTGCAATCCTTCGACCAGCGCCGCCTCGTCGTAGATGCCTCCACGGGCACAGTTGATCAATCGGACCCCTTTGCGGAACATCTGGATTTCCCGGTGGCTGACAAGATTGCGCGTCTGGTCTGTCAGCGGGGTGTGGACCGTCAGATAATCGACCAGGGGAAACATGGACTGGGGCGAATCGACGGTTTCGATGCCCAGCTCGGCAGCCCGGGCCGGCGGCAAAAACGGATCGTACCCGATGACCCGCATTTCCATGGCCAGCGCGCGTTTGGCCACTGCCTGGCCGACGCGTCCCAGCCCGATGATGCCCAGCGTCTTCCCTGCCAACTCGGTGCCGGTGAAGCTTTTGCGGTCCCAGCGGCCTTCCAGCAGGGCTTTGTAAGCGGGGAAGATGTTGCGCGACAGGGCCAGCATCAGGGCGATGGTGTGCTCGGCGGTGGAGATGGTGTTTCCGCCAGGGGTGTTCATCACCACGATGCCCTGGCGGGTGGCGGCCTCCACGTCGATGTTATCGACCCCCACGCCTGCCCGGGCGATGGCGCGCAGTCGGTGGTTTCCTTCCAGGACCTCCGCAGTGATCTTTACCCCGCTGCGGCAGATAGCGCCGTCGGCACCCAGCAGCGCTTTGCGGAGTTCTTCGCCCTTCAGACCGGTACGGACTTCGACTTCCAGGTTGCCGGCCGACTGGAGCAGCCTCAACCCTTCCTCTGAAAGCGGGTCCAAGACGACAATTTTTGGCATAAAAACTGTACCTGCTAATCGCCTAATAATGACCTAATCATGTTTATAGATGTAATAAACAATCCAGAAGCGGCAGACCCAACCTGGTAGTGGTATCAGTTGTAGCTTAGGACGTTTTTGCCGGGAGTCTGGCGGCCAGCACCTCGCTGGCAGCCCCAACGCCGTTACCTAGCTTAACCGTTTGGCCGAACTCGACAAGGGCCAATTCTATCGCTGCGATCGCCCCGAGCAGATCGACTTGGTCGACCGCACCAAAATGGGCAATCCGAATAATCTTGCCCGTAAGCTGTCCTTGCCCCCCCGAAATTCGCACGCCGAAGCGGCTGTACAGCCGGGCGACAAACGCCTTGCCATCCACATCTGCCGGTAGATAGGCGGCAGTCATACCGTCGGCCGGCCGGCGCGCAACAAGTTTCATACCAATAGCTTGCAATCCTGCTCTGGCGGCGGCGCCCAGCGCTCGGCAGCGCGCCCAGTGCTCTTCCATCGGTACCCTGCGCAGCGCGCGCAGACTTTCGCACAATGCCACCACAAGCGGCGTGGCCGGAGTGAATGGGGTATCTGGCCCTGCCAGGCTCCGGCGGTACGCCAGCAAATCGAAATAGAACGCGGGGCGCCGGAAGGACTCTACTTGTTGCCACGCCCGAGGACTTACACTAAGAAGGGCCAGTCCGGGCGGCCCCATCAGCCCCTTTTGCGCCCCGGCCACCAGCACGTCGATTCCCCAAGCGTCGGTGCGGCACTCGACCGCTCCCACGCCACTGATGCCATCGACTACCAGCAGCGTACCGCGCCCGGCGATAGCCCGCGCTATGCCCTCGATGTCGTGCGCCACTCCGGTGCTGGTCTCTTGCAATGTGGTGTACAGGGCTACGGCGTCGGGGTGTTTGTCAACCAGCCGGGCGACTTCTGCCGGCTCGAACGGCTCGCCCCAGGGGACCTCGTACTTTACCACTTCGATGCCGAACGCTTCGGCGATCTTCCGCCATCGCTCGGAAAACTTGCCCGACTCCAACACTATCGCCTTCCGGCCCGGCGGAACCAGATTCACAACGGCCGCTTCCATTGCTCCGGTGCCGGAACTGGCCAGCAGCAGCACGTCGTTGCGGGTCTGCAAGACGTATTTGAGGCCTTCGAGCACCTCGGCCAACAGTTGCCGGAACTCCGCCGAGCGGTGATGGATGACCTGCCGGGCAAGCGCAAGCCGCGATTGTTCCGGCAGCTTTGTGGGACCGGGGGTAAGTAAACGGAAATCGTGCATGGGATCGTTGCCAGAAAGCTAAACTGGCGCCCGTCGCCTGCGAAAGCTAGTCCGACCATGGCGCACAGACTACAGACTATGCTTGGCGCGGGGCGGAATGAAGACTATCCTTCGCGCGAAGTTAGACGATATCTCTTCGAACCGTACGCGCTGCGCTCCCGCCCGCGCGCACTATAAAGCGCCCGTCCTCAGCTCCGCTGTGGTGTGCCGCCGCTGCCAACCGCCTGACCGTCAAAACACTCCAATCGTTGTGCTACTTCTTTTCCACCACCCAGATGTTGCGGAAGCGCACTGGGTTGCCGTGGTTTTGCAGGAAAATCGGGCCAGGTTCAGGGCCTTCCTGTAGCGGCGCAGCAGTGGTTGCCCGCGGAATTTCTACATCCTCGTGGATCACTACTCCGTTGTGGCGGACGGTCATTCGGGCGTTGCGCACCTTTTTTCCGTCTTTGTACTCAGCGGGGGTGAAGTCGATGTCGTACGTCTGCCACGACAATGGCGGCAGGCACATGTTGACCTTCGGCCTGGCCACGCCGTAGATGCCCCCGCACTCGTTGTTTTCGCCTTCCAGGCCAAAGGAATCGAGAATCTGCACTTCGTAGCGTCCCTGAAGGTACACGCCGCTGTTGCCTCGGCCCTGACCCCGGTCGAACGGCTGGAAGGGCGTGCGGAACTCCACGTGCAGCGTGAAGGCGCCAAAGGTCTGCTTGCTGGTTGCACCTTCCATCAGCAGGCCGTCGGGGGTCATCCTGCCGCCTTTGAAGTTGTCGGCCGAAGTGCCGTCGAAGAGCACCACGGCCCCAGCCGGCGGTTTCGCGCCCAGCGTGGGGCTTTTGCGTTCGGTCTTCTTGAGCGTGCCGATCGTTTTTCCGCTGCCATCGACAATCTCTAGCGCGCCGTCTTTGATCACTGCCGTTTCGTCGGAATCGGCGACGGTGAAGACGGTTTTACCGTCTTTGGTCTGGCCCTCGGCGAGATGTTTTTCTTTGCCGTCCCATCCTGCACCGGGCAATCCACCAGGGTAACCGACCGCGCGAAACTTGCCGTCGCCCAGCGCTATTACCTGCACCCCAATGGTGAGTATTCCCATATCGGTTTCTATTTGGCCCAGGTACTCTCCTTGGATGGCAAAATCTGGCCCTGCTTGCGCCGGATCGGTGGAAGCAGGGTTCTTTTGTCCGCCGGCAAGCGCCGCCCCACCACATGCCAAAGCCGATACCAAAGCTGCGATCGCCGCCGCTGCCGTCGAAATACCTGCTGTGCTAACCATGGTCGTTGCTCCTCACAGTGCCCGGTGAATGAAAAACTTGCTATGAGTTTGAAATTTATGCTCCGCACGGGTTGAAATCAGACTTTTCCGGCGATAACGATTTGCTTTTGCCCGCGCGAAGTATAGTGTCTTAGTCTTACGGTGTGGGTTGTGCGCGCGGTGTGCGCATTTTTTCGGGCCCTCTGGAGCGGCTATGTTGGTTGTCAAGCGGTAGCCGCGGCGGCCACGCGCTGGGGCCGGCGGCTTCTGCCTCCCCTGGCCAACCGATGCGCTATCCACGGCCCAGCGGTTCCAAGATACCATGCACGCGCTGGCGTATCCAGTCAGCAGATGCGCGGCATTTGTTCGCCGGTCAGCAGCTCTAGTATCCGGCTGCTGCCAAGCCGACTGCGCAGTTCGACGATGCCGGGGTTATCTTCGGTAACTTCGCCCACGATCGCCGCGTCGCGCCCGTCGGGATGATTCCGCATGATGGTCAGCACGGCTTCGGCGGCAGTAGCCGGCACCATCGCCACCAGGCGTCCTTCGTTTGCCACGTACAGCGGATCCAGTCCAAGCAATTCACAGGCGCTTACCACCGGCTGACAGATCGGGATGGCGGCTTCGTCCAGCCGGATGCCCACCTGGGCATGCGTGGCGATTTCGTTAAGCGCTGCCGCCAGTCCGCCGCGGGTAAGGTCGCGCAGGCAGTGGATGTCGCCGCCGACGGCCAACATCCTCGCGACAAGACCAGCCAGCGAAGCGCAGTCGCTTTCCAGCGTGGTGTCGAAGCTCAGCCCTTCGCGCACCGACATCACTGCGATGCCATGCCGCCCCAAATCCCCACTCACGATTATGGCATCGCCGGGCCTCACACGCGCCGGAGAGACATCGATTCCTGCCGCTATCACCCCAATGCCCGAGGTGTTAATGTACAGCCCGTCCGCTTTACCGCGATCGACCACTTTGGTATCGCCGGTGACGATCTGCACGCCGGCCGTTCGGGCGGCCAGCGCCATCGACTCGGCAATACGCCGCAGCCGCTCTAGCGGGAATCCTTCCTCGATGACAAACCCGGCGCTGAGCCACAGGGGCTTTGCCCCGGCCACCGCCAAATCGTTTACGGTGCCGAAGACGGCCAGTTTGCCTATGTCGCCGCCGGGGAACTCCAGCGGGCTGACAACGAAGCTGTCGGTCGTAAAGGCGATGCGGCCCTGCTCGACCGGTAGCATTGCGCTATCGTGCGGGGGCGCGGGCGGCCCGGCCACGCCATGCCGCTGGAATATGGGCAGAAAAAGACTTTCTATCAGCCCGCGCATCAGCCGCCCACCGCCGCCGTGGGCCAACTGAATGGTGGTATGATTGCCCAACGGCACCGGACAGCTCAACGAGAATTGCCTGTGTTGGTTGCTCATCGAAAAAGCCTAACCCAAGCTGCGCCTGCAACAAACAGAAGGACGCGCTGCGGTCGCGTCGGCTAGCAAGTGCTACACGGCCACGACGGAGCGCGGCCCTTCAAATTACCTGAGAATATACAAGCAAAAAGGCGGATATCTTCCCCCGCAACAGATCAAGAAAGTTACAATCGGTCAAAGCCCGACTCAACCGCTTACATTATCGCAGCCGTCGCGCGATCGAAAAGACACAACGCCCAGAGCAATACTCCGCACGCGCTGAAAATGCGATACGCCCTGAAAATGCGATGTTTTCCCAGAGAGAATGACTTGCCCGCGGCTGTGCGCCCACCGTTGCCCATGGCCCCGGGGAAAAATAACTGCCTGAAAGCCGCATCGCAAACGACTGCCGAAAGCGTCGAGCCGATCGATAACCGCGTCAGGCGGCCGATGCACCGGCCGGGGCCAGTTCTGCGGAGTGGCAATGTCGCTGCTGTCGCAGCCGCAACACCTCAAGCACGGTCTGGGTAACCGCGTCGACCGATATCGCTTCCATGCACCGCGGCTGGTTGCAGCAGGAGAAACGGAAGTTCAGTGCGCTGACGCACGGGCTGCACGCCAGACCGGCCCAAAGCACGTGCGTGCGCGGGCCGCCCAGCGGACGCCACAACTGCGGCGTTTCCGGGCCGAACAGCACCACGGTGTCGATCGGGGTCATGGCCGCTAGTTGGGCAGGTCCACTGTCGTTTGTCACCAGCACGTCACTCAGGCAGTACAAGGCCAACAACTGCCGAAGGTTGGTCCGGGCCGCCACGCTTATCGCCCTGGGCGAAGCAATGGCCGCCGCAACCGCTTCGCCTGCGCTGCGCTCATCTGGTGCACCGGTGATCACAATCGATAACCGCGGATCGCTCCGCAGTAGCCTGCGGCCCAATTCCACGAAACGGTCGATGGGCCACTTGCGCAACGGCACTATGTCGCTGGCATTGGGGTTGAGGATCACCATCGGGCCGGAAAGTTGGTCGCCGGACGGGCTGCGCAACAGTTCGCGCACCTCCAGCAGCTCTGCCGCCGACGGCACGAACTGCGGCACGGCTGCGTCGAATTGCGGCGCCGGGCACTTCGGCATAGGAACGTCGTCAGGCTCGCCGAGCACCACTTCCACAAGCAGCCGATAATACTGACTGACGTGCAGATACGGATTGTACTGCACGCGGTGGGTCATCAAGTCGCCGCGATATGGCCCCGCGCTGCCAAACCGATGCAACCCCACCCGGCGACTAGCGCTGCTGAGATACGCCAGGATGGCCGACGCCCGGGCGAAAAACTCCAAGTCCACTACTGTATCGATGCCCAGCCGGCGAACAGCAATCAGTGTGCGGATGGTGTCCCAGGCGACGGCAAACAACCTACTTGAACGGATGGTCAATATGTTCTCGGCGGGCACCTGGCCGAGCAGTTCCAGCAGAGGCCGGTTTTCGGCGAAAACCCAAAAGTACACATTTTCGCGGCCAACGGCTTGAATCGCCCGCTTGACCGCACCGGCTGCCTGGACGTTTGCGCCCAGCTCGACGAGCTTGATGAAAAGTATTCGTTTCGGCGGAACCGACACACGCCGGGGCAGCAGCGCGGCGGCACGACGCACTACCGTCAGCAGCCAGCAGATGGGCACGCCCAGCCAGCTATCTATGCGGCGAACAAGTTGCGGATTCACCGGCGAACACTCCGTTGCTCTAGGTTCGGGTTGTCGATAGTCCGAAAAAGCCTGTGTGTGTGGACGGGTTTTTTCCGGCCGAGTGTGTGGGTCAGTTTGGCAGCTATACTCGGGGCGGGCAAGATAGAATCGGTGTTGCTGCAAAAAAACCCCCCTCATCTGAACCCGTGCTGAGTATGTGCATTTGG
>Ga0209101_1001097_pt1 | contig 20954 bp, 16 predicted proteins | sample ConPoolayeCmetaG_FD_185481 | JGI IMG/M metagenome (GOLD analysis project Ga0209101, IMG submission 185481) | Hot spring microbial mat communities from California, USA to study Microbial Dark Matter (Phase II) - Cone Pool mat layer C metaG... ...
GGGGGCCAGGGGGTAGGGGTGAGGTCGAATCGAACAATGTCAAGTTAGTTCCGGCTCGTCCGGGTCAGGAGGAAAGGGAAATGATCTTACGAGGCAGGTTAATCGCTGAAACACCGCTCTATCGCGGCAACGCCCGCAAGACACTCTTTACGCGGGACGAGGATGGCACTCACCGTCTGGTCTCGCTGGCCGGGGAGATCAGCGGCACGGCTCAATCCCTGATGGACGCCTTTATCGGCCAGTCGCGCGATGGCCACAACATTGGCCTGCTGAACCGGCTGTGGCAACGGCTGTACGGCACCCCGCTGCCCGATAAGCTCATCACCCGGGTCGAGTGTAAACTGCGGGAGGAGTCCTATCCGCGCGAGCGCCTCTTTGACCTGCGGATGGGCTTGCGGTTGGACGAAGACCGCTGGGCGGCCGAGGCCAACGCCAATTACAAGATGGAAACTGTGTACCGTCACTCGGTTTTCGATCTGCTCCTGTCGGTCAACGACTCGCTCCTGCAGGAGAACGACAACCAGGCACGGCTCTATTACCTGCTGCGCGAACTGCAAGAGGGGCGTTTCTGGTTCGGGGCGGGCAAGAGCAAAGGGCTGGGCCGCCTCCGCCTGGAAATGGACCTGCCCTTCCCTCCACCCGACAAAGCCCCCGCTGCCCACCCGGCGGCCAACCATCTGCGCCTGACTCTGACCTTCAACGCCCTCAACCCGGTCCTGGTGGGATGGAACTGGGGGAAGGTGGAGCCAGATGTCCCCTCCTTCGCGGCTGTAGAAGGCCAGGTGTTGGTGCAGGCCATGCGCGACCTCCCCATTCCCATTCGTCAGCGGCTGGAGATGGGGCTGGCCGGGCCAATCCTCAGCCCGGAAGACTGGAAGGCCAGGTTTGCTCAGCTCCTGCCCCGTACCATTGCCATCTGGCTCATGGAGCAATCCTCCGCTGAAACCGAAAGCTGGAACCTGCCGGCCGCCGGTCTGGCCAAACTGAGCAAGGGGAAATATGCCCTTTCGGACAAGATCCTGGCCGACCTCCGACCGCTGGTGGACAAACCGTTCCCCAGCCGGGAAGCGGCCGAGGTGGCGATCAAAGCGGCCCTGGGGAAAAAGGCGAACATGGCCCCCCGCGTGCTCGAAGTCATGGTCCACGAGCGCCAGACCGGCCAGCAGTTCAACCAGGATGCCTGGCGGGAAGTGGCCGACAACCTGGGGCTGGACCCGGCTCTGGCAGGGCCGTTGGCCGGGCAGATCCAGGATGAAGCAGCCCTGATCGGCCTCCTGGCCCCGGCCTGTCAACAGATCCTGCCCCGGCTCTTCCAGCAGGTGGATCAGCAGATCACCCTGCTCCGCAGCGATGCATGGGTGGATGTCGAGCTGGCCACCCGCGAGGAACACCTGCGCATCAAGACCCTGCTGCTGGAGGACAAGATCTCGGAGGAGCAATGGGGCGATCCGAACCGGCCGCCGGAAGGGATCAGCCGGGCCGTGTGGCGCGAGTTTGTCAACGAGCACCGGCGTGTGCGCTACCAGCACATGCTCCACCCGGGCAACCTGCGCAAGAGCATCGCCAACGACCAGAATTTCATCGCTTTTCTCAAGACCTACCGCGACCGGGTGCGGCAGGAGCTGGTCCAGCCTTACAACGTGGACTTTCGGGCTGGCGGCCCGTTCAACCGGGAAGTGTCGCGCAAGTACGGCAAGCCCTACGATACCATCTTTATGCGCATGTTGTCCTGGGCTCCTTCCACCCAGGAGCAGGGGAGTTGGGAGATCTATATTCCCGGCAGCACCATCAAAGGGGCGTTCCGCAAACGGGCCACTCAGCTCCTGCGCACGCTGTGGGGCGAAACGGCCGAAACCGGCCAGGTGTTGGACCGGCTGTTTGGCTCCCAGGGGAAACGGGGCCTGATCCTTTTTTCAGACGCTTACCTGACCGACCCCTACGATCCGGAGCGGGCCTGGTGCTCGATGGATGGGGTGCGCATGGACCCCCAGACCGGCCGGCCGATCGAAACGGCCAAGCGGGACTATCTCTTTGCCTACGGCACACACCTGACCTTCCGGCTCCAGCTCGACCTGCAGGACATCCAGGAAGGGGACGGAGAGGCTCTGTCGCTGCTGGCCCACCTGTTGCAAGATTTTCAGCGGGGCGATATTCCGCTGGGGGGTGAAAAGACCAGCGGCTTTGGCTGGGTGCAGGCGACGATTGAGAGCCTCACCTGGCTGACCGCCGACCCGACGGGGGTGAGCGAGATGCTGTTCGGGGAGCGGTTCCTGGCGCGAGATGGCCTGTGGCGGCGTCTGGAGCTGGAAGGGGAGGCAGCCGGCGCTGCCCTGGAACTGATCCGGCCCCTCGTCCCGCCGAAGGCCCAGGTGGGCTCGGCGCCGCCGCGGGCCGATGCCGGTTTTGTCTCCCACCGGGCCTTTGGCGGCTACTGCGGCAGGCTGGCCGTCGAGGTCGAGGTGCTGACCCCCCTCCACGTGCGCGAGAGCGGCGAGCCGTCGCAGCGAGCCAGGCTGGACGGTGGACCGGTGAACGGCTGGGACTTTTTCTCCATGTCGCCGCCCGAGGCCGCCCACCGCGCTGAACAGCGGCTCTACGCCCTGCCCAGCCGCAGCCTGAAGGGCATGATCCGCCACCTCTATACCATTGCCAGCGATTCCCGGGAGCCCAGCCCCGACATCGGTCGTTTGAACCCGGCCGATCGGCTGTTCGGCTGGGTGGGCCAGGGGCCGAACCAGGCTCTGGCCGGGCGGCTGTCGTTCAGCTTTGCCCCGTTCCAGGATCCACAACTGGCCTGGTTCAAGGTGCCCTATCCCTACGGCCACTGGCAATATCGGAACGGGCGATGGGAAAATGTGCCCGGCAGCTCCGCCATCCAGGTCCAGATTGCCAGGACCTGGCGGCTCTTCCCTCCCACTCCGCTGGCCCCCATCGTCCAGCAGGTAGATGGCTTTCAGCCAGACACGGTCCAGGCCAGCTATTTCCGGGCGATCTTGCCCGGCGCCCGGGCCCGGTTCACCATCCGCTTCTGGAACCTGGAAGAGGAGGAACTCCAGCGGCTGTTATGGTGCGTGGCCCTGGAAGAAGGGCTGGTCCACCGGCTGGGAAAGCACCGCTACCTGGGCATGGGCAGCCTCCGCCTGCGCATCTTGCCGGAGAGCTATCTGATTGACTGGGCTGCACGCTATGCCGGGGAGCCGGAAGAGCGGTGGCGAGTGCCTGTGCCGGCCTGGACCCAGGTCGCCGTCCTCGAACATTATGCCGACCTGAAGAGGGCCCTGCGTGCTGAGTGGCTTTGATTGGATCCGCCGCTGCAAAAGTGGGGCCGAACTGCTGGCCACCATCCGGGTTCTGGAGGAGCAGCCCGATCTCTTTGATATGGAGGAGATCGGGCCTCCTCATTCTGCCCTCAACGGTCCCTGTCAGCGCTGTTGGGTTTACCCCCGCGCCCCTTCCCGGCGGGGCAAGGTACACCACTGTCGGCCCTGCCACGCCATCCTGCACGAAGCCGGCCTGCTCGGCCACATCTCGCACCGTTCCATCGCCATCTGGGGAATGGTCAACCAGCTGCCCAGGCCCTTGCAAAGCGGACGGGGTTTTTCCGACAGTCGGATCCTCGGCGCCTATGTCCACAGGCCGGATCACTTTTTGGTGATGATGTACCGCCAGGAACTGAAGCCCTGGCTCCAGGAACTGGTCCTTTACCACGGGACGGCGTTGAAAGGGTTGATCCAGGTCTTGCCGACCACCGACGCCGGGCAGGGCCTGGGCATGGCTGACCTCATCTGTCGGGCGCATCACCATGAAGGGCGCTTTGCCCTGGACCGCCTGCGGGTGCGTTTCTTCTCGGCTCCCCATCAGATCCTGGCCGCCCATGAGCGGGACAGGCGGGGCCTGCTCACCTTTGAGGTCTCGGACTTTATCAGCCTGTTGGAGATGGCCGCCGTCTTTCGCACCATGCTGCGCCCCGAGGCACAACAGGTGCTCCATGAGCTGTTGAACCTCAGCAATGCCGGTGAAGAGCAGTTCTACTGGGGACGGTTCCTGGGCTACCTCAGCCCGGAGGCCAGGGACATGCTCCATGCCTGGCGCATCCGCCAATGGCCCAGAGAGCGGGTTCAGTTGTTGTACGAGCTGGTGGAGTATGTGAGGTTCTATTCATCCTGGCCGGAACAGGCCAGTGTTCCGCCGGGTGGATGATGCAACCTGCTTTCCCCCTGGCCGACCGGATTGACCTCATCCGCTACCTGATCGTCTGGCGGGTGAACAGCCTGTTAGTGTGGTTGCCGTCCTGTCTCCCGGTCGAGATCTCGCAGGTGTTGGGCCAGCTCATTGCCGACCGCCTGCCGACCGCCGAGGCAGCTTCCTGGCGCAAAACCCTGGCCGTGTGGGAAGGATACGAAGAGGGCTCCTATCCCCTCCCCCAGGCAGCATGGCCGCTGGAAACGGTGCTCTTTGCCTACCCAGGCAAACGGACCTGCGGCCAGGGGGAGGTGATCTTGTGGGAGCTCAAGCTCCTGGGCAAGAGCGCCGATCACGGCCTTTTTCTGGAGGTCATCTTGCCGGCTATGGAAGAGGCGGCCACGACGACCGATCCTCGCTGGCACAGGCCCAACAGCCTGTGGGGCCAGTTTGACCTGGATGCCATCTATGCTGCGCGGGGGGATCGCTGGGAACCACTGGTGCGGCAAGGCAAGCTGGACCTGCGCTGCCCTGTCACCCCTGGTCAGTGGGCCGAAAGGCCAGAAGCGGTCAGGTCAGAGCGGCTGTTCGACCGCCTGACCTGGCTGACCCCGTTTGACCTGTCGCTAACAGACAACCGAAAACGCCCCTCCCGTATCCCAAACGAAGAGGTGCCGACCCTCAAAACCATCCTGGAGGGGTTGGTTCAGCGCCTGGCCCTCTTTTTGCCAGGGAAACGACGCACCGCCGACGATGTGTGGGCCAGCCTGAGCACGGAGGAACGGGCTTCCCTCCAGGCGGCCGTGGAGGATGCAGGCCGGATCCCCGTTCAACACCACCGGATCGGTCCTGCCCCTAAGGGCTGGCCGGGGAGATGGTTGGGGACAGAGCGGTTTCCCTTTATCCCCCCTTCGATCCTCCCCTACCTGGAACTGGCCTCTATCCTGCATATCGGCCGGCAAACCCATCTGGGCTGCGGCACTTTTGTCATCACCTGAGAAGAGCCTGACAAAGGAACAGGGAAGAAATGAACAAACACCACGCAGCACTCTTTGCCCTCCGTGTCCTTGTATCCAGGCACCCGCCAGGTCTGCACGGGTGGAGCGCCGCTTCCCCCCAACCGGCAGGCGAGAGGGGCCGATTTAGAGCCAATCCCTTTCAGACAACACTCTGGAATCGAGCCTTCAGGCAGAAAATCCGGCTGAAGCCTTCACTCCGACACGGAAGCACGCGGGACAAAGAAATGAGGAGGAGTGGACAGAATTCTTTGTGTCCTTCGTGTCCTTAGTGGTTTTCAGACTGGCTCTAAAGAACAGAATGCACCATGAGCGGGGAACAGATCCTGACCATTGACCAGGGCACTCAGAGCGTGCGGGCGCTGCTGTTCGACCTGAAAGGCAACCTGATCGCCGGCTCGCGGGTGGAGATTGTTCCCTATTTCTCCACCCGGCCGGGCTGGGCCGAGCAGCACCCGGAGCACTTTTGGGATTCGCTGTGCCGCGCCTGTCAGCAGCTCTGGCAACAGGCGGGGGTGACCAGGGCAGCAATCGCCGGCGTGGCCCTGACCACCCAACGGGGGACGGTGGTGAACCTGGACCGCAACGGCCAGCCCTTGCGCCCGGCCATCCTCTGGTTGGACCAGCGCCGTACCGAGGGGCTGAAGCGGGTGGGTGGCCTGTGGGGACTGGCCTTCCGGCTGGTGGGCATGAGTGGAACAGTGGCTTACCTCCAGGCCGAAGCCGAAGCCAACTGGCTCCGCACCCATCAGCCCGACATCTGGGACAAAACCCACAAGTACCTGCTGCTGTCCGGCTACCTCACCTACCGGTTAACCGGCCGCTTTGTGGATTCGGTGGGCTGTCAGGTGGGCTACCTCCCCTTCGACTACAAGAACCTGCGCTGGGCGGCCTCATGGGACTGGAAGTGGCGGGCAGTGCCGATGGACCCGGCGTTGCTGCCTGAACTCATCCCGCCAACCGGTCTGCTGGGAGAGATCACGCCGCAGGCCGCCGAGGCGACCGGCATTCCGGCCGGTCTGCCCCTGATCGCCGCCGCTGCCGATAAAGCCTGCGAAGTGATCGGCGCCGGCTGCCTGGAACCGCACATCGGCTGTCTGGGCTACGGCACCACGGCCACGATCAACACCACCCACCAACGGTATATCGAGGTGATCCCCCTCATCCCACCTTACCCGGCGGCCGTGCCGGGCCGCTACAGCCTGGAGGTCCAGGTCTACCGGGGCTACTGGATGGTCAACTGGTTCAAGCAGGAGTTTGCCCATCGGGAGCAACGCCTGGCCGAGGAAAGGGGCGTGCAGCCGGAGGAGCTATTCGATGAACTGGTCGAGCAGGTTCCCCCCGGCTCGATGGGGCTGATCCTGCAACCCTACTGGTCGCCGGGGCTGAAGGTGCCGGGGCCGGAGGCCAGGGGGGCGATCATCGGCTTTCGTGACCTGCACAGCCGGGCACACCTCTACCGCGCCATCCTGGAAGGTTTGGCCTTTGCTCTGCGCGAGGGCAAGGAACGCACCGAGCGTCGCAGCCGCATTTCCGTCACCGAGCTGCGGGTGGCTGGCGGTGGCTCCCAGAGTGATGCTGCCTTGCAGTTGACAGCCGATCTCTTTGGCCTGCCTGCGGCCCGTCCGCACCTTTACGAAGCCTCCGGCCTGGGGGCCGCTATGGTCGCCGCCGTGGGGCTGGGACTCCACCCCGACTTTGATACGGCAGTGCGCGAGATGACCCGCGTGGGCCGTGTCTTTGCCCCCAACCCGAACACGCGGGAGATCTATGATGGCCTCTACCACCGGGTCTACAAACCGATGTACGGCCGGCTGAAACCGTTGTATGAGGAGATGCGGCGGATTATCGGCTGATACTTCTTCCGCGGGTTGGAAAGCGGTTTTAGAGATACAAAACACACGAAGGGGAAAACTGAGCGGTGGTTTAACTTTCTCAAAACCGCTCACAAACTTTCAAGCTCTCCGATGGCCGTCTCCACCTGTTCCAGTAACTTATGTTGGGAAACGATCTGGCAAACTGCCTCGATATCGGGGTACAAGGGGCGATCATCTTCTAAAGGCGGAACGACCTGCCGGATGGCACTGTATGCAGCGGTGGTGCCTATGCCCGGTCGGTGAGGGCGGTGGAATTCCAGGGCCTGTGCGGCAGCAATGGCTTCGATGGCCAGCACCCCGGCCAGATTCTCGATAGCTTGACGCGACTTGCGGGCAGCCGTAAGGCCCATGCTGACGTAATCTTCCTGGTCGCCCCCAACCGGGATCGAGTTGACACTGGCCGGATGCGACAAGATGCGGCTTTCGGCGACGAGCGAAGCGGCCGTGTATTGCGAAACCATCAGGCCGGTGTTAAGACCCTTGTGCGGCGTCAAAAAATCAGGCAGATGGCTGAGAGCAGGATTCAGCAAGCTGTTTAGCCCTCGCTCGCTGAACCCGGCGGTAACTGTCATCAGCAGACAAAGGTAATCGAGCGCCATAGCGGTGGGTTGACCGTGGAAGTTTCCTCCAATAAAGAAACTTTCTTCTTCGGGCACAAACAGCGGATTGTCGCCAGGTGAGTTCATTTCGCTTTCGAGGGGACTGTATCCCACTGCATCCATCAGCATCGGCAGCGCAAAGGTAAACACGCCTTGCCCGGCGGCGTAACCGCCGCCCTTGGCCAGCGACAGCAACCACAGTGCCCGGTTTTTGAGGACGCTGCGGGACGAGGCCGCAGCGCGCTCCGGCGGCCTGGGACGGTATTCGCGACGAAACAGGACCACCCCAGAAAAGACGCCTAGCAGCAATCCGACGACGGCGAAGACGACAAAGCTATTTCGCCAGCCCATCTGTTCGGCCAGTCGCCCAAACAGGATACCGCCCAGCATGGAACCTATCATACCGGGAAAGCCGATCAGCATCATGGCGCGCCCGGCAGCGCCTGGCGCATATACCATATCTACCGCCGTTCGCGCCAGAGGAAATGCTGCCGATAGCGCCATCCCCATAACAAATAGAAATACTATCAGCAGCCAGAGGTGGTCTGTGGCAGCGCAGAGCAAACTGCTCAGAATGACAAGGCCCACGATGCTCAAAGCGCAGCGATGGAGGCCAATCTGCATCGCCAGATGACCCAGGGGCGCTGCGAGCAAAACCGTTGAAAGGAAGAAGGCGGTCGGTATCAGGCTCAACACACCATATTCCGCACCAAAGCTCTGCTTAAACTGAGGCAAAAGTGGGGCAATCCCCAGCCGAATGGCGCTCAAGAGAAAGATCGGCGTTGCAAATCCCATCACGATCCAAAACGACTTGCGGGCAGACGAGATGTTCATTAGAGGCTCCCTGATGTGGTGAGATCACCAACCCCAACGCCATCCACCGCGCGGCCAACAAGGGGGGCAGGTTGGCCTGCACCACCATTCGTCGGCTATCACCTGAGCCAGCCAAGGCCAGCCATCCCGCACGAGCAGCCGCCGCACAATCTCAGTGGCGAGAAGACGTTGATCCTTTGGGGAGAGGGCGGCAAAGTCGTTCAGTATGGCCTCCTTATCTAACTTCTTTTCTTCAGACATTGCATATCTCCTTCAATTTGCTGATGGCTGTTCAATCGCCTCCGGCATTGATGTCATTTGTTGGGTAACATGCCTGTAAAAGAGGGCAGCTATCCCTCCTCCGAGTAAGGGGCCGACCGTGTATACCCAGAAATTTGACCAGTTGCCTGTAGCAACTGCTGGCCCGAATGTGCGCGCTGGATTAAGCGATGCGCCCGTCAATGGGCCGCCCATTAGAATAAGTGCCGTGAGCGTCGGGATGGTTCACAACAGGTTGACCCCTGATGGGACACGGATAGTACAGATGGGACGGATGGACACCGATTTTCCCTTCGATCACAGGAGGTAGGCCGTTGACCCGGCAGGCTGACCACAAAGGCATCAAGACACAAAGAACGACCTTGAAATCTTGGTGCCTTCGTGTCTTGGTGGTTAAAATATCATGAATTCACGGAATCATGATAGTTTTGAGGCTCTGTTTGGATTACTGAACGACAATCTGCCCATCGCGCAGCACAACCTCCCGACTGGCATAGCGCGCCAGTTCCTCATTGTGTGTCACCATCACGATGGTCTGGCCCGTGGCGTTGAACTGGCGAAACAGGTCAACAATGGCCAGGCCACTGGCGCTATCCAGGTTGCCGGTCGGTTCGTCGGCCAGCAGCAGCCGGGGGCGGTTGGCCAGGGCACGGGCAATCGCCACCCGTTGCCGTTCGCCGCCGGAAAGTTGCGCCGGCCGGTGGTGTAACTGCTCGGTCAGCCCTACTTGTGCCAGCACCTCAGTCGCTCGGGCGCGGCGCACCGACCGGCCCACCCCGGCCAGCCGCAATACGAGTTCGACGTTTTCCAGCACCGTCAGGGTGGGCAGCAGGTTAAACATCTGGAAGACAAAGCCGATCTGGTGGCAACGCAGGTGCGTGCGGTCGCCATCGCCCATCTCTGCCAGGTTCATTCCATCCAGATACACCGCTCCCCGGCTTGGTATATCCATCGCTCCCATCAGGTGCAACAGGGTGGACTTGCCGCTGCCGGAGGGACCCACGATCACCACGAATTCACCTGGCTCCACGTTCAGGCTCACGCCGCGCAGGGCTTCAACCTTTTTCTCGCCAAGCGGGTAGATTTTCCACACTTCCTGGGCTTCAACGATCTTATTCATAACGCAATGCCTCTAGTGGTTCTACATGGGCCGCACGCCAGGCCGGATATAGTCCGGCGATCACAGCCGCGATGACAGCAAAGCCGATTACTTGCAAAAGCTGCCCCGCGTTGGGTGGCGAGGTGTTCATCCAACTGCTTACCAGGAGTACAAACCCTATACTGGGCAGGCCACCGATCAGGGCCAGGAAGAGCGTTTCGGCAAACACCATGCCCATGATCAACCGCCGCCGACCACCAATGGCACGCAGGGTGCCGAACTCCCGTGTGCGCTCCATCACAGCCATAACCATCGTGCTCATAATCACAGCTACCGCCACCACCAACCCTGTCACGCTCATGAGACTCATGTATGCCATCGGCATACGCATCACATTCTGCGCCTCGGCCAACATGTCGTCCTGAGTTACCACCTCTAACGCAGGATAACTCTCGCGGAGCGCCACTCCCACTTCGGAGGTCTGGTTGACATCATTAGGAGTCAGTAGCAGCGCTGAGACAATGCCCTCCTGAGCAAAAAGGCGTTGCGCAGTCTCCAAGGGCAGGAGGGCAGAAATGTTGACGCTGTCCATGCTCGATCTTTTCAAGACGCCGATGACAGGGATGAGCTGGCCGTTAATCGTTACATCCTGGCCGACCGAGGCTCCAAATGATGCAACCGCATCCGCTCCCAAGATCGCCACCTCCCCGCGGTCGCCGGGGAAACGGTTAACCCCTTCTGCTGCCTCCACGTTGCCAATCAAGACCTTCTCTTTTCCAGGTGGAATGCCGATGATCATTTCCTTTGCTGGCATAAAGGGCATCATGCCACGCTCGATGCGAATGAAAAGCAACGGTGCACTTTCAGCGCTGTTCAACCCAAGGTCATTGCTGCGAGACAAAATGGCGTCGGCGATTTCCTGTCTGATGCTGCTGTCAATCGGTGGATAACCGGCACCCTCTTGCTGGATGAAGATCTTGCCCATGTATTTAGCCAATTCTGAGGTCATAGTCTCATACATCCATTTGTTCATAGTCAGTGTAGTTCCATTCAGAAACACACTGACCATTACTGCCAGGATGCACAGGATAGAGCGCGTCTTGCGCGCCCGCAAGTTTTTGAACGCAATATCTAACACCATTATACCCCCTTGTGAAACGCCCTGACAACTACCGCAGGCCCCTCTCTGCTCTGTGAGGCGGTGAGGTAGATTGTTATGATAGCCTTCCTTCTCGGTGCTCTTGCCATGAACTGATTTCCCGACGCAAGGCCTTGATCTCCTCCCGCAGTTCGGCTACCTCGTCCTCCGGCGGCTCGGATCGGAACGGTTCGGACCAGCGCCAGTCAGCTCGATACCTGGGCCAGCCGAAAAGCCAGCGCAGGAACATCATCCCGAAGCAGAGGACCATCATTCCCAGGCCTAAAAACGGGAACAACCACCACCAGAAACCCCAATCGCACATCTTGCTCATCTCCTTCCCTCCATAGGCAAAATAGCCCCGGCCTTCTCTGAAGCTGCGGGTTCCTTCAGTTCAATTTCTGCCCGCAATAGGGACAAACCTGCCAACCGGCCTGAACAGACCGGCCACACTCAGTGCAGGCCTCCTCCTGAGATTCACCCCGACGGGCCGGGACGGCCCTTGATCCGCCTGCTCCCTGACTTGGCGAGGCGCTGATGACCTGCACCAGTCAGATAATTCCCACGACAACCAGGGTGATAAACAGGGCCGGCATCAGGCAACGGAACGGGAGGAATGCTATCTGCCGTATCTCCCAGTTAGCGCCCACCCCTGATCGCCATCGCTCCCAGCCGTTATCGCTCCCACCGCGGCTCAATCCCCACCCCAGCAAGCTGCTGGCAGAAGTAAAAGCCAGGGCCGCCAGGAACACCAGTGTGACGATAAGCCACCAGTTGATCTTTCTATTCATTTCACTTTCCCTCGGATTTACCGCTAAATAATAACATACCTGGCCTGTTGTGTCATCGGTGTCTGTTCCCATTTGCATAGTACCCCACTCACATTTTTGACCCGGTACGCCAGTCCCAGGCAAGAAAACAAAAGCCCCCGGCGCAATGCCAGGGGCCTGTCTCATACAAATTGCCTCATGGGCGCAGCGGTACCCAGGCTACAATCGTTGTACCTTGCCCCGGCCCCGAGGTCAGGCGTAGGGCGCCACCGACGAGCTCCATCCGCTCCTGCATGCCCACCAGTCCAAAGTGGCCAGCCTCGGCCAGCATCCTCAATCGCTCCGGCACGACAAAGCCCCGCCCCCAGTCACTTATCGTCAACTCGACCACCTCTTCACCAAACCGCAAGCTCACCCTGACTTTCGGTGTCTGAGCGTGCTTCCAGGCGTTGATCAGTGACTCCTGTGCCACCCGAAAAAGGGTCAGTTCAACCTCTGATGACAGCCGCTGTTCGTTACCCTCTATGTACAATTCGATCGGCAATTCCGTCCGCGTGCTCAGGTCATCCACGTACGAGCGCAACGTGGCAACCAGGCCCAACTGGTCCAGTGCCGGCGGCCGCAGGTCGCCGCATAGCTCACGAAGTGTATTGATAACTTCATCCAGCTCAACCTGGAGCCTGGCCTGCGATCCCTCCCCCCTTTCGGCCAAAAAGAATTTGAGTCCCACCAGGCTTTGGATGACCTGATCGTGCAAGTCGCGCGCCAACCTCTCTCGCTCTTCTTCGCGGCCGCGCACCAGATGGTAGTAGGCCAGGTCTATAGCCCGCTTCTCGGCGGTGACCTCCTCCATCTGTCGCTGCAGTTGGTCGTAACGTAACACCTGAGGATAGGCCCGTGTGGCGCGGTAGGCGGGGTAGATACCTGCCAGAAGGCCAGCCGCCACTGTCAACCCAATTACGTGCGGCACTTCCCTCCAGACCAAGATCCACGTCCAACCGAAAAGTTGTGCTGTTACCACCGCGGCCATGATACCCAGCATCCCACCGCTCAGGCTGAGGAGCAAAGCTTCTGTCAGGGTGTACCCTGCGCTCCGTGTGACAGACCGTTCCTGGCCAATGGCCCGCATCAACCCAGTCTCCTGTGTATGCTCCCGCACAATGATGTTCATCAGGTTGGCGATGATCAGGACGGCAATGGCAAATGCTGTCCATGAAATCGTACCCAAAAACTTGCCCGGCAGTTCCAGCTCTCTGAGCAACAGGCGGTGAATATCCTCCTGGGTGTTGATTTCCAGGGCAGGATAACCCTCAGCCAGCGAATGGGCCAGGTTATCTGCCTGCCCCTCTTTGGCCGTGAGCAGCAGGGCCGATATCCACCCTTCCAGGCCAAAGGCCACCTGAGCATCGGCCAATGACATCATCACTATATTGTCCACGGTATCCAATTTGGTAACAGCGGCCTTTTGAGTTGCCTGCAGGATACCGACCACATGCCACGGTTCCTGACCATGCCCGGCCAGGGTGATCGTCTGTCCGGCGGCTGACACGTTGTAGAAGCGAGCAGCCTGACTGCCGAGGATAACCCCCCTCTCCTCTTCTCCAACCAGCGTGGCCCGGCCCGAAATGACCTTGGCTGTCCCCAGCCAGGCCTGCTCATGGCCGGGCCACAGCCCCAGGCCGATCACCCCGGCGACGTCCATCGGATTGTCGGCCGGGGCCAGGACCAGGAACAGCAGTGGTGTGCTTTGGGCAGCGATGACATCAGGTCGAGCGAGTACCTCGGCCACAGAGTCGAAGCGCAATACATTCTTGAACGGCGGATAACCGGCATCGGGTGATTGAAGCAACAGGCGACCGGCCAAACGGGCCACATCTTGGGTCCGTTCGGCCTTCATGTGCCTCAGCATCCCGTTGCTGGTGGTGAGCGCCAGCGTGCACATGGCGATACCAAACAGGGTCAGAGCCATATGTGCTTTGCGTCCCCACAACCCTTTCCATGCCAGACGGATCACGGCCCTTTTACCTGGCTCACATCCACCAGACCATGCCGGATGGCATACAGCACCGCTTCGGCCCGCGAGTCCAGTCCGAGCTTGCCGTAGATATTGCTGACATGGTTCTGGACTGTGCGACGCGAGATGACCAGTTTCATGGCGATTTCGTCGTTATCAAGGCCCAGAGCAAGAAGGCGTAGCACCTCCCGTTCCCGTGGCGTGAGTAGCCCTGCCTCCACAGTAGTCCCTCCGGCGCGGAAGATGGCTTTGCGGGCCAACCGGCCGGCAATGCGTTGGCTCAGCCACGATTGGCCGTGGGCCACCGCCCGAATAGCTGTCACCAACGTGTCAAGGGCCTCCTCTTTGAGTAAATAACCGGTCGCTCCGGCCGAAAGCAAACCGGTCACGTATGCGTCGTCGTCGTAGGCCGTCAGGATCAAGATCTGCGTAGCGGGGCAGCAGCTCCTCAGCCGGCGGGTGATCTCCAGAGGAGCGAGGTCGGGCATGTTGATATCCAGGACAAGCACGTCCGGTTCCTGCTGACAGGTTATCTCCTCCACCTGGCCCCCCTCCCCAATCTCGCCCACCACATACAGATCGGGTTCCTTGTCCAGCAGGGTCCTGATGCCGGCCCGTACGACCGGGTGGTCATCGGCAATGATAACGCGGATCAACTCGGAGTCGCCCATCTGCTCTTCCGGCCAATATTGAACTTCCGCCACAAGGGATGGTTCATAATCGGTTGACACGCCGGGGATTCGAATTAGAAACTTTCGGTCTTGAGCCTATCCCCTCCCCCGCATATGCGTCAAGTTAAGCGACTCAAGTCGCACCTCAGCGGCCTGCGGACGGCCAGCTGCAGGCTCTTCAGGTGCGATTTCCAATCGCCCGCGCCTTAAGTTGACGCCTATGCCCCTCCCCTGGCTGCCTCAGAAGCTTCCGGAGACAGGGAGGCAGACAGAATCGTATCCAATCCAGGGTATTCCGCCCGGATCTTTTTGACCCTCTCCCTCACCTCATCCTCAATGTCAATCATCTCCGTATCGCCCACATAGGTGGTGCTCCTGGGCGAGGCAAGCTGCTGCAAAATGGTGATGACGGCCACAATCTCCTTGATGTTCATTTCGATCATCTGCAAGTTGCGCTTGATGGTATCATCCGGGCAGGTGATCAGGCCGTTCTGGTGCTTCATCGTCAGGTCATAGGTGCTCAGATTGATGGCAGTCAGGGGATTCATGATATAATGGGACAGGGTCACAATCATCTGCTTGACAGCAGCAGCCCGGGCCAGCTCCTTTTCCGATTCGTACAGGCGGGCGTTTTCGATGGCGATGGCCGCGTAGCTGGCCAGAGAGGTGAGGAGACGGGCATCCTCCTCGGTGAACGGTTTGCCGCCCATTTTGTCGGTCACCCCTAACAGACCCAGAGGGCGATCCTGGATGAAAAGGGGCACATAGAGCAGGGATTGGACCAGGTAGTCGGTTCTGAGTTTGATGGAATAGCCGGCTGCCTTGCTGGTCAGGAACAGCGGCTTGCCTGTTTCGATGGCCTGGCGCAGGGGGCTGGTGCTGTATTTCAGGGCCAGTTCGCGGCTACGGCTGCGGTCAACGCCATGATGAGAACGGAGGAGCAGGACATCCCTGGCCTCATCCAGAAGAAAGAGGGTGCTCTCCCGTGCGTCGCTGAAATAGCAGGCCGCTTCAACGACGCGGTCCAACACCTGCTCCAGATCCAGGACAGAAGTGACCGATTGGCCGATAGCTTGCAGGGTGGCCAACTCCAACAACTGCTGCTCCAGCTGGCGGTTGGCCTCTTCGAGCCGCTGGGAAATCTGCTCCTTTTCTCGTCGCAGGCGCTCCTCGGTCAGGGCCCTCTCGATGACCTTCAGGGTCTCCGGCACGCGGAAAGGTTTGCGGATATAGTCACGGACACCCAGGCGAAAGGCCTGAACGGCCACATTCTCAGAACCGTAAATGGTCATCAACACCACGGGGGTTTTGCTTCCTCTCTCACGGAGGATCTGCAGCACCCGATCTCCAGATAGTTCTGGTAGATTCCAATCAAGCAAGATGAGATCAGGCTTTTTCTCCAGAGCAAGTTGCAGGCCGTGACGGCCATTGTAAGCGGTCAGAAGGTTGTACCCTTGCGCCTGCAAAACAACAGAAAGGGCCGACACGATCTGCTTGTTGTCGTCTACGATCAAAATGGTTTCTTGATTCATGGCGAAACCTTTCGATCCCGGCTGTCGCCCCGACCGCCTGGCATTGGACCAGACGGTGACCATCGGGGCCCAACGGCTCTGACACGGCCCGGCCTGACCACAAACCGGCCCTGCTGCAGCGGATCGGTGTTTGGTCAACATTCAGAATTTGGGTGTCAGTCCCGGCTGCAACCTATAGTTTATCACAGAGTGGCCGATTTGACAAAACTCTCATCCTATGGGATAATAAAATTTGTTGGAGGTCGGTGTGGCCGGTGGGTTGCCCGGCAACCTGTTGAGAGCTGGTCTAAAAAGCTTACCACAAAGACACAAAGGCCACAAAGGAACACGAAGGAAACGAATATACCCGTGGTGTCCTTTGTGTCTTGGTGGTTTTCAGACAGGCTCTGAGAGAAACAGGGTGGCCGGCAGAAGCTGGCAGGTGTTTTGCGCAAGCTATTATAGGAAAGGGAGGTGATGTCCATGGACTGTAGTCGTACACCCGGCGCCGTAGCATCACCTCCGTCTGTCCGGTGAGCTACGGCGCAATCAACCGGAAGGGCCTCCCAACAAGGGAGGCCCTTCTCTTTGCGCCGATTGGAACTCGGCCTTCTGCCTTTGTGTCCTTTGGTTTTGTCCGGGGGGCCAGGAGGAACGGTGCACGCCGGGGTGTTGGGGGTTGGCAAGCTGCCAATGGACCTCCTGCAGGCCCTGCTCAGCCGCTATGGAGGGCAGGATGAGCGGCTGGTGCTCGGCCCGCGGGTAGGGGAGGACGCAGCCGTATTGGACATGGGCGACCGATACCTGGTCGTCAAATCCGATCCGATCACCTTTGCCACCGACGAGATCGGCTGGTACGTTGTCCATGTCAATGCCAACGATCTGGCGACCATGGGGGCCACACCGCGCTGGCTGTTGTTAACCCTGCTGTTGCCGGAGCAAAAGACCGACCGGGCGCTGGTCGAGGCCATCCTGGCGCAGGTCAGCCAGGCGTGTCGGCCTTTGGGCATTGCCCTGTGTGGGGGGCACACCGAGATCACCGGCGGGTTAGACCGGCCGATCGCCGTGGGCCTGATGTTAGGCGAGGTTGACAAGGAAGACCTGGTCTGTACAGCCGGAGCCCAGGTGGGCGACGACGTGATCCTGACCAAAGGCATCGCCATCGAGGGGACGGCCATTCTGGCCCGGGAACTGGGTGACCGACTGGTGCGCCAGCTCGGGGCCGACCTGGTCGCCCGTGGCCGGCGCTTTCTGAAAGAGCCGGGGATCAGCGTCCTGCGCGAGGCGCAGATCGCCTGCCGGGTTGGGAAACCCCACGCCATGCACGATCCGACGGAGGGGGGACTGGCGACCGGGCTGTGGGAGCTGGCGCAGGCCAGTGGGAAAGGGATCATCGTGGACCCGGCCCAGGTCCTTCTGTTTCCAGAAACGGCTGCTTTTTGCCAGGTGTTAGGGCTCGATCCCTGGGGCCTGATCGCTTCTGGGGCCTTGTTGGTGACCGCCGCGCCAGGGGAGTCGGGGCAGATGGTGGCGGCTTTGCAGCAGGCCGGCATTGGAGCGCGGGTCATCGGCCAGGTTGTGCCAGGGCCGCCGATGGTGCAGCAGCTCACGGCGGAGGGCCCGGCCCCACTGCCGCTGTTCGAACGAGACGAGCTGGCCCGCCTGTTTGCAGAACCGGTCTGACCGGCAGAGTGATTTGACTTTTGATCCAAACTGTGCTAAATTCAGAGTTTGTAAATACTCAACAGCCTTGTATCGCCATCCGGCGATGCAAATGAACAGGGTGGGTAGCATGGAGAGGCCATCGCGGCCCGTTTGCGGTGGCCCTCTATGTGCCAGGAGATGACAGGCCCGACAGCCAGCAGCGAGAGGAGGAACGAGTTGCCTACAATCAATCAGTTGGTGAGAAAAGGGCGCAAGCCCAAACCGAAAAAGGAAAAAGCGCCGGCCCTCGGCTTTAGCTCGAATGCTTTGAAAGGGCGGACCACCAGGCTGCCGAAGGGCAATCCACAGAAGCGGGGGGTGTGTACCCAGGTGCGGACCATGACCCCCAAGAAGCCCAATTCGGCGTTGCGCAAGATCGCCCGCGTCCGCCTGACCAACGGCATTGAAGTGACCGCCTACATCCCCGGCGAAGGACACAGCCTGCAGGAGCACTCGGTGGTCCTGGTCCGTGGCGGCCGCGTGAAAGACCTGCCAGGTGTGCGCTATCATATCATCCGAGGGGCGCTGGACTCCGGCGGGGTGGCGAACCGCAAGCGGGGGCGCTCCAAGTATGGGGCCAAGCTGCCCAAGAAGACGAAAGTTGCCTAGGAGGGGGTAGAGGTCAGACATGCCACGACGAAATCGTCCTGCCAGGCGAGAGATCGAACCGGATATCAAATATAACAGCGAAGTTGTTGCGCGGTTCATCAACAAACTGATGAAAGATGGCAAAAAGAGCGTGGCCCAGCGCATCATGTACGACGCGCTCGACCTGGTCGAGAAGCGGATGAAACGGCCAGGGTTGGAGGTGTTCGACCAGGCCCTGCGCAACGCCACGCCGATCCTGGAAGTCAAGCCGCGCCGCGTGGGGGGAGCCACCTATCAGGTGCCGGTCGAGGTAGGCCCCGAACGCAAGATCTCGCTGGCCATCCGCTGGCTCATCCAGTCGGCGCGCAAGCGGCCGGGCAAGAGCATGGCCGAAAAGCTGGCCGGTGAACTGATGGATGCCGCCAATAACACCGGGGCGACCATTAAACGGCGTGAGGATACCCACAAGATGGCGGAGGCAAACCGGGCATTTGCCCACTATCGCTGGTAATATCCAATATCCAATATCCAATATCTGACAATCAAAATCCTCGTGTAAACATTAGATATCGGTATTAGATATTAGATATTAGATATTAGATATTCGAGGACGCCCCATGCCCAGGGCATATCCGCTCGAGCGAACCCGGAACATCGGCATCATTGCCCACATTGACGCCGGCAAAACGACGACGACGGAGCGCATCCTCTTTTACACCGGGCGCACGCACCGCATGGGCAATGTGGACGATGGGACAACCGTGACCGACTGGATGGAGCAAGAGCGGGAACGGGGCATCACTATCACGGCCGCTGCCGTCACCTGTTTCTGGCGCGATTGTCAGATCAACATCGTAGATACACCCGGCCACATTGATTTCACCGCCGAGGTCCAGCGCAGCCTGCGCGTCCTGGATGGCGGAGTGGTCGTTTTCGATGCGGTGGCCGGGGTCGAACCCCAATCTGAGACGGTCTGGCGACAGGCCGACCGGTATGGGGTGCCACGCATCTGCTTCGTTAACAAGATGGATCGCCTGGGGGCCGACTTCTGGCACACGGTCGAGATGATCCGCGACCAGCTGGCCGCCAATCCGGTGCCGATCCAGGTCCCGATCGGGGCCGAAGATACCTTCCAGGGGGTTGTGGACCTGCTGACCATGCGGGCCATCCTCTATGCCGACGACCTGGGGACGGTCCAGGACACCAGGGAAGTGCCCGACGAGCTGGTGGCAACGGTTCTGGAGCACCGGGAAGCCCTGCTTGAACGCGTGGCCGAGCGTGACGATGAGATCATGGAAAAATATCTGGCCGGGGAGGAGATCTCGGCCGCTGAGCTGCGGCGGGCGTTGCGCCGGGCAACCATCGCCGGGGACCTGGTGCCGGTGCTGTGCGGTTCGGCCTTGCGCAACAAGGGGGTGCAGCCGGTCCTGGATGCCATTGTAGACTATTTGCCCTCGCCCCTGGATGTGCCGCCGGTGGTCGGCACCAATCCCCAAACGGGTCAGGAACGGGCCTGCCACGCCGACGAGTCCGGCCCGCTCGCTGCCCTGGCTTTCAAGGTTGTCGCCGATCCCTATGTGGGCCGGCTGGTGTACCTGCGGGTCTACTCGGGTCGGCTGAACGTCGGCAGTGCCGTGTTGAACCCGACCAGGCAGCGCAAAGAGCGGACCGGCAAGCTGCTGCGGATGTACGCCAACCGGCGGGAAGAGGTGCAGACGATCGAGGCCGGTGACATCGGGGCGGCGGTTGGCCTCAAGGAAACCTTTACCGGCGATACGCTGTGCGACTTTACCCACCAGGTGGTGCTGGAATCAATCCGTTTCCCGGAACCGGTGATCTCGGTGGCCATCGAGCCCCGGACCCAGGCCGACCAGGACAGGCTGAACGAGGCGTTGCAACGCCTGGCAGAGGAGGACCCCACCTTCCAGGTCAAGACCGACGAACAGACCGGCCAGTTGCTCATCAGCGGCATGGGAGAATTGCACCTGGAAGTCCTGGTAGACCGGATGCTGCGCGAGTTCCGGGTGATGGCCAATGTGGGCAAGCCCCAGGTGGCCTACCGCGAGACGATCACCCGCCCGGTGGAAAGCACGGGTGAATTCCTGCGTCAGGTGGGAGGGCGGAATCAATTTGGCCGGGTGGTCCTCCGCCTGGAACCGCTGCCGGCCACGGCCGGGTTCGAGTTTGTCAACCAGACCCGGGAAGCAGACTTTCCGCAGCAGTTCGTGCCGGCGATAGAGGCCGGAGTCCGCGAGTCGCTGGACGGCGGCGTGCTGGCCGGCTATACCCTGGTGGGGCTGCGGGCCATCCTGATCGGCGGCAGCTTTGACCAGGAAAGTTCCACCGAACTGGCTTTCAAGGCGGCAGCAGCGCTGGCCCTGCGCAATGGGGCCGAGCGGGCAGCCCCGGTGCTGCTCGAACCGATCATGAAAGTAGAAGCCGTCGCCCCCGATGAGTTCAGCGGAGCGATCATCGGTGACCTGAGCGCCCGTGGTGGCGAGATCGAGGGCCTGAACCCGCGGGGGGTAGGGATGCAGGCCGTGCGGGCCATGGTCCCGCTGGCCGAGATGTTTGGCTACGCCACCGATCTGCGCTCAATGACCCAGGGGCGAGGCACCTATACGATGGAGTTCGATCACTACGCCCCGGTGGCCCCTGAGGTGCTGGAACGGATCCTCATGGGAGGCAGGCGG
>Ga0209101_1001098_pt1 | contig 20942 bp, 19 predicted proteins | sample ConPoolayeCmetaG_FD_185481 | JGI IMG/M metagenome (GOLD analysis project Ga0209101, IMG submission 185481) | Hot spring microbial mat communities from California, USA to study Microbial Dark Matter (Phase II) - Cone Pool mat layer C metaG... ...
ACCCCAACATCCACCCCGCTATCGCCTCTTGGTGCGCTCTTGACCTCGGCCTGCTCCTCCGTCAGTATTCCCCCCGCTATGCCCCAACCATGGGTCACAATGTACCTGCTTATCCCTAAATAGCGCATTTTTTCAGCCCTGATTTTGCGCTTGAGAATGACCGCAGAACAAGCGTTCCCCACGCTCCGGTCCGGCGAACATCATTACAACGGGAGGGGAACGACATGAGTCCGAAATGAGTTGACACGCACGCGGAGGTCTACCTACTCTCGCGCGTCATATGAACTTAGCAGCTATTCCCATTGTCGTGTTTGTGGCCTGCTATGGACTCTTCGTGTACTTCCCCCGGCACCGCTCATGGATCGCCTGTGGCGGCAGCCTCGTTTTGCTCTTCACCGGGGCCCTGTCTTGGCATGAAGCGCTGACAGAGTGTGTGCAGTGGAATGTGATCGCTCTGTTTTTTGGCACATTGATACTCGCCGAACTTTTCATGCAATCGCGTATGCCGGCGGTTATTGCCGAATGGTTCGTTGACCGGACAAGCACCCTGCGCGGTGCCATGCTGGCCATCTGTGCTCTTTCCGGCCTGATTTCAATCTTTGTCGAAAACGTGGCCGTAGTCTTGCTTGTGGCCCCCGTGGCCATGAGTCTTGCCGAAAAGTTGAAAATCTCCCCCAGACGGTTGATTATCCTGATCGCCATGTCCTCCAACCTGCAGGGAACAGCCACGCTGATCGGCGACCCTCCGAGCATGATTCTGGCAGGACACATGAAACTGACCTTCAACGATTTTTTTGTGTACCAAGGCCGGCCAGGCATCTTTTTTGCCGTGCAGATCGGCGCCTTAGCCTCAATCTGCGTTGCGGCTTTGATGCTGCGCGAACACCGTCAGCCCATCGAACTGATTCCCGTCGAACGGACCCGGTCACTCGTGCCAACCAGCTTGATGATCGGCCTCGTTTTCGGGCTTTCCACCACTTCAGTCTTTGACCCCGAGTTCAAATGGTTGGCGGGAACGCTGACGTTGTGTTTGGCTGCCACCGGATTGCTCTGGTACCGGTTCCAGGCCCACTGGGGTAGTCTGCGGCGCCTGTTGACCACTTTGGACTGGGATACAACTTTCTTCCTGATCGGGGTATTCATAATTGTCGGGGCCCTGAGCAAAGCCGGTTTGCTCGAAATAGTCGCCGCCCACCTTGCCAGCGCGGCAGGCGGTCACATCCTCTATGCATTTATCTTGATCGTCGCCATAGCCTTGCTGGTGTCGGGCTTCGTTGACAATGTCCCCTTCCTGCTGGCAATGATTCCCGTGGCGGAAAAAATGGCGTTGTCCCTTGACACTCCGGTCCCGTTGCTGATGTTCGCTCTGTTGGTCGGCGCTTGTCTTGGCGGCAACATAACACCCATCGGTGCTTCTGCCAACGTGGTGGCAGTCGGCTTGCTGCGTAAACGCGGAGAACCAGTTGCCTTTCGCGAGTTCATGGCCGTTGGTTTTCCGTTCACCGCCGCAGCCGTGGTGTCGGCCTGCGTTTGGATTTGGCTGATATGGGCGCATTGAAACGGAGGAACGCGGTGTATCGCTACTTGTTCGGTCCGGTCCCCTCCCGGCGCTTTGGCCGATCGTTAGGTGTTGATCTTGTCCCCGCCAAAACTTGCACAGCTGACTGTGTGTTTTGCCAGCTCGGGCGTACCAGACATCAGACCTTGGAGCGTTGTGAATATGTGCCCACCCCAATTGTTCTGGACGAACTGCAACGCTGGTTCGCTCAAGATAGCGCCACCGACTACGTTACGCTGGCGGGTTCGGGTGAACCCACCTTGCACTCGCGTTTCGGCGCAGTGCTGGAATTTATTCGTAGCAAGAACCGCTTTCCCTCGGCCCTTCTTTCCAACGGTATGCTATTTCATTTGAAGGAAGTGCGCGCAGCGGCCTCCGCCGCGAATGTGATAAAAATAGCGCTGAGCGCGTGGGACCAGGTTTCTTTTATGAAAATTGTCCGACCACCGGCCAATTACCCTTTCGCCCGGCTGTTGGAGGGATATGCGCATTTCCGTTCAGAATTCTCCGGACAGATCTGGCTGGAGGTTTTCGTGCTGGAAGGTCTTAACTCCAGACCGGAGCAAATCGCACGGATTGCGGCGCTGGCCCGTGAGTTTTCACCGGACCGCATTCATTTGAACACGACCATCCGGCCGCCGGCCGAACCTGCCGCCAAACCCGTGACGCGCATGCAGTTACTGGAGCTGGCGGAAATGTTCCAGCCGCGTGCCGAAGTGATCGCCGAATTCTCGACCAGTTGCCAGGCGCACACCCCATTCGACGAGGAGAGCATCTTGAGCCTGGTGCGACGCCATCCCTGCACGCGGCAACAGATTGCCGACGCCTTCGGCCTGCCAGAACATGAAACAGCCACCCTGCTTGCGCGCCTTGAGCGCAAGGGACGATTGCAAACCGAGCGGCATGGCGACGATATTTATTACGTGGAGTCCAAAGGTGAAAGAGGAACCTACTCCACGCCACCTACCCAATAACTCCACATTTTGCGTCTGAGAATGGCCGCAGAGCTACGTTCCCCCTCGCTCCGCTCGGGGAGAACGTAACTACACCAGGAGAAGATTGGGGTCTGAGAGAACGTGACGACACCGGAAGAAGATTTTGCGCACGGGGAAAATGTGACCACAAGGCAGCGAACCAAGCTGCTAGGGAAGAGATCTCCCGGCGAGCCGTGCAGCAGACCGCGCTTCGGCCGCCACACGCGCCAATCGCAAAATCTGGTTTTACCGCTGTCTTCTCCCTGGAGCCATCCACACTTTAGCCGTAACCGCTCTTCGGCCCCAGGCCAGCGCTTTCCTGTGGCTGTCGAAAAAAAGTTCGATACGGTTCCCTTTGATCGCGCCGCCCGTGTCTTCGACCCGGCCATACCCGTATCCCGGAACATAAAGCACTGTCCCGTATGGAAGGATGCCCGGATCGGCAGAAATGGTGCCCATGCGAGCCCGCTTGCCGCTCGCCGTGATTCCCACACTCTTGCGCCGTCCCTTTTGTGGTCCGCTGGCGTAAACCGGCTGAAACAGCCAGTTCCGTTTCCACCCACAACACTTGCCACAACTGCAATAGGCAGTGGCGATAATGTCCATTTCCAGAGGTTCCGTGTTTTTAGGGGGCGTAATAATGGTTCGGCAGCCAAAGGAAGTAAACATCACCGCAATCAGAAAAACGCGCAGACGCGATGCGGTGAGAGGGCTCATGGCCAGACATATAGCGAAAATTGCATCTCGGCCTCAAACGCAAAATCTGGGTTTCGTAGATCCGCGCCTGTATCAGATAACATGACATCCACGTTCCCCCTCGCTCCGCTCGGGGAGAACGTAACTACACCGGGAAAGAAATGCGCTCGGGGAGAACGAACGGCACCGGGGAGGAAGTGCGCCCGGGGAAAACGTGAGTACACCAGGGAACAAACGCACGGGGAGAGCGTGGCGACAGGGCGGCGAACCAAGCTGCTAGGGAAGAGATCTCCCGGCGAGCCGTGCAGCAGACCGCGCTTCGGCCGCCACACGGGCCGGTCGCAAAATCCAGACTTACCAAACCGGCGCGCGGCCATCGAAACCAAAACAGCGAATAAGATAGAACGAGCGCAGTTGGCGGCCTTGCACGGTGATCGGCACCTCTTCCGGCGCCATAACCTCACGGAAATGCTCCCGCAGCTTTGCCACGGCTTCCCGGGCCGATGATTCGCGTTTAGTGACGTAAACCGCGTCCATGCCTTTGAACTTGTCGAAACGGTCCCAGAAACGATAGTTTTCGCCATGAGTTTTCCTGGGCGACCAAAGGTGCGTCGGTAGTTGACTCGGTGTGTAGAAAGCCACCAGGGCCGTAAGTCCGTATTCGCTCCCGATCACAAAAACGCCTCTTTCCCCAATTCTCTGCGCGCGCTGGGCCGCCAGCATTTCATCGCGCACCGTCTCAACTTTTCTGCCCAGCTCGCGCCACCCGAAACGCTCAACGTGCTGACGGATATTGATACGGGAAGGACTGCCCGGGTAGCTCCAGTCGACCTCGAGCCAACTGGCGGGAATATGAACCAGACCGTGCATTAATGCCGTGACCGCACACGCCAGGCTGGCGCCTGCCACTGTCCAGCGCCCCCAAACTCGGCGACGATCCGGCGGCGCCTCCGCCCAACAGACGGCAAGGGCCAGTAACGGCCCTACCCAACCCGCCGCCGGCCAGTGCAGACCAACCCTCCTGCGGAAGCTCACGTACAGGAAGTAGAGCAAAGGAAACCAGCCGCTAAGGGCCAGGAGAAAAACCGCCCGGTCCCGCCTTTCGCGCCTCGCAACCACCCCCTGCATCAAGCATACAACCGCCAGACCGAATATCAGCGGTGACAGAGCCAGCATTTGCCCCAGCAGAAACTCCGGAACAAAACGCACTGAAAATCCACCAGCGGCCCGCTGCCGGTATACGAAGTTGAACATGAAAGTAGCCCACTCATGGGCTGCGTTCCAAAAAACAAACGGAGCAAACACCACGGCTCCCACGGCCGCAGCTACGTACAGTTGCGGCTCCCGCCACCACGCGCGATCATCCGGTGATGCAAGCAGGAATGCCGCCAGTCCCGGCAACAAAAGAAAAGCAAGAAGCTTGCTTGTCAAGGCCAGACCAACAGCGGCCCCAAAAACAACCCATGCCCACCAAGACCGTCCGTTGACTGCGTGGTAGAAACTGCAAAGGGCCAGGGTCCAGAAAAGGATCAGCGGCGGATCCGTGCTCATGTACACGGCCAACCCCGCGAAGATCGGTACTACCAAAACCAAAAAGCCCGCCAGAAACCCAGCTCTCTCGGCTGCCGCCGGCTCTCCGCCGCGGGCCTTCACCACGTGTCGCGCGCAATGCCAACAAATGGCTGCTGTTCCGCTGAGCATTAAGAGCGCCGGCAGTCGGACGGTGAATTCCGCGCTGCGTCCGAAAACCGCCGTAGCGCACCAGATTAGAAAGGCGGTCAGAGGCGGGTGATCGTAGTAACCCCAGGCCAGGTGGCGTGACCATTCCCAATGGTACGCCTCGTCCCCAGAGAGCGGAAGCGACGAAACAAACCAAAGCCTGAAAAGAAACACAGCACTGAACAGCATCCAGAACGCACTTCGCCACCGCCCAGCGCTGTGTTGGTCATCAAGCATTCAAAAAAACCGCGCCTTCGCGACTATTTAACCGCCGCACCTGAGTGAGCCTGAGCCGGTTGAGTCGGTTCCGGCGGCCGCGAACTGGAAAGCTCTTCACGGATCATCTGTTTTTCAGCATCCGCGTTGCGAATATAGACCTCGACTCGCCGGTTCCGCGGGTTGCCATAAATCGGATCATTGGGCTCCTTGGGCCGATCGAAACCATATCCGACAGCTTCCATGCGGTCGCGCTCGACATGGCCCTTCTCAGCCAGGTAGTTCAGCACTGCGGCCGCCCGCCGCTGAGAGAGCCGTTTGTTGTAGGCAGCCTTGGAGTTTTTCAGTTTGTCGGCATGCCCCTCTATTCTGGCGGTTGAACCGGGGTTGCGCTTGATCACTTTGGCGATGACGTCGAGATCCCGGTAATACTGGGGCTTAATGTCGGCTTTGTCGTAGTCAAACTGAATGTACAGCTCATAGAGAATCAGATCGTCGTTAGGATTAAGCGGATCAGTGCCGTCTTCGATCACCTCATGACCATCGGCTACGCCGCCCTGGTCCGTGTCGCGCTTGAGCGGGTCGGTTTTATATTTCATCACCTCGTCGTAGCCATCCTTGAGGCCATCGTAATCGGTGTCGGGATTGAGCGGATCGGTGTGGTACTGTTTAACCTCCTCTCCGTCGCTCAGGCCGTCAGCGTCGGTATCCGGATTGTAGGGATCTGTTTTCCAGCGCAACTCCTCTTCGTCGAGCAGGCCATCACCGTCGCTGTCGACCGGTCCGGCCACGGCCACAATCTTCGGTGGCACCCGCGCGCCCCAATTCCAGACCACGCCTGCATCAATCACTGAATTGGCCTCGGTGTCTTTCCCCGCCACAAAAGCGCGTCCGTCCACGCGTAGCGCCCATTCATCGTTAAAATGGTACATCACACCGCCGCCGACCCGAACCGCCGGATTCCACTGTCCGCTGCTCAACTTGTCAGCGAACCAGATCATCCCGGCCCCGAGCGAGAGGTAGGGATCCAAACGTTCCCAGCGTGTAAAGTGATACAATGCATCCACAAACCCGCCAATCGCGTAGGTGTCATGCACTCCTTTTCCAGCAGTCTGCTCCAACCGCGAGTACCGCTGCCCGAAAAGATCCGTTTCCCAGTTTTCGTCAAGATAGGGCGCTATCAGGAGGCCGGCTTCGACGCCCCACCACTCCGGAAAGTCATACCCCAACCGCAGAGTAAGCGCCAAACCGTCTTTCACTTCTTCATCGCCTTCAAAGTCCAGGCGGCCAATGCTGGGACTGAAGTACCAGGGAAACACCTCAGGCTCTTCAGCCTTCGCTTGCCGGCCTTGCCATGCAAGCAACGCCACGCCGATCGAAATCAATGCCCAACTCCCTATGGCCTTCGACCTAACCATGCTCATAGTACCTCCTGCCTGACATAACGGTTGTAAGTTTGGGTCTATCCTAACAGAAGGGCCGCAGTGTGCAACTACGAAGTGAACTTGTCCTCGCCGTTGGGAATCCTTGCCGAAGCCCGGCCAGAGTGCGGCAGGCACGTGGTGCGCCACACGCCGCTCCACAAGCATACTGCCAGCGGCTCGCAACAAAGCCGACGCCGCAGTTCTGCCAATCTCGAAAAGCAGATTTCGGACCAAAGCGCAAACTGATTTGCAGCCCGCCCGGTGGTCTCACTCTGCCAGCTCCGTTTGTCCTCCCGGGGGAGCAGTAACGTTATCCCCTCCCCCAGCGCAGCGTGGAGGAACGTTCTTCCCCGCCCCTTTCTCAAACGCAAAATCCGGGGGAAAAGAGCCCGAGCTGTTTCGACTTGAGTTCGCTCATCAGCACGTATAGTTTGAATTCTGACTTTGCAACTGAGAAGTTGAACGCATGCGTTTTCGCACGGTGGAATGGATCCCTGACAGGCCGCCCGCGCTCACGCCCGGTCATGTTCGGATTCTGGACCAAACCCGTCTTCCAGGTGAAGTCTGTTATTTAGAAACCACCAACCTTGACGTTATCTGGACCGCAATCAAAACACTCCAAGTGCGCGGTGCGCCAGCCATTGGTGTGGCTGCCGCGATGGGGGTAGCCGCGGCCGTACAACACGAACCTGCCGCAAACGGTCGGCAATTGAGCGCCGCTGTGGCGCGGGCAGCCGCACGGCTGGCGACTGCCAGGCCGACTGCTGTCAACCTTTTTTGGGCTCTGGACCGTATGCGTCGGCTGGCGGCCGAGCATGTGGCTTGGGACGTGCCGACTCTGAAAGAGCGCCTTGCGCGAGAAGCTGTGAGTATCGCGGAAGAAGATGCGGCCATGTGTCGCGCAATCGGCGAGCAGGGCGTGATGCTGTTGCACGGCTGTGATGCAGTGCTCACACACTGCAACGCCGGCGCTCTGGCAACCTGCGGAATCGGTACGGCTCTGGCCCCGGTATACGTGGCCGCCGAGCGCGGGAAGAAAATGCGGGTATTTGCAGACGAGACCCGCCCCCTCCTTCAAGGAGCGCGGCTCACGGCCTGGGAGTTGCAGCAAGCGGATATCGACGTTACCCTGCTTTGCGACAACATGGCCGCAACGATCATGCAGCAGCGCAAGGTACAAGCCGTACTGGTCGGCGCTGACCGGATAGCAGCCAACGGGGACACAGCCAACAAGATCGGAACTTACGGATTAGCGGTTCTGGCTAAAGCGCACCAAATTCCTTTTTATGTTTTTGCGCCGTCATCAACCATTGATTTAGAGACTCCTTCCGGTGCGGCTATACCTATCGAGGAACGCGCGCCGGAGGAGATTACCACCTGCGGCAACCAGCGTATAGCGCCAACGGGAGTGGGCGTCTATGCGCCTGCGTTCGACGTGACCCCCGCAGAGCTTATAGCCGCAATCGTATGCGAAAAGGGGATCGTACGCCCCCCCCTCGCACCGGGTTTGGCGCAGATCTGTTCCCGCTAAGCTCGCTCGGTTGAAGCAAACGCGGATTTTTGCGACTGGCCTTCGCGCCGCAGATGCGCGGCGCGCTGCTGTCTATCCTCATATTTGCCAGTGAACCAGGTTCCGCAACCATTTTCCGAAGCAACTTTTCAGAGGGGTAGCGGCGGTTTATCCCAGATTTTGCGATTGGCCAAAACAGGCAAGATCCAAGGCGCGGGAGGTGCAGGTGTATGCGCATACTGCGAACCTCCCACAACGCAGCAGATTGCCTGTTTTCGACAATCCCGAAGGGTTTGAGAATAGGCTGCTTTTCTCTTCAGATATGGCTTTCACATTTCGGTGCAAAAGATGGGCAACTGCATTGCATTTCAACTTGTTTGCGCGCAGCACGATACAAATACCTGCCAATTCTAAAACGCAAAATCTGGGTTTATTCTGTCCCCCAGTGTAGCAACGTTCTCCCCGCGCGCAGCGGCGAAGAACGTTGTTCTCGGTACGTTCCCGGACGCAAATCCGAGATGAGCCACCGTTGTTCCGGCCCGGTCGTTCGCCTGCGCTCCGCTTCTTCCGTGCGCGCTCTAATCGCAAACCCGCCTTCAGCGCTCAGTCAGCAAGTCGAGTACCACCTGCGCCACGCGACCGGGGCTTATCTGGTAGAGCAAGCGCTCAGCTTCGCGGGATCGGGGCTTGATCTTGTGGGAAACTTTCACATTCTCGGGAGCAACCACAGCGTGCCCCGCACCGACAGGCCCGGTCTTGGCTGGATCCGTCGCGCCAAACACGGCTACAACTCGGGCACCGACCGCTACAGCCAGGTGCATGCCGCCGCTGTCGTTGGCAACAACCAGGCGGCACATCCGCAACAGAGCCGCCAACTCCCGCAGCGAGGTCGCCCCCGCCAGATTCGTGGCGCCGCCACCGATGGCGCCGGTAACCTGGGCACACAGTTGCAACTCTTCAGCGGTGCCGAACACGAGAATGCGACACCGCAACGCCTTGATCAGGCGACGCCCGAGGTCGGCATAATGAGTTGCTGGCCACCGTTTCGACGGCCCCCGCGCAGCGCCCGGAATAAGCCCAATCCAGCCGCCGTGCGTTTCCACGCTGCTCAGCCGCTCTCTGCTCTGGGCCACCATGGCGTCCGAAACTTCGATGCGCGGCGGATCCAACTGCACCTCTTTATCACTCAGGCCCACAATGGCCAAATACTCCCACGCTTGGTGGGCCTGATGGTCGCCCGACGGCGGTGGAACCACCGATGTCAAAAGCCATTCGCGCATGTGTCCCCGCGCTCCAATTCGCGCGGGAATTCCCGCCAGCGTCGGAATCAAAGCAGACCGAAAAGAATTTGGAAATATGAAGGCTTTGTCATGGTTTTCGATTTTCAGCCATCGTACCACGCGCAGGGTGTCAGCCAGGCCGCCGCTAAATTCGACCACTTCGTCGACCGCGCGGTGCATGCGCCACAAGGGTGCAAGGGCGCTGCGGCACAAAATCGTGAGACGGCAATCGGAGTGGTGACGTCTGAACGCCTGGACCGCCGGCATGCTCATGACACTGTCACCCAGCCAATTCGGCGCATAAATCAATATGTTTTCCGCCATGCTCGCGTTCTCCGCGCTGTGTTCAGCGAAAACAGATGCGTTCGATGCAGGCCCGAAAATCTTCAGCGCCGCTTAAAATCTCGATATCCACCCGGAGAAAATAAATCGGCACGTCGCAACGATAAAGTTTGGGAAATCGAACCGAGTCCTTCTCGGTCGTGATAATGGCAGTAGCGTTCAACTGCATCGCCTGATTGATGATGTCAATAATCTCTTGCTGGTTGTACCGGTGATGGTCGGCAAACCGGTGCCTTTTGAGAAGACGGGCGCCCAGGCGTTCCAGCTCACGTTCGAAACCCGCCGGAGCGGCAATGCCGGCAATGCTGACCGCGTTAAGTTCCCGGAGGAACTCCAGCGGCCGGCGCTCATTCGTATAAACATTTTGCAAGTAACGCGGGCAGTGTTTGCACTCGATTATTTCCGCGGTGGGGTTGTACTGGCGAAGACGTTGCTTTAGAGCCTCACTTCCGGTTCCGTCCGATTTGGTGATGAAAATAAAATGCGCGCGCCGCAAGTTCTTGATCGGTTCGCGCAGAATACCGCGCGGAAGAGTATACTCGTTGCCGAAAGGATTCGTGCGATCCACCAGCACGATTTCCACGCGATGCTTGAGAGCAAGGTATTGGAAACCATCGTCAAGAATCAACGTATCGCAACCCATCTTATTGATGGCGTGTTTGCCGCTCTTGACGCGATTGCGATCCACCACCACCGCCACTTCCGGTAGATTGGAAGCCAGCATGTAGGGTTCATCGCCGCTCATGGCGGCATCAAGGAGCAAGCGCTTCCCGTCGGAAACAACCCTTGGCGGCTGGTGACTTTCCCGCAAAAAAAGACGAGCCAGCAGCCTTTTCAGCAGAGGCGGCTCATCTTTTTTGTAACCGCGGCTGAGAATAGCAACTTTCCGTCCCGCCTTTTGCAATTCCCGCGCAAAAACCTCCACCACCGGCGTCTTGCCGGTGCCACCGACGGTCAGGTTGCCGACACTGATCACCTGGCAACCAAGCGTGTGATGGCGAAAAATGCCGTGCTGGTAAAGCAAAAGCCGCAATTGCACAACCGCGCGATACACGTAAGAAAGATGACGCAGAACCGCCAGCAGTAACCTGACTGACCGGCGCTGATCCCGTACCGGCCCCGGTTCCTGAATCAGACTTACGATAAAACTTTCAATGTGCTCAAGGCGGTTTGACTTCATCTTGACGAACCCGTCGAATAGGGGCACTATATTAGCGAAGAAATCCCGAATAACAAGCACGGGGATTTCGGCCAGCGCAATGGCAAGGAGTCGCCAAGGTCGACATGAAGATAGCAATCAACATGGGACAGGATGCCGGCGATCAAAAGGCTTCCCAGAAGAATCTTGAACGGGAGATTCTGGCGGCAAAAAGCGGTGACTGGAATGCGAAAGCCAATTTGGCGCGCGTTTTTACGCCGCTGCTGACTTCTTTAGCGGAGAAACGTGCCAAAGATCCCGTCCTGCTCAACAAATGCCTGGAGGCCGGTAAAGAGGGACTGTTCACGGCTGCCAAAAAATACCGCGAAGGTGACGGTGTCGAACACTTTCGCATTTTCGCAGTGGATTTCATCGAAGCCAGCATGGACCGCGTCATCCGCGAAAATCAGTTGCAAGGAAAGAAAGGCTTTTTCTCGCGCCTTTTCGGTAGATAACGTGTGTCCGCCTCGTCAGGGATGCAGGACCCCATCATTACTGCTGCCGAAACTAATGGGCCGCTGAATCTGGCTGCGCTTTTTGGCTCACATACCAGCCTGGAAGTGGACGTCGGCTGCGGCAAGGGCCGGTTTCTCATAGCCAGAGCCGCCGCCCATCCGAACGTCAATTTTCTCGGGATAGAACGCCGACTCAAGCGCGTGATCAAGGTCGCCGCCAAAATCCGAAGATCCGGACTGGTCAACGCGCGCATCCTCCACGCCGAGGCGGCGCACGCCGTTTGTTGCCTCCTGCCGCCCGGGTCGGTGGACTGCTTCTATGTATTTTTTCCCGACCCCTGGCCAAAACGCCGGCACCAGCGCCGCCGTTTGTTCTGTCCGGCAATGCTCGACGCCTTCCACCGCGCATTAAGACCCGGCGGCGCGATTCATGTGGCCACCGATGATGTCGGATATTTTCAGCAGATCACCAGCCTTTTCGCGCACGATGAGCGCTTCGAAACAATCGCGCCTTTTCTGCCGACTGAAGCGGAACAAACCGAGTTTGAGCTGACGTTCTTCAGGATTGGGAAACCGGTCCAGCGGTGTTCGTACCGGGCTGCGGCAGCGCGCTCTCTTCGCGCAAGCGAGCCATAGCAGCAGCTGCGCCCATCAAGAAGCAATAAATTAAGACGATTTCCGCATCGCCGAGATTGTACTCGACGAGCCCGTTCCCCATTAGCCCCAACAAAGCCAAAAGCAAGACCTGCGCCGTGATGCGCTCGGCAGGCGGCCGGTTTCGGCTGCGCCGGGCGTACGTGCCGGCATCCTTAATGCTCACCGCCATCCAAGCCAGATAGAGGGCAAACCCCAGCCAGCCCGCCTCAACCAACACTTGCGCGAGGTTGGAATGCAAATGATCGCGTCCGCGTTCAACTGCCGGTGATATTTGTTTCATCATCGCATTCGTAAGCGAACGATACCCTATGCCCCAAGGATGCTGTTTGATAAGCGCGGGAGCGATTTTAGTCCACATTACCCGGCGACTACTGTCCGGATTCGTAAACTCGCGAGCCAACCCCTTCACTCTCTGCTGCACTGGTGGAAGCGCGAGGCAAATGCCGACAAAAATGGCCATTCCCGCCAGATACCGCCAGCGTTTGTTCAGAGCGAGTAACACCACTGCGATAACAAGCGCGCAAAACCATGAACCGCGCTTGAAATTGATAACCAATCCTGCAACCTGTACCCCCAGTAAGGCCCACGCTGCGCCGGTCCGTCCCGTTGCGCGAGCAATCAGGAGAAACCCCAATCCTATAATCACCCCCACCATCAGCCTTTGACCGTCGGTCATCGAGCCGCTGTCTATCAGCCCCGTGACAAAATCATTTACCCGCCCGATTTCAATTTTTCTGAACGCGCTTATGGGCCGGAATATCAAGTTGCTTGCGGCCTGCACCGTCGCCCCCGCTGCTATTGCTCGTAGCAGCGATTGCAACCTCTGGCGCGTCGTGATTTGAACTGCTGTCACTGGTATGGCCACAAACCACACCAGCTTCCTCAGCTTGGGAACCCCGAGTTCCGGGTTGACGCCAAACAGCGTGGTTACCCATAGCACCGCCAGAAACAGGCCAGCCATCCACACTACGAGCGGCATTTCAGGCCAACGCCGCTTTTGATAAGTTTCAATTACTGTGAGTACCAGGGCTGCGGCAAGCAACATGCGGCCCACAGGCAGCGAAAACATGACCGTACAAGCAGAAGACAGCAAACAAAGGTAAGCGGCGTTGTTCATCCTGATACGGGCTTTTTGTTCCCTCAGGTTTCTCAGTCTGACACGGCAAAAATACAAACGCAATATCTTGATTGGAAATTGCCCCAGATCTTGCGATTGGCCAAAACAGGCAAGATGCAAGGCGCGGGGAGGTGCAGGCGTATGCGCATACTGCGAACCTCCCGCAACGCAGCAGATTGCCTGTTTTCGACAATCCCGAAGGGTTTGAGAATCGGCTGCTTTTCTCTTCAGATGTGGCTTTCACATTTCGGCGCAAAAAATCTGCAACTGCATTGCATTTCAACTTGTTTGCGCGCAGCGCAATACAAGTACCTGCCGATTCTCAAACGCAAAATCTGGGATTACTTCGATTCCGCTGAGATTTTGCGTTTGAGAATCGGCCGGGCGGTATGACATCCTAGAAATACGGTCTTCAACCCGAATTTTGCTGGTGATAAACGCCGGAGGACGGCGTTCTCCCTCACTCCGCTCAGGGAGAACGTTGACGATCTGCGCCCGGGAAAAAACGTTACTCCCCCTGGCTGGGAGCCGAACGGAGCTGAGCTGGCAGGGCGAGGTCTGCGGGCAAGCCGCGAAGCAGTTCGCGCTTCAGCCCGGAAACGGCGTTTGGGAAACGTCCGGCACTGTTGGTGCGGAGCTGCGCGTGGGAGGGATTGAGCTATTCATATTCTGACTGTCAATGCACACGTAGATCGCTCCGAAGCCGAGCTTTATCGGCACCTGGCGCTGGCCGGCCACAAGATCCACCTGTTGTGTGCGTCGCCCTTCAGCGCTGCTGACCGTTTGACGGCGGCGGGGGTAAAGATAACGCCCTTGGCAGTGCGTCGCCGTTTGGATTTTGAAGCTGTCTCCGTGCTCCGCCGCATAATGCAGGACGATGGTTATGATCTCGCCTACGTTCCCGAAAAAAGGCCCCTGCTGAACCTGCTGATCGCAGCGCACGGGAAACCGCTGAAGGTTATCGCGTACCGTGGTATCGTGGGCAATTTGAACGCGTGGAATCCTGAAGTGCGACTTACCTATCTCAGTTCCAAGGTCAAACGCGTGGTTTGCGTGTGCGAAGCTGTGCGCCGCAGCCTTGAGAAAGCTGGCTTTGATCCCAGGCGGCTGGTCACTATCTACAAAGGACACGATCCGGCGTGGTATCGGCCGGCACCCAGAAGCGCTCTCGCTCAATTCGGTATTCCGGCTGACGCTTTTGTTGTGGGGTCCGCCGCCAAAATGCGCCCGCGTAAAGGGTTCGAGGTCCTGCTGGAAGCCGCCGCCCGGCTGAGTTCCAGAAACATTCACTTTCTCCTCCTTGGAGAAATCGTCGACCGACGTCTCCCGCCGTTGGCTGCCAAGCTCGGTGTAGAGAGATTTGTGCATTTTGCCGGATTTCGTCGCGATGCCGCTGAGTTGATGGGCGCCTGCGATGTCTTCTGCATGCCTTCGCTTCGGCGCGAAGGCGTCCCGCGGGCTTTGCTGGAAGCCATGGCACAGGGAGTGCCGCCGGTCGTGACCACGAGCGGAGGTCTCCCGGAAGTCGTCAACAACGGTGAATCAGGTTTGGTGGTTCCGCCTGGCGTCCCGAATGCTCTCGCCTACGCCATCTCAGTGCTGGCCGACGATCCGACCTTTCGCCGATGCGCCGCAGATGCGGCCCGCGCGCGCGTGGCAACCGCCTTTAACATCGAGAATACGGTTCGTGGTTATCTCGATCTGATCGAGCAAGTTGAGCGGGAGGTTTGATGCCTGTTTATTTTGCGTTTGAGAAGCGACCTCGTTGTATAACATGTTGGAAAACGAGACCCTTTCTCAAACCGCCACGGGGAATTACCGGCCGCGCGGCCTCCGCTGCTCTCGGACTAATCGCAAAATATGGATCTAAGAATTTTGACTCTGCGGGAGTTCTATCGTGCGCATTCTCATAGTATCAACGCGGCTCGATAGATCAGAAACGGGGCTGTGTCAGGGACTGGTCGCAGCGGGCTGCAAGGTCTTGCTGGCTACCATACCGGACACCAACACGGGCGAACTCCGGAAAGCGGGAGTGCAAATCGTTTCCTTCTCGGTGAGACATCGTCTGGACTGGAAAGCGGCCCGCCATCTGGCCGCCATCACCGCCGAATATCAACCAGACATCGTACATGCGATGCAAAACAAGACTTTGGCCGTCGCGCTGCTGGGACTTGGCAAGACTCGGGCTAAACTTGTCGGGTACCGCGGGACCATCGGGCACCTCAGTCGCTGGGATCCGGCTGCATGGCTCACGTATTTGCATCCGCGTCTGGATCGCATTGTCTGCGTTTCCAACGCCGTCAGGGATTATCTGCTTTCCCACAGGATCCCCGCCTGGAAACTTGTGACTATTTACAAAGGGCATGATCCCGGCTGGTACACCGCCGCACACCGTTCGGAACTCGCCGCTCTGGGAGTACCGTCGAATGCGCTTGTTGTGGGATTCAGCGGGAACATGCGCCGTGTCAAAGGCGTAGACGTGCTGCTTGAGGCTGCCCGGATACTACGCGATCGAAACAACCTGCGTTTTCTGCTGGTCGGCGAACGACGCGACTCGCGGCTGGAGCGGTTGGTCGCTCAAGAGCCGGTGCGCTCGCGAACAATTTGGACCGGCTTTCGCTCTGACGCCGCCGCCCTCACTGGCGCTTGTGACATGTTCGTAATGCCCTCCGTGGCGCGCGAGGGACTGCCGAAGTCGCTGGTCGAAGCGATGGCGCAAGGAGTTCCTCCAATTGTCACCGCTGTCGGCGGCATGCCGGAGGTAGTAATCCATGGCCAGTGCGGCCTCGTGGTTCCGCCAAAATCATCGGCCGCGCTTGCCGCTGCCATCAGCCAGCTTGCCGACAATCCCGAGTTGCGAACACGGCTCGGCGCGGAAGCCCGCGCTCGCATTGCTCACCATTTCCACATCGCCCATACTGTGCAAGGTCATCTGGCTTTGTACCGCCAACTGGTCTCCGACACCTGAACTGCACCGAGATTCAGTCCGGATTTCGTATTTGAGAAAGGGATGGGCGACAACGTTCCCCCAGATTCCGCCCGCGGAGAACGTAACTGCAGCGGGGAAGATCTGCGCCCAGGAAAACGTGAGAACACCGCGATGAACAAACGGATATGGCAGAACGAGCCCTCCTGGCGAGCTGGTAAGCAGTTCGCGCTTCAGCCCACAATCCGCGCGGGAAATGCCCGGAGCGCGGCGTCTGCTGCCTGGCCGGAGGTTCGAAATATGCGGATACACCTGCGCTTCCCGCGCCTTGCATCTTGCCTGTTCTCGCCAATCGCAAAATCCCCGATCAATTTCAGGTCCGCCTTGGGAATGCAGTTACTTTCAGGCCGGCGCACTGCGTTGGAACTTAGCTGCTGCAACCCCGCAAGTATACGGGACGACCATCCAGTCTGGTTTCGATACCGGCGGAGCCAAGCTCACGGCCGAAGGCGTCCACCACCCGCGCAGCGCGGCACGGCAAAGGCGCCTGCCCCGCGCTCCATGGGTTGTAACCTATCCATACGAGTTCACCATCCGGCCGCTCAAACCGCAGCCAGCAGCCGCTCGGAAATTGCCGGCGCCGACAGTCTGCCGCAGCCGGCCCCAGACCAATTGCGTTGGTAAACCGGCTGTCGCCCAGCAGCTCCAAAAACCACTTCAACACACCGAACGCTGGACGCAACCGCCAACTATGCGGATCTCTGTCGTCAACCAAACCAAACCCGTGCGCAACCAGCCGCCACCAGTAAACCCGATCCACCAGACCAGAACAAAGCGCCATGAGAACGTAACGCAGCATGTAATCAGCATACTCATCCTCACTGACGCTGGGGTCATCGAATCGCGGCCCGGGCGACTCGTATGGCGCCCCCACTGGTGAATACTCGCCCGTGCCCAGCAACGGCCAGTTGACCTCCGAAATAATCAACCGGTCAGCGCATTCCGGAGCCCAGCGGGCAATTGCACGCGCCAGCGCGAATTTATCCAGTGCTCCAAAACCATGCTGTCTATTCTCCGGCGCACCGCGGCGGTCAACATACAACAGGTGTGATAAAGCCGCAAAGTGCAAGCCGGGTGGACGCTGATTCAACGCCGCGAGCAGCGCGGCATATTCGAAATCAATCGCCGCGGGCCCAATCAGCCGAACATGCGGGAATTGCCGGAGAGCCTCCTGGCTTGCTGCCAGCAGACGCCGATATTCGTCCAGACTCCAGATCCCCCATTTGACGCGGTTCACGGCGTGGCCGAGTTCGAACCATTCGACCTCGTCAGCCACGCGGCCCAGCACGTAGCCGAGAAAGTCCGTCCACCGCCGCGGTTCCCGCACAGCTTGACGGTCCTGCACGAGTGCCGCGGTAACAGCATGCCCGCGCCTTCTGAGTTCACGCACGACAGTGGCCCCCCAATCCCAGGCGGCCCGACACTGATGATGATAGAACCGCACCAACACCGGTGTTTTGCCAAGAGCTGCGAGCAGTTCCAACTCGCGGTCAAAATACTCCGGTCGGCTCGTCACGGCGACGCCTATACGGCCTTGCATGGCAACCGGCGTTTGGAAACAAGTCGCCATCAGACGCCGGTATTCAGCCCAAACAGCGGGCGCAGCTCGGATCACAGCTCCGGCTGTTAGCAACACGTCTCCTGGACGCTGATACCGCCGCCGGTCAGCGGACCGTAGCACATTGACGGGTTGACCAGACCGCTCGTCCCATACCCACATGTCTTTCTCGCAAGGGTATTGATTCGAGGCGTCCGCTTCGTGCCGGCGCCGCCAGGCGCGAACAGGATGGCGAACGACGCGTGTGCGGCAATGCCACGCATAAAGCGTTCGATAACACCATTCCCATTTTTGAAATGACTGTGGCGGAGGCACGGGAGCAAAATACATTTCCTTGAACACACGCAAAAAATCCGAGGGAAGATATATTCGAGAAATATCCCGCGCACGCTCCCGAAGGGTAAGTGCGGCCCTGATCCGGCTGCGATTCAGGTCTATGAACTGCACATTACCCCAAAGTCCGTCGCCCAGCCTCCGCAGGAGGATGTTCTGGTTGCCCAGGTCGTTGTGCAAAAATCCGGTAGTGTGAAGTTTACGGATCGCCTCAGCCACACACCGAAGCAGGGCCATGAATTTCCAACACTCCGGATCTTCGCGAAAAAGCCGAATTAACTCATCTCGGAAACTCGACACTTCTGACTCGTACTCCGTGAGAAAATAGCTTTCCACCAGGCGGCCATTTTGTCGGCGTTCGATAAAACCGACCGGTTTTGGCGTGCCTATGCCGTTTTTTTCCAGGAACGTCGCAGCGCGCCACGTGCGCTGTGCCTTGGATCCCCGCCACCGATCGATCCAGTCCTTCAGCAGCGGCTCGGGAGCAAAAGCTTTCACGAACAATGCCCGCGGCGCGCCTGCGCAGGATACAATAACCTTGGCGTGACGATGTCGTCCCGTCACCACTGACCGACTGTCGCCGCCCGTCAGCAACTGAGGCAGATTCCGGATCGCTTCGAGAAAATCCCCGTGGCAATATTCAGGAGCAATAGCGCCCGAATACGGGCCAGTCTTCATTTTCGCGTTTTGGCGCCACTCCATAGGCGCAGAGCATAAGCAGGGTGTTCCTGCGGGTCAAGCGAACCGCAAGTGATCGTGGGCGTGGTTGTCTCCCATGCCGGGCTGACACATCCGGACCGGCGGCATCCGGGAGCAGTGCCCCGCCGCAGGCCATCGAGCCGTCAAGCCAGTTCCGGAACCATTTTCGGAGCGACGTTCCCAGGAGCAGTAACGTTCTCATCGAGCAAGGAGCGCAGGGAAACTCTGCTCTCCGCCGCTTTATAAAAAGGAAAATCAGGGATGAAACACCCTAATTCGCACAGGATTCTGGCCTGCACAAGAGAGACCGCCGGCTTTGCTCTTGAAGAAGTTCTGCGCCGACGGTAATTCTATTCGCAGCACGGAGGATTTTTTCGGCAGCTCCGAGACTGTTATGCGCTTTTACGCTGATCTGCACGTCCACTCGCGGTTCTCGCGCGCGACCAGCAAAGACTGCCGCCTCGAAGACATTTCCCTCTGGGCCCGTAGAAAGGGGCTTGCAGTGGTGGGAACAGGCGATTTTACCCATCCCGCGTGGCTGCGAGAAATCCAGGACAAACTGGTTTGCGCCGAACCTGGTTTTTTACGGCTGCGCGACGATCTGGAGCGTGAGGTCGAGCAGCGGTTGGCTGTGCACCCGTCCTCGTCCACGCCAATCTTTTCGGTCGCGCCTACCCGTTTTGTCCTCCAAACGGAAATTTCCACCATCTATAAGAAGGGAAATCGAACACGCAAGGTCCACCATCTCGTCTTCCTGCCGGCGCTCGCCCAGGCTGATACTTTCGTGCAAAGGTTGAGCCGTTTGGGCAATTTGAAGTCGGACGGCAGACCAATTCTGGGATTGGATTCCCGGGATCTGCTGGAGATTGTCCTGGGAATCGATCCCAGTGCCTTCCTTGTTCCCGCACATATCTGGACACCATGGTTTTCTGTTCTCGGAGCCCAATCAGGTTTTGATTCCGTGGCTGATTGTTACGCGGATCTTACCGGCCACATTTTTGCGCTTGAGACCGGGCTGTCATCGGATCCGCCTATGAACTGGCGCGTCTCGGCCTTGGATCGCTACCGCCTGATTTCCAATTCCGACGCGCATTCTCCTGCGAACCTCGGGCGCGAAGCGTGCATATTCGATTGCCAGTTCGACTATTTCTCCCTGCGGTCGGCTCTGGCAACGGGGCGCGGCTACAGCGGCACCGTCGAGTTCTTTCCGGAAGAGGGAAAGTACCATCTCGACGGCCACCGCCAATGCGGCGTGCGTCTGACCCCGGAGGAAACATTGCGCTACAGCGGTCTCTGCCCGGCTTGCGGCAAACCTGTAACCGTAGGGGTGATGCATCGGGTAGTTACGCTCGCTGACCGGCCGGAAGGCATTACCCCGCCTCGCGCCCCTGGTTACCGCAGCCTGATTCCTCTGCGGGAAATACTGGGCGAAATTTTCGCCGTCAGCCCCAACTCGGCCAAGGTTGCGCGCGCCTATTATGAACTCCTGACCCGGCTCGGACCCGAACTGTTCATTCTCGAGCAGGCTCCCGTAGAAGAAGTACGGCACGCGTGCTCAGAAGTCTTCGCCGAAGCAATTTCCAGAATGCGCGCCGGCCGCGTCCAGCGCGAGGCTGGTTACGACGGACAATACGGCGTCATCCGTCTCTTTCATCCTGGCGAATTAGCGAAAGATCGCAACGCGGACCGGCTGCTTTTCCCATCGGAATTTAAACTCAGAGCACACAGCCCCGCCGGACCGGTCGCGGACCGCCCGGTAACGTGGCACGGTGTTCAGCAGCAGACGCAGCGCAAACCCTCCCCGCGCGGGGAATCACCCCAACCAGCCCGTGCTCCCGGGGAGCTGCTGGGATTGCTGGAGGGTCTCGACAGTGACCAGCGGGCCGCCGCTGAGATAGTGACCGGACCCCTGCTCATCGTGGCCGGCCCGGGCACCGGCAAAACCCGCACTCTCGCTCACCGCATTGCCCATTTAGTGGCGGACTTGAAAATCCCCGCCGAAAATTGTCTGGCAATAACTTTTACGCGCCGAGCTGCCGAAGAAATGCGCCAGCGTCTCGAATCTTTATTAACCGCTTCCGCGGTAAGAGCCCTAATCATTAGCGAAGCGAAGGATTCGGGCGTTTTGGGTGAAAAAAAGCGTGAAGGGCGAGCGGGGGATGTACACAATAGGGGCATGAGCAAACACTACACGATGCGTGAGAGGAAATTTTCGCTTCG
>Ga0209101_1001099_pt1 | contig 20914 bp, 24 predicted proteins | sample ConPoolayeCmetaG_FD_185481 | JGI IMG/M metagenome (GOLD analysis project Ga0209101, IMG submission 185481) | Hot spring microbial mat communities from California, USA to study Microbial Dark Matter (Phase II) - Cone Pool mat layer C metaG... ...
AGAACTTCGCGGCGGCCGAAAGCCGCATTAGAGATGTGGATGTGGCCACCGAAGCGGCTGAGCTTACCCGCTTGACTATCTTGCAACAGGCCGGCGCCGCCGTGCTGGCTCAAGCCAACCAACAGCCATCTCTGGCGCTAAGCTTGCTAAGATAGGCAAGAAAGGCAGGGCTCCACGGTATGGGCAAAAAGATCCCGGCCGGCAGCGCGAGGCTGCCGACCGGGATTCTTCACGACCGGGATGAACATTAAAGAACTTTCGCCACCCCCTCATGAGGGCCGCACGTATCACCTCTCGCCATCAAGTTAGCAGGCCGATGAGAAGCCAGACTATAGACCGCCCACCATACCTGTACTTTGAGTTTCGTCGAACGGCTTTATGTCTTGCCGCGCATTCATAAATCCACACCTGTTTTGGCACGACTTCTGCAGATTAAACGGCTAAGCGGTAAGGATCAGCCGCCGTAGTTTAGTACAGTTAAGCAGAGGAAAGCATATGGAGCAAGTAAGAGGAGTTTTATATCTCAAGGAAAGTCGGGCGGTTAACACGGCCGGCGAGACGCTGGAAAGCCAAGAAACGGAGGGGCACGGCTCTTCCTTTGAGTCTCTTTTGCAAAGCCTGCTATCGGCTGGGGCGGGGCAAAATGTCTCCGAAGAGGCATTATTTGCCGCTTTGGTAGCGGAACGTGTGGCGGCTCTTAAAGGCGAAGAGGCCGGAGCAAAGTTTAAAGAACTTTTGCTAAAGACCGAGGAGTCCATGAAACGCCCGAACGGCTATATTCCCTACGAAGACGCCGCCCGCGTGGCTCTCAGGGAGTTTCAAAACTCGGGCTCCATAACCGCGGCGGAAGCCGATGAAATACACTCCCAAGCTTTTGCCGCTGCTCAGCTGGATGAGAACACAAACGCGTTGTATGACGATATAGGCAGCGCAAATGATCCGACCAAAGCCGTCCAAGAAGTTGGAACCGCTATTGCGGCGGCTAAGACTTTAATCGAAAAATATGGAAGCGGTGAGGTAACGGCAGCCTTACGTCCGCTGTCTCAAGCTTTTTCAACTTCCGGGCAGCCGCTGGTCAATCCTTACGACCAGGATATGCGCGTTGCCGCCGCGATCTCCGCAACCGAAACGGTTACCAACGGAACTTCGCGCACCGGCAATCCTGTGGATGGGCCAAACGGATTTTTATTCAAGCCGGTCTCCTCCAACAACGGAAAACTGGCGGTACTTATGCCCGAAAACATCTCTCGCCAAGTAGTGGAATGCGTGCTTAAAGATTCCAGCGGACGTTTAATCGAGAAAGGCTGTTTCTGGGCGCCGGGATTCGGCGCTGGAGGAGAGGCCAATCCGCGCAAGAAATTCAGCTTCACCAAGCCCGGAAGTGCTTACCCCCCGAATTTGGTGGTCGAAGCAACGCTTGTAGATGGCTCCAAAATTTCCTGGAACATTCCCGATCCCTCGCGCCGCTATGATTGAAGTTTAAGCACCGCCAAAGACTTGACTCAAAAGGGAGCTTCACAACCTTTGGCGCATTGAACGGCAAAGCCCCCATCTTTAAAGGCGCGCACTACAATATCGCCCATCAGATCAGTGCGGTATACGACGGCCCCAACCGATCGATAGCGATTTATTGTCTTAAGCGCGGGGTATCCCCGTATATTGTCCCGGTCAACGCTGACCACCACTGCTTTGGGCGAGGCGGCTGAGATAAAAGAGAGACTGCCACTATCGGACGCCGCGTGATGCCCGGCTTTAAGAAAGATCGTTGAAAGCTTGTCTCCATAAGCAGCAACAAGTTGTTCTTCGCTACTCTTTGCGGCATCTCCCATAAAAAGAGCGTGAAACTTGCCGTATTTAAACAGCGCTACAATTGAATTAGCGTTCCAATCCGGCCCCGGTAAGGGCGCCGGCGGCCACAGAATCTCAATTTCGGCCTCGTCAAAGCCAAAGAGATCCCCTTTCTTGAGAGCCCTATAGGAAGGTCTTTGTCTCGCAAGCATCTCATACCAACGTAAGGTGTCGCTGAGTTCCCCCTTCTTCGGCCGCGTTTCGCCGTTATCATAGACCGCCTGCGCCGGAAAAAGCTGCAAAACATAAAACACACCGCCTATGTGATCCAGGTGCGGATGGGTGAGTATTATAAAATCAAGAGATTTCACGCCAAGGGTTTCAAGCTCATTAGCCACCCGTACGCCGCTTATGAAGTTTCCCGTATCAATAACTCCAACACGGCCCGTTGGGCTTTGCAACAAGGTGGCATCTCCTTCCCCAACATCCAAGAACTTGAGCGTGAATGCCCGCTCAAGAGCGGGCGACGGCGCCGCCGTAATCAAATTGCAAAAAAGCGCTCCTAGTAACGCAGCCGGCAAAAAGCAGCCAAGAGCTGTTTTGGTTGTCATCTTAACAGGCCTCAAGAGTTCTCTGGTAGATTAACTCTAGAACGTCTCCCGAAATCGAATTGCCAGATGCGCTCTAGTTTATTGCCAAGTAAGCAAGAAGAAAACTCCCGCGCAGGCCGTTGAGCGAACAAGGTCTGTTGATTTTGAAGCGCTCTTCGGGCATCATTTGCCGCTAGCCGCCTGGTATTACAAACAATTTCCAGTGAACATGGCATTCGGGAAAAAGCTCTCGGCGGGAGCCGTCATTGCGCCGCTGTTACACTTGGGCTTTATAGGAATTTCATTAGCCGCCGTCTTCATCGCCGCTTTGAAATACGAGCTTAAGATTGTAGGTTCACCCGGCTTTGCCGTCATTCGGCAAGTAGGCTTAGCGGCCGGGCTTCAATCCGGCGCCCGGCACACATTCCAACGCTCGCTGTCGGACCATCCTGTCCGGCAATTCGGCAAGCAGGTTATATACAAGTATAGTTGGACAAAGGCGCCCGCGTCATGATTAAGCTCGATAGATCAAAAATCACTTTCAGCTATGCGCGAAGCTGCGGGCCGGGTGGGCAAAATGTCAACAAGGTAAATTCCAAGGTAACTTTATTTTGGGATTTTGCGGGCTCTGCGGGTCTTTCCGCGGAGCAAAAAAATTTAATCCAAAACCACCCAGCCTTAAAAAAACGCATCAATAAAATGGGCATCCTCTTCCTGCAGGAACAGGGCCGGCGCAGCCGGGCCTTGAACGAAGCCCGGCTGATTGCAAAGCTGCTGAAGATTTTGGAGCAGGTTCTGACACCGCCCCGCCGGCGTCTCAAAACCCAAGTACCGCGCCGGGCCGTAGAAGAGCGTCTTAGAACCAAAAAGCGCCTGGCGCAAAGAAAGGAACAAAGGCGAAAGTCGTTTGAGACCGGCTAGCCCTTACCTTTGATGAAGCTCGCTTCGCTGGCCATGCCTGAAGCAAATAAGACAAGCGCAAGTTTGTTCTTAACCTGAACGGCCGGCCGGCTGAGCGCAATTCCGCGACTGCAACGTACTTGCATGCTCTGCAAAATACCGCTGTTTAACAAACACCATGGCGCCCTTGTCGGAAAGGACCGCCGGGAACACCAAGCACCATTCCTCCCCGGCAAGCAAAATAGAGCTCAGCGGGCTGTCGGCACGCCAAAGCACGGTTTCCGGTTTCACCACATCAAAGTATTCTTGCCAGTTACGCTTTCCCTTAAAAGCCGCTAGATACTTAGCCCACACTTCTTGCGGAATTACATTGGTACGCCCATCAATCGGCACCAAATTCTGCAGAGTCCCCTTCTTATCACTGAAGCGGTAAATCAGGTACCCGCCATAGCCAAAGCTGTTCAATATCGGATGCGGAAGGTTGTGCTTCTGGATGAAATCAACCGCCAGCACCGGTACGACACTCAACTCGACCGGGTAATGCCAGAGTTTGTAGACATTCACCAGCACTGTACACAAAAACACAAAGCTTAACCCCTCCTCAGGGAGCTTATGAAAAACCGCGCGCAAGCGGTTAAGCGCCTCAGCTATATTCCCCAGCGTACGCTCTTCGTCACGGGCTTTGCGCCAGCACTCAGCCAGCAAAGCTGAGATACAGATTACGGCAAAAGGAAGAAACTTAAGAACCGTCAGGGACCCAAGCGTCAAGGCTGCTGTAAAAAGAAGTTCAGCGACGCCCAGGGCTTGCGGCCTTTGATGGAGAAACGCTAAGAGTAAAACTCCTAATAGCAACAAAAAGCCTGTGGAATATTGCATAATGTTGGCGGGCTGAAATTCGGAAATAGCTCCGAAGCGGAAGGGATGCGCACTTTTATGGAACAAAGTCAGCCATTCGCCACCCAAATAGGGTGTGACAAGAGTTCCAAGCAGGCAGCATAAGAAAGCCGCCTGCCAGAGCCGATCACGTCGCCATCCGCTATCCGGCCAAAGCCAAGCCAGCACCACCCCCACCCCTAGAATGGCGCTCAAATGGCTGTTGGCCCAAAGCATCATCAAAAAAAAGAGCCAAAAACCCGCCAAACCTAAGGAGCCTTGGCGGGCAATCTTTTGCGCGTGGTAAATCAGCCAGACAAAAAAGATCCACACCAAAACCTGCGGACGCAAAGTAAAATGGTTATAGACCGCCAAGGTGGCAAACAGCCCAAGGAAGCCGCCGACAAACCAATCCTCTGCTATTTTGCCTAGAACATAAAAGAGAGACAGGGCAAGAACCGCCGCCAACAGCAACTTTAAGACCAACAGGCCCCTCTCGCCGAAAAGGTCATCAGTGATAGCAAAAACAATCTCGTTACTCCAGGAATATGCCCGCCAAGGTCGGCCGGCGCCAAACATATTCCAAGAATCAACCGCCGGCACGGTATAGTGGCTTAAAATCCAGCGCCCGGAACTTATATGCCACCATAAATCCGGGTCTTGAATTGGATTACAGATATAAACCGCTGCAGCTACGGCAATACTAAACCAAAGCAGCACTTTCATAAGGTTTCCATCGCAGGTCTGCGGCATTCAGGCGCCGCCAGCTCCTCGCTCCAAAACCAGTAACAGATTTCATTATCGCAGCGGGTGCTTAAAACAAAGGGTTCTCCCTTATTGTCAAGAGCGTGAACAACTACCGGCCCAAGATAGCCGGACCTAAGCGCTCTTAAATCCTCAAGGGCCTCATAACAAGCATCCTTAACCGAGGCCCCTTTTTTCATATAGGCCACCACCGCTCGGGCGGTGCCGGCCCGGATTGTCATTTCGCCGGTATGCGTGCAGGCAGCGCCCCCAAAACGGTTATCAACATACAGGCCTGCTCCAATTACCGGCGAGTCCCCCAGGCGGCCCGGATACTTGTAAGATGACCCGGAAGTGCTTACCCCCCCGGCCATCGACCCGCTTCTGTCCTGCGCCAAGGCAATAGTTGTTCCCCCGCCTTTCTTGGCACGCCAAACCGCCCAGACATGCTCGGCCAACGGCGCTCTAGCCAAATTTTCCAACACCGGCGCCGGAATATGCTCCTTAAGACATTTCCAGTACTCCTCTTGGCTGATGGTGGGAACCGGCGACCCTTTTTCAGCACCAACCTCTCTCGCAAAGCGCATCGCTCCCTCCCCCACCAACATAACGTGCGGCAATCGTTCCATCACCTGACGCGCCACCGCGATGGGATGCCGGTAACCCGTAAGTGCCCCGACTGTTCCAGCGGCCATCGTAGCGCCGTCCATTATGGAGGCGTCGCATTCGGTGACACCTAAAATATTCGGCCCCCCGTGTAACCCGACGGTCTTAACCGACTCGTCCAACTCCACCGCCTTTATGGCGGTTTCAACCACATCCAAGGCCGGGCTTCCAGCACGCAATGCCTCAACTCCCGGAGAGACGCCGTTTTTCCCTTCTATATCAACCAATAAGGCGGCCGGCATAACCAATGAAGAACACCCCCTTAGCAATATTCTCTCAAACGCTGCTCCACGCGGCTTAAAACATCGCCGCCCTCCGGCTTGAACTCCAGGCCGGTTATACGCTGGTAAGAATCCACGTAATGCCGGGCGATCATCACCCTGTGCTCGTCGCTGAAATGCGGCACCGGCCCTTCACCTTTATAACCTTGACTAAGCAGCCACTGCCGGGTTGGTTCTTTGTCCAACATTTCGGGCAACTCACCCTTTAGGAATTTTTCCTCATAAGTCTGCGCCACCCAATAACGGGACGAATCTAGGGTGTGAATTTCATCGACCAGCACGAGCTTACCGTCCAGCAAACCAAACTCGTATTTGGTGTCAACCAGTATCAGTCCGCGCCCGGCGACTTCCCTCTCAGCCGCTGCAAACAGCGCAAGCGATACTTCACGCACCTCATGCCAAAGCTTCTCAGTGACCAAGCGCCGTGCGAGGATTTCTTCCTCCGCAATAGGTTCATCATGGCTCCCTTTAGGCGCCTTGGTGGAAGGAGTAATAATAGGCTGCGGAAGTTTTTGCGAGGCTTTTAGCGCCGGGGGGAGCCTCACGCCGCTGATTGCCTTCCCGGCTTGATAGTCCCGCCAGGCACTCCCGGCCAAATAGGCCCGCACTATCACTTCAACCGGGAGGATCTCACAGCTTCGTACCACCATCACATTCGGATCCGGAACATCAATCACATGATTGTCAACAATATCCTTGGTGCGCTCAAACCAATAGGCCGCCATTTGATTTAAGACTTGGCCCTTAAAAGGAATGGTGGTAACCACAACATCAAAGCAGCTCAGCCGGTCCGTAGTCACTATGATACGGGTCCATCCCCGTTCATAGTTATCTCTCACCTTGCCGACGTAGCGCGGCCCCAAAAACTCGAAATCAGTCTCGCGCAATACATGCCTTAATTGTGCGATTAATAAGTTATCTGTAACCATCGTGCTTCCTTAGTTTGAGACGGCCCTTTTTTGTCCGCTTTGTTTTCCAGCTTATTTAGATTACTTTTTGCAATTTTTCCGGCGCGATATCGGATCCTAAAAGGATTCTTAAGACGCAAGGTCTTGGCCGCGGCTTTAAACTCATAAAGCGCAGCCTTTTTCACTCTCTTCTTATTTTCCAATACGCCCTGAACGTAATAGGCGACACCCCGGTTATTAAAAATCGCCGCCAAAAGTTCGGGATTTCCGCCCCGCACCAAAAAACTTTGCGCCTTGTTATAAGCCGCTAGGGCACAATTCATTTCTCCAGCGTCATAGCCCTGCCCGCGCAGTGAGGCCTCCATTGCTAAGTTACCCAGTAACCAGTAAGGATAGGCCCGGTGCTCAAATGTAGTCCAAGGCGCAGCCGCCCGTCCTATCTCCCTAAGGTCCAGCTCGTGCTCCGCCGATAAAACGAGATCAGCCATCAGCTCAGACCATCTGGGCGCCGAAAGCGCCTTAAACAAACCGGCTGCAAAAGACGCAGTCTCCGTACGCGGTTGGTATGAAAGCCCAAAGACCGGGATGTTTGGAACAACTTTAAGTCCAAGCGCATGCAACCATTGGCGGAGATCAGGCCCGGGAAAAGCATCCTCCATCGGAGGAGCCATGGAAATGTTCACCCAGCGGTTGTTCCCCCAAAGCACGGCCGGAACAGATGGGTTTTTAGCCAAAAAGCCATTGACCTCTTCCGCACTGCGAAAGGAACCGTAAAAACGCACGGCCCGGATCTTTCCGGGGAAAGAAGTCAAAACACCCTTTGCCGAAACGGCCGCACCGGCAAAAGCACCACGGCCCAAAATACTTAGCGGTGCTGCAGCAGCGCCCGGCCGGCGTTTAAGATACCGATTAATCTCCTCCCGAAAAATCCGCGATTCAGTCTCATACTGGTCGTCCTGCAATCTGGCGACTAAAAACACTCGCCGACCGGCCACCAAATGAGAGTATGAGAAACCAACCGCCAAGGCCGCGCAAACAGCAAGCAGCGCCAAAAGACAGCGCGGCACCATAAGGTCCACAAAACAAAGCCGCGTCACAAAGAGAAAAACAAACGGAAAGGCTATGACCTGAGCCGTTGCAGGATTCAAGTCCAAGACAGAATCCGGCGGCGGGCTTTTCAACAAAAGCGCCAAAACTCCCAACAAAACACAAAAAACAGCCAGTGAACGAAAGTTCCGCATAAAGGGGGCATTCGCAGAATAAACAATCAAGGCCATCGGCCCACTTTAAAGCACTATGACTTTACTGGCCTGATTCAGAATATTCAAATCTTGATTTAAGAAAAGCAAATATGTCGAATTTACTAGCGGGGTTAGTAATCTCCGCAAATTCTTCCCGCGTCATGATTACATAAGGCACCCCGGCAGCCTTGAGAAGGGGCTTCAAATACCGCTGACGCTCCAATTCTTGAACATCAACAATTTCAGAGAAATCAGCCAAAAGTTCTATTACCATTTTGGGCATATTTTGAAAATTAACGATCGTAAACAGGCACTTAGCTTGACGCGCCCAATCGTCAAGTGATTGGTTGCAATTCACTTCAATTTCGTCAAATAGAGATCCATCGTCCAGTTCCGGAAGCGCACCGCCACAGATCGCCATCACGCTCATATGAGGTACTACGCGATCTTCCCCGAAAAAAGCAACCAATATTCTAAAAAGGATAGCTTCATCGCAACTTACATTAAGCATGATTTTATTATCTCATGTAAGCAGACGAGCCGGAAATAAAAATCCATCCCTGTATTTTTCTCTATTATTTTCCTCACAGAGAGCGAGCCGGGAACACTCGAATCCCCCTTTACGGCCTTCACAAAGCGTATACCTATTTCAAGACGAGACCTGGCGGCGAGTTTGAAAAACATCTGATCCCAAAAAAAAGACCAGCACAATAACACCTTACCTTTGTGCACCGGCAGCTTCCTTTGCGGCATCATGATAAGTTGTGCTAACATTGAGTAAGAAATTAAGGATTATCGATGAGTCTTTTGCCGATTCGCACCTACCCTGATCCAATCCTTAAACAGGCGGCGGTGGAAGTGACCCAATTTAATAAAGAATTACAAACACTTCTGGACAACATGGCCGAAACAATGTATCACGGCCAAGGAATCGGACTAGCCGGGCCCCAAGTGGCCGTCTTAAAGCGGGTAATTGTTGTGGACATCTCTTCCAACCGGCAAGAAAGAATTGATTTTGTGAATCCAAGAATAGTTTTTGCACAGGGAAAAGTGAGCTGCGAAGAAGGTTGCCTTAGCGTGCCGGAATACCGCGATACAGTTTCCCGCGCCAAAGAAATTGTGGTCCAGGCCTGTAATGGTGCTGGGAAAGAGTTTGAACTGCGTGCTGACGGCCTGCTGGCGGTATGCATCCAGCACGAAATAGACCACCTGGACGGCATTTTGTTTATAGATCGGCTGAGCCGCTTGAAGAGGGAAATGTTTAAGCGTTGGCTTAAAAAACAAGCCGCCGCTTAAAACAAACGAAAATTCTAGTCAATCCAACCCGGTTCAGCGCAATTGACATGGCAATCTCAATAATTTTTTTTGGCACTCCTGAATTTGCGGTCCCTAGCTTGGAAGCTTTGCTTGCTTTGCCGCACTGCCGGGTAAGACTCGTCGTAACGCAGCCTGACAAGCCTGCCGGGCGGGGCAACAAACTTCGCTGTTCAAACATTAAGCAAGTGGCGCTTCAACATGCCTTGCCTGTGCTCCAACCGGACAATATCCGCCGGGCGGAGGACGACTTTCTCGCGGCAGCCGGCCGATACGGACCTTTCGATATCGGGGTAGTGGTGGCTTTCGGCCAGATTCTGCCGGTCGCAGTGTTAGCCCTGCCTCGCCACGGTTGTATTAATGTGCACGCCTCGCTTCTTCCACGCTGGCGCGGGGCAGCACCTATTCAACGAGCTATATGGCACGGCGACTCAGAGACCGGCGTTTGCTTGATGCAAATGGATGCTGGTTTAGACAGTGGCCCACTCTTAGCCTGCGCCAAGGTGCCAATCAACGAAGCAATCACTTTTGGAGAGCTGCATGATGAGCTTGCAACCTTGGGGGCCAACCTGCTTAAAGAAAACATCATCCCGCTGGTGGAGGGGAAACTAACCCCCGTGCCCCAAGCAAAGGAGGGTCTTACATACGCCAATAAGATCTCAGCCCAAGAAACGCTGATTGATTGGTCGCCAGCCGCAGTTCAAATTGCGCGGCAGGTGCGGGCCCTATCTCCCTTCCCGGGAGCTTATTGCCTGTTTAACGGGCAACGCCTAAGAATTTTTAGGGCCCAACCTAAATCACTAATCGGGCCGGAAAGCGGTTTGGCCCCCGGCACAGTCTCAACAGTTGACAAAGACCGGCTGGAAGTGAAATGTGGTAGCGGTGTCTTGGCGCTGACGGAAGTTCAGCTGGAAGGGCGAAAGCGCCTGAACATAGTTGATTTCCTCCGCGGCTGTCCAATTGCGGTTGGGACCCTGTTGACTGAACAAAGCCAAGGAAGATCATGATTCTTAGATCCGCAGCCCTCGGCTCTGGCTCGCCATCCAAATTGATTATCGCGCCCTCCATCCTCTCTGCCGACTTAACCCATCTGGGACAGGAAATAACTGCAGTTGAACAAGGAGGTGCCGATTGGCTGCATATTGACGTCATGGATGGTTGCTTTGTGCCGCCTATAACCTTCGGCGCCAATGTAGTGGCGGCCGCGCGCAAAGCGTGCAAGCTTGTTTTGGATGTGCATCTTATGATTGCCGACCCGGAAAAGCATATTGAAGATTTTAAGCTGGCCGGGTCCGATCGTCTCATCGTGCATCAAGAGGCCTGCCCCCACTTGCACCGCGTATTGACCGCCATTAAAGCAGCCGGCATGTCCAATGGCGTGAGCTTAAATCCAGCCACTCCCGTTTCCTCAATTCTTGACGTGCTGGATGTTACCGATTTGGTGCTGATCATGTGCGTTAACCCGGGCTGGGGCGGACAAAACTTCATCAGTAATTGCTTGTCGAAGATTTCGGCTCTACGGGCGGAAATCAAGCGGCGTAAGCTTTCCGTCCACATTGAAGTTGACGGTGGAATCAACCCGGAAACGGGCCGCCGTTGCCGCAAGGCCGGCGCCAATGTTTTGGTGGCAGGCTCATACATTTTCGGCTCGTGCAACCGGGCAGAGGCCATTCAAAGCCTAAGAAGCAGTTAAGCTCAAAGTCCCATGGCGATACTCTTCACTGTTTCGGCCCTCATACCTTTTTATTTAATGGGCGCCTTTCCAACCGGCTATCTGATCGCCCGCCGCTACGGCATAGAAATCACCAAAACAGGCAGCGGGAACGTAGGCGCAGCCAACGTGGCCCGCAGCGTGGGCTTAAAAGCGGGGCTCTTTACTCTTTTGGGCGATGTCGCCAAAGGTTTCCTGGCTGTGCTTTTGGCTGCAGTTTTAAGCAACCAAATATACTTTCAAGTGCTTGCAGGATTGTCGGCTATAGCCGGGCACTGTTTTTCGATCCCCGGAAGGTTAGCCGGCGGAAAAGGCGTTGCTACGGCCTTGGGGGCTTTCCTGTATCTGACTCCTTATTGCGCCTTGGCCGCCTTGCTGGTCTTTGCCGTCATGCTTTGGGCAGGGCGTATGACTTCACTGGCCTCCATAACGGCGGCCTTAACGGCGCCAATCTTTGCGCTACTGACCAACACAGACGACTACCACGCTCTTGGCATGATGGCTGCCGCGGCTCTCCTTCTTGTGCGCCATAAAGATAACATTGTGCGCATCACGCAAGGCAAGGAACCACGATTTTCGTGGAAAAAATAAAAAAGTAAAGCAGCCCAGCTATTCTTTAACCACCTCTAAAGCCTCCGGCCCGAAACAAGAAAGGGTGCCGTTATCCCAAAGCACATGAATCATAAGCCCTTTTTCTTTGACTTCCGGGGTCGTGCTGGTAACTTCAGTGCGGATATCCTGTACTACCCCAAAGCAGCCAGGGAGATTGAGACGCTTGACACGATCGCCGATTTTAAGTTTCTGTGAATTCATAATAGCATTTGATCCTAATTATAGCTGTTTGTAAGGACATTTGTGCCCTTGTTGTCAAAGCCGGTACACTCCTATCATCAACAGAATGAAATTCACGGCCTGCACTTTCAAGTTCTTAGCCTTACTCCATTCGGTAGGCATTTTGGCGCTTGTACCAACCGCACGCCCAATTCAAACCTTTCTCACTAATACCTTAAGGCCCTATGCCGGCTTAAGGCCCTATCTAATGACTGGGATTATAGGGCTTCTTATTCTGTGCGCAATATTTTATTACCGCGCTCTGTACCGGCGCTACCCGCTAATAACGGTAACCGCCTTACAATTGGGGCTGGCGACGCTTTTGGGCCTGGTTGCGCATGCCTACCAGCTGCCGGTTGAATTGTTTCATTTGGTAAGCTTCGGCTTACTGGCTTGTTGGTTCAGATTATGGCGTGCATTCCCAAACCAACCAGTCCCCACTTTCCGGCCCGTTTCCCGGCCATACGACCCGATCCTAAGCGCACTATTTTTTCCAGCTCTAATCAGTCTGGTGGACGAGATTTTACAATGGCTTACCCCAGAGCGTTATTTCGATTGGCGCGATTTGTGGATGAACTTTCTGGGAGCTTTGCTGGGATTATTATTGCTTGAACCCCTGCTTACCAAGAAAGGGAAGTAGAAGAACCGGCATTCAGGTTCTGCGTACTTGAACAATAAGCTTAACTACTTGAAGTTCTTGCATTTACGTTATATAGCGGCCCTTATCAATTTTGCCCATGAGGAACCAGCGCCACGTTATTTTAAAGACCGCCCCATTAGCTGCCGACACTAATCATTGGCTTGAGCCTCGGCGTCTTAAAGCTTCTATGGAGCATCATATTAAAAAAGAGCTCTAGACTGCTCCTTGGCCGCATTAGGCGGCAAAAACGCTTGTTTTTTAAGGTTTTATTCCATCGGCCCAACCGAGATGAGGATTTAAATGGCGCGCGAATTTGGTAAAGGTACTCACAATCTTGTTTGTTCTTTCTGCGGCAAGACTCAGGACGAAGTCAGAAAATTGGTGGCAGGTCCCGGAGTCTATATTTGCGACGAATGCGTAGAACTTTGTAATGACATTCTAACCGAAGAACTGGACGAAGCCGCCCCCCAAAAGCAACGCCTCTCTGTCCCCACGCCCAAGGAAATCTGCACTGCTTTGGACGATTACATCATCGGCCAGGATCACGCCAAAAAAGTCCTGGCTGTTGCAGTTCATAGCCATTATAAGCGCATTCAGAACAATCAGCATCCGCGCGAGGTGGAACTACAAAAATCTAACATCCTGCTTCTCGGGCCCACTGGCTGCGGGAAAACGCTTCTGGCTCAGACGCTGGCGCGTATTTTGGATGTGCCCTTCACCATCGCCGACGCCACCAGTCTGACCGAGGCTGGTTATGTAGGCGAGGACGTAGAGAACATCATTGTCAATCTTCTTCAGGTCGCCGACTATAACATCGAAAAAGCTCAGCGCGGTATAGTCTATATTGACGAGATCGATAAGATTGCCCGTAAGAGCGACTCCCCTTCGGTGACCCGCGACGTCTCGGGCGAAGGCGTCCAGCAAGCCCTGCTTAAGATCATGGAAGGCACCAAAGCCAACGTTCCTCCCAAGGGCGGACGTAAGCACCCGCAACAGGACTTCATTCAGGTGGACACCACCAATATTCTCTTCATAGTCGGCGGCGCCTTTGACGGCATGGATAAAATCATCAAACAACGCGTAGGCAAAAAGAGCATTGGTTTCGGCGCCAGTGTAACCAACGTTGAAGATACGCCAGATGAAAACATATTAGCTCTAATTGAGACCGAGGACTTGCTGAAATACGGCATGATTCCCGAATTTATCGGGCGGGTGCCGGTGATTTCGGCCCTTTCAGCGCTTGACGAGGCTACACTGTTGGAAGTGCTCACCAAACCTAAGAACGCCTTGGTAAAACAATACAAGCACCTGGCCCGCATGGAGGGCGTCGAGTTGACCTTTACCGATGAAGCGCTGAAAGCGATTGCCAAGAAAGCGATTGCCAAGAAAACCGGCGCACGGGGGCTTCGCACCATCATTGAGCAATGCATGCTGGATGTGATGTTCGAAATCCCAAGCGATCCGTCGGTCAAGGAGGTAATCGTAACTCCCGAGGTAATCAACGAAGGCAAGCAACCGGTGCGGGTCTTCCACAAGCAAGCCATGGCCGGGTAGAGGCTGCTTCTCAGGCGGCCGGGAAGGGCCGGGCCGGCGTCCAAGCCGGCAGCGGACGTTTGGAGCGCGGCCCCGTTCCAATCAGTGCCTCTGTCATAACTTCCAACCTCCCAGATAAACCTCCAACCCCTGATGGAAAAGAAGGCCTCAGCAATCCAAGCTCAGCATTCCCGGAGCGGCGGGCGGCTTTTTGCTGCAAGTTCGCAAAGCTGCCCCAAGACGTAGCAGCCCAACGATCTAATTGATGTGACACTGAGAGTTAATTAAAGCTTAAGATCAGCCAGCCTCGACCCTGGACCAGTCGTACCACTTTCATCAGGCCGGTCATAAGCGGCGGGTTGCTTTTGGGTGTCCTGCATGAATTCCGCCTGGGCTTTAGGGGGCTTGTTGTCTTGCATGAATCCTGCTTTCTCTGCTTGATCTCCCACTTTTTGCGGGTCCTTGTAATCCTGCATAAATTCCCGGCCGGAAACAGCCCCGCCCACCTGCTTCTTGGCGGGGGCGGGCTTGTCCTGCATGAACTTAATCACCACCGCGTCCTGTCCTTGGGCCTCCTTCGATTTTGGAGCTTGTTGTTCCTTGTTAAGTCTTTGACTCTCTGGGATACGCTGAGTTTTCCCCTCATCTCCACGAATGCTTCCAACTGCCATAGTTCTCCTCCTTTTCCTTATTGGTTTAACGCGTCTTGTGCCTGAGCGTGAAACCAGGCCTGCCTAGTCTCCCTGTCTTGGGTAACCCCTTGGGGGCCACAAGCGCTCCTGCATTTGATTGTTTCGGCCAAAAACGGAGGAAGGTTCACAAACTAGGGCTAGAAATTTTTCCCTTAAGAGTTTAACAACATTAGAGATATTCAAGCGACCCCGTTTACAACGCCGCGGCTAAAGAACCCGCGGCGAAGCTTCGTAGAGGCGGCGGTTCCAAGGAAAGAGGTTCAAAACTCTTCCCTAACGATTCTCGATAATGACTTCCACCCTGCGATTACGGGCCCGTCCGGAGGCGCTTTCATTGGAAGCAATCGGCCGGCTTTCCCCATACCCGCGCACAGAAAGGCGGCTTCGCGCTATGCCGTTATAAATCAGCTCATCGGCCGCCGAGCGGGCACGCCGCTCGGAGAGCCGCTGATTGTATTCGACCGTTCCTACCGAATCCGTGTGCCCTTCCACTGCGATGCGGCGTTTGGGTACATCCCGCGCCACCTCTGCAATCTCTTTAATGGTGCGGCGCGCTTCCGCCGTAAGATCGGCTTTATTAAACTCAAAAAGGACATCCGGAAGATTCACCACCACCCCGCGCTCGCTGCTGCGTACATCAGTGCCGCGACGCTTAAGTTCTTCGAGCAAGCGCCGGTTCTCCTCAAGCTCGCGTTGCTGAGCTCTGATGCGTTCTTCCCGCTGATCAAGCGCATCGTTTTGATTATCGATCTCATTGCCAATCAAGGCACCCGAAAGCGCCCCGATTGCTCCGCCAATCGCGATCCCAGCGCCGGTGTTGCCAACCTGATTCCCCACTATGGCGCCCAAGCCGGCCCCCGCAGCGGCTCCACCCAGCGCTCCCTTCTCCCGCGCGCCAAAACGAGCATTTTCACAAGAGACTGATAGAACCAACAGCGCCGGCAACACAAGGACTCTCATCAACCCCCGCATATCACAGTCTCCTTAATTAATCTTGTATCGACTTCAAGTTATTGCGCGCCGTTTCGTAAGCCGGGTTAAGTCTCAGCGCTTCGCGAAACTCAAACTCGGCGTCCTCCCGCCGGTTGAGGACCAAATAAACTTCCCCTAAGCCATTATGAAACGCCGCCTCGCCGGGGCATAAGCGCAAGGCGCGGCGGTAGTAAAAAAGTCTCTCGGACTTCTCCGTATCCGGAGTGATACGGCTTACTTCGTCGAAAGCCTTGCGGCATTCAGGGGTAAGATCACTACTGGCAAGCGACCTGTCAAGATTCAGCTCTTCTTTTGTAAAGGACGTCTCCTTAGCTGCGCCAGTCTTACTTTGAGGCTCAGTATTTTCGTCCCACCTGTAGGCCGCCAGCCCCTCCTTGTCGCCGGCTGCTACCGTTGTCTCACTCAAGCCTGCTCCACGGCGGGTAAGATCACGCTCAGTCAAGGGACGCCGGGACAGACCTTTGACTGACGCTGAAGGTTTCAAGGCCACCGGTCCCTGATAGTGGCTGCCGTCCCGGGCGGAACGACGAAGCTCTTCGAGCTCAGCATTTTGCGCCTTAATCATCTTGTCTTGCCGTTCGATAGCTTCATCTTGCGTGCGGATTGCTTGCTGCTGGGCTTCCAAAGCATTGCCTATCGCGGCACCGGACCCCGCTCCCGCCAGAGCCCCCACCGCCAGACCTGTACCCGCATCGCCCACTTGGTTGCCGACAATCGCTCCCAGCCCGGCACCCAACACCCCGCCGGTAGCCGCGCCGACTGCTGTTGTCTGTCCAGGCTCGGTACAGGCAGCAAGACCAAAAAGAGAAAGTGCTAACATCAATTTTACTAATCTCATAGCCGCCACCGCCTCCATTATTGCAAAGAAATCAACCCGCTTTCAACAACAATGCCCACAAAGCAAACAAATCACCGGCTGAAACGCTTCATAGACTCATTATAATACTGCTGCCGTTTCACATCCTCAATCTCACGGCGTTGTCGCTCCATCTCGGCTTCCTGCCGTCTTAAGATCTCTTCTTGCTCTGCAAGCCGCACTTCATACGACTGATCATTGGCCTGCCCAATCATGGCCCCGGCGGCGCCTCCTGCTACAGCCCCAATAACCGCCCCACCGGCCGCCTTTCCAGCCTGGTGTCCAACTGCAGCGCCCGCTCCGGCGCCTATGACGGCGCCGGTAGCCTCACCCGCTTCACGGGAAGTCAAACTGCCACTACTGCAAGCGCTAAACAATAAAACCAGGGCCAAGCCAAGCAAACCAATCCGCATAGGTCTCCACTCCTCAAAAATAAGCCGCCAACACCCCCACCACAATTCTTATAACATGCAATTGGTGAGTAAAACAGCCGATTATTAAGGAACCTTCTCTTTTTTCTCTTGTCTGCCCGAAGGGCGCTTGAATAAGAGAATCAGCACACCAATACAGATTAAGCTATCAGCCAAATTAAAGGCCGGCCAATGGTACCCAGCATAATGAAAATCAAGAAAGTCAACCACTTCACCAAACCTCAAGCGGTCCACTATGTTTCCCAACGCTCCGCCGAACACCATGGCCAGGGCTGTTTGCCCAAGCGGATCCGATAGATAGTCTTTAATCAAAAGGAAAACCACACAGCCCAAGGCCAGCAAGGTAGTAACTGTTATTGCAACCTGACGTTGCCCATCAGCCAGATTGCTGAACAAGCCAAAGGCCGCACCCTTGTTAAAATGCAGCGTCAAATTAAAAAACTTGGGCACGATTACCACTTGCTGCCCTCTTTCCAGACAAGCCATAACCAGCGCCTTGCTAAGCTGATCAAGCGCTACACAAACCAGCACTACTGACACCATTATTCGCCAAAGCGAGGGAGTGACTTTCCGGGCAGCGCTTTTCATCTCCTGCAACTTTGTTTTTCCGCCAATACTAAACAGTCTATTCGACCTTAATTTCCAACAAACGGCCGTCAGCAGCCCCCGCCAACAACCGCCGATCATCCAAAAAAGCCATGCTGCCGATTTCCGCCAACGTTACCTCCTGCCTTTCGGCCACAGCCGCCTTCGTTTTTCCCCCGGGCGGAGTCAAAGCCCAGACCCGCACTTTACCATCACGCCCGCTGGTAGCCAACTTGGCCAAACCAGGCGCCACCTGCAAATCATAAATCAGACCTTTGTGGGCCTGCACTTCGGCCAACTTACGCAGCCCACGCACCAGCCACCATTCCAAGCGCCCGTCCTGCAACCCGACAAACAGCCACTGCCCGTCGGGGCTCACTTGGAGCTTCGCGACCGCTTGCGAATCTCCCCGCGGCACCCGGCTGCGCACCGCCTCTTCTGCAAAGGGCCGACCGTGGAACAAGTTTTCATCATATTCCCCGCGGAAAATATCAGAGTCGTAAGTAAGCCAGCCCCAAAGCGACCCTCTCCAGTCAGCGCTAAAAAACAACCGCCCCCAAGGGTGAAACACCACGCTGCTTATGACGGCCCCGTGGCCGATATAGCGCTCAAGCAATTTATCCTGTTCCTTGAGCGACAAACCTTGAGCCCTACCGAACTTCCAGCGATACACTCGGCCGTCAGCGGCTCCAATTAAAAGAGACTCGCCCTTGGGCTGAAAATCCAAAGCAGTCACCCTAGATTGGAGCCGGTCCAAGCGCATAAGCAGCACCGGCTTCGACAAGGAGTACAACTCCACCGTAGCCCCGTATGCAAGCGCCAACCAAAGCGTATCCGGGAAAAAAGCCACCCGCTCAATGAGTTTTCCGGCTTGCATCAACTCATAGGCCCGGCCTTGAAGTATATCCCACACCAATACTTGGCCGGAGGTATCAACCGAGATCGACCTCTCAGGGGCGGCCGCATCGGTCTGCAGCGGGCGAAAAATACCAAGCACTCCAGCCTTATGGCCGGAGACGGCTTTCAAGGTATGCAATTCAGGCAAACGCCATTCTCCGCTCAGCCGCGAGTGGGCCAACGCCTCGCCGAGACCCGTAACACCCGACTTTTCCTCCGTTTCTTCTCCGTCTTGTAATCCCGTCAAATCTGCCTTATTTATAGTTTCGGTATGTTGCGCGGCCGGTTGACGCGCTTGAGCTTTGGCGGGAAATTGTTGTCCCGGGGGAGTAAAATCTTCGGCGTCTTCAGCCCGAGAGTCAACCGGCGCGAACATTAAGTCTTTAGCCGAGTCTGGCGCCAAGTTAGGCTTTTCGCCGCTTGAGAGCGGATTCGAAGAAGGCCCTAGGGAAGGTACCAAGGCACACGAACTTAGTGCAGCATAATATAATGACACGGCAGCTGCTCTTACTATGTTCCTCCTGACGCTTCTTCCCTGCACGACGGACACAATAGATTAGTTTACTTAACTGGAAAAGTTCTTTGTTAGCGAACCGGTAGCATGGAAACACAAGGAAAAACACAAAATATTTTGCATCAGTATTGCGAGGTCGGAGGAGAGTTATTGGCCAAACCCAATGCGCTGTGCGATATCCTCGAAACCCAAGCGTTGCCGCCCACAATAGTGTTCTGCAATAACCCCTCTGATGCCGACTTCGTAGAAGTGCTTCTCAAGAAGCGAGGGATTGGAGCTCTCAAATTGATTGGCTATGTACCGTCGGCAAAACTCTCCAAAGCCATGGAGAAGATAGCCGCTAAGGAGATCAGCACCCTTGTGGTCACCGATATTGCTGCTCGAGGCATTAAATTAAGCGATTTCACCTTGGTGGCAAATTATTCGCTGCCCTCTGACCCCGAGATTTACCTGCAAAGAGTGGGCATGACTCAAACCCCGCCGGAATCTGAAGCACCGGCGGCGGTCGACGGCGCCCTTTCTTCCCTACCGGCGACGGAACGCCGAGCGTTAAGCATTGTAAGCCCCCTGGACATCGCCAACTTCCATTACCTAAAGAAGTTTCTCGGCATTGAATTCTCCAAAGTTGAGCCTCCCGGCAAGGAAGAACTTTTGAAAGCCAAAGCTGAAAACCTGCGCCGGCAGGCGTTGAACCGATTTCCTACCTTTGATGAACAAATTCGACTTTTTGCTTCCATCGTCGCAAACAACCCCGACCGGGAGGCAATCATGGGTCTTTTGCTCTATAATACCCTTGAGGTCATCCCACAGCTCAACTCCAGCTTGGAAAAAGCCAGCTTTGAAAGGGACTTCCCGCCGGAGGGGTCAGAGCACGGTAACCGCCGCTTGGATGACAACCGCCGCGGACGGGGACGCGCCCGTGAGCGGGGCGGTCGCCATGAGCGCGATCGCCGTCGGCATGCAGACCGTGAAAGACATGACGAACGCAGCGGTTTATATGGAAACGAAGACGATGACTCCGCTCGCCGCGAACCAGATGCAGCATATGGCGAAAGACTGCACGAACAACAAGGGAACAATTTTAACACAGTTTCAGAAACAAGAGGCGACGAGCCTTTGCACCTTGAAAAAGACCCCCCCCGCGTGCGCGAGGATCGCCTGTATATAGGGCATGGGGCGCTAAGTGGTTTTTCGGAAGACAAATTTAGAACAATTCTGGAGACACACTGCGGAGCACCCAAAGAGGCTTTAAAACGTTTTGCGCTGCGCAAGCACTATTCTTTTGCAGACATCCCCGAGGAATTAACCCTGCAAGTCCTGGATAAACTGGGTAACCTGCAAACCGAAGATGGCGAGCGTTTCTTTATTAGAAAAGCAATTACAATTTCAGTGCCGCGCGAAACCAGAATAGACAATGAAGAGAATCCCCAACCAGCGGCAAACGAGACTGGGCCGGAGGCAAAGAGCGCAGAGGAAGAGTCTTTTTAGATATCACCCCTTGCACCGGCTTAGGGGATTTTCAACACCTGCCCAATCTTCAGCTTGTCGCTGGTAAGCTGGTTGATTTCTTTGATACTTGCCACTTTAACATTATAGCGGCGCGCGATAATCCAGATACTCTCGCCTTGTTTGACAACGTGAGTACGGCCGGCCGCAGACGCTTGGTCGGAGGGACTAGAGGATTGCTTCTCCCCTTCTCTAACTGATTGAGCGCTTGTCTTAGGAGGTATAATAAGGCTTTGGCCGACCCGTATCATACCGGATTTAATGTTGTTAGCCTGCACCAGATTTTCAACGCTGATACCGAATTTACGGGCCAGGCTGTGAATTGTGTCTCCCGGACGCACTTTATACATCACCCCAACAGCCGTGCCGTCTAAAGCGACCTTCTTTTCCTCTTTGCGCATATTGACAGGCGAGGAAACC
>Ga0209101_1001100_pt1 | contig 20911 bp, 19 predicted proteins | sample ConPoolayeCmetaG_FD_185481 | JGI IMG/M metagenome (GOLD analysis project Ga0209101, IMG submission 185481) | Hot spring microbial mat communities from California, USA to study Microbial Dark Matter (Phase II) - Cone Pool mat layer C metaG... ...
GGTCCTGCCCTGCCGCGACCTGGCCAGCGACGAGCTGCGACGCTTCTGGCCGGGGGAACATCGCCACATCGAGCGGCGGGACGGGGCGGTGTGGTCGTTCTTCACAGAGGCGCGGACCCACGTGGTCCTGCGCGCCAAGGAGGCAGCGGTACTCCGACCCCACGGGCAGATCCTGCGCACCGGGGAAGGCCTCGTGCCCGACGAGTCCTCGCTCACCACCACGGTGTGGATGGCGGGCGTGTTCAATGCGCTGCTCACGCAGGGGCATGTGGGCATCAATCGCTTCTTGTCGACGACGCGCTCGTATCTCGGGCTCCAGCGCGCGCACGGCCAGCGGGTCTTCGTCGAGGACCACGGGCAGTGGTGTCTCCTCGACGTGCCCTCGGCCTGGGAGAGCGCGCCGGAGGCGTGCCGCTGGCTCTACGCCTGGGCGGGCGGGATGCTCGAAGTGCGCGCCGTCGCGCGATCGGATCCGCAGGCGCTCGAGCTCACGCTGGCCGTCCTCGAGGGTCCGCCGCGCCGGTGGCGTGTCGCGCACCACGTCGGATGGGACGGCGACGACGGCGGCGAGGCGAATCCGCCACGCTTCCAGCGCGACGGCGGGTACATCGTCATCCGTCCCCGTCCCGACTCGGAGGTCGGACGGCGATTCCCCGACGGCTCGTTTTGCATCGTCGTCTCGGAGCCAGCCGACCTTGCGCAGGTGGGTGGCGACGAGCTGCTGTTCTGCGATGGTGGGTCCCGGGAGCAGCCGTGGGTCGTGCTCGAGACCCGGCCCACGTCCGGCCTGCGGCTGCGGATCACTGGCGGGCTCGTGCCGGCATCCGCGTCGGGGGCCGCGGCAGCCCCGCAGGACGTCCCGTTTTGGACCGCGGTCACCGGGGTGCGCGAGCTGGCCGTCGAGGGGGACAACCCGCTCGCCGCAGATGTCGCGCGCCTCGGCGAGATCCTGCCCTGGTACGCGCACGACGCCCTCGTGCATTACCTGGCGCCGCGCGGCCTCGAACAGTTCTCTGGCGGGGGGTGGGGCACGCGGGACGTATGTCAGGGACCGGCGGAGCTCCTGCGCGCACTGGGCCGCTGGACGGAATGGCGGGACCTGGTGCTCCGCGTCTTCGCCAACCAGAATCCCGATGGCGACTGGCCTCAGTGGTTCATGTTCTTCGAGCGCGAGCGCGCGATGCGCCCGGCGGATGCGCATGGCGATATCGTCTTCTGGCCGCTCCTGACGCTTGCGGGGTACCTGCGAGCGAGCGGTGACAGGGCGGTGCTCGAGGCCGACGTGCCGTTTTTTGCGGCGCGCGACGTGAACGGGGCGGAGCGGGTGCCGCTGCTCGCCCATGTGGACCGCGCGCTGGCGCTGATTCGGCGCCGTGTCGTGCCCGGAACGCATCTCGCGGCGTACGGCAACGGCGACTGGAACGACTCGCTCCAGCCCGCGAACCCCGAGATGCGCGAACGCCTCACGAGCGTCTGGACCGTGACCCTGCACTACCAGACGTTGCGCGCGCTGGCGGCCGCGCTCGGCGAGGCCGGAGACGAGGAGCGCGCGGCGCGCCTGCGGGCCGAGGCGACCTGCGTCCGGGACGAGTTCGAGCGCTGGCTGTGTCCTGACGGCATACTGGCGGGATTTGCCTACTTCCACGGCGATGGGCGCATCGAGTACCTCCTCCATCCCCGCGATCGTGCGACCGGCATCCGGTATCGGCTGCTACCGATGATTCACGCGATTCTCGCCGATCTGCTCGAGCCTCCGCGCGCCGCGGCGCACGTCGCCCTGATCCGAGAGCACCTGCTCGGTGCGGACGGTGCGCGGCTCTTCGACACGCCGCCGCGCTATGGCGGAGGCAGCGTGCGCCACTTCCAGCGGGCCGAGCTGAGCGCATTCTTTGGGCGCGAGATCGGCCTCATGTACACCCACGCGCACCTGCGCTACGCCGAGGCCATGGCCCACTACGGGGATGCCGACGCCTTCTTCGGGGCGCTCTGCCAGGCCAATCCCATCGCGCTCGAGGCGACCGTGCCTGCCGCGCGCCCTCGTCAGGCGAACTGCTACTACTCGAGCTCCGATGCGGTGGTCGCCGACCGGGCGGAGGCAGCCGCGCGCTACGCCGACATCCGGGCGGGACGTGTCCCGCTCGAGGGGGGCTGGCGCGTGTACTCGAGCGGCGCGGGCATCGCCGTTCGCCTCGTCCACGAGTGCTTGCTCGGCCTGCGGCGTGGCCGGACGACGCTCGGGATCGACCCGGTGGTCCCCTCGCGACTCGATGGCCTCGAGGCGGTCGTGTGGCTCGAAGGGCGGCCGCTCCGCGTGCGCTACCAGGTCGAATCGCGCGGCGTCGGCCCCACCGCCGTCGACCTCAATGGCGTTGCCCTGCCGCTCGTGCCGCTCGCCAACCCCTACCGGCCGCCAGGGGTGACCGTTCCCCTGGCGGTGCTCCGCCCGCACCTGCGTTCCGACGCCAACCGCCTCACGATCCAGCTCGGGTGAGCAGCTTGCGCGAGGCGATCGTCCGCGGGCTCACTCCGGCGGCATGGCTGCCTTGGCCTTCTTGAAGGCTTCCGTGGCTTCTTCCTGCAGCCCGTCTTTCAAGGCCTTGTCGCCTTCGTTGAAATGCTCGAGCGCCTCGCCGAGATCCTTGCCCTCCGCCTGGGCTTTCTTGATCTTGGGCAACAGCTCCTTCTTGAGCTCGATGGCCGTCTGTGCCCCAGCCATGCCAGCCAGGGAAAGCACGAACACCACCGCGAGCAGGAACGACGGCATGAGGAATCCTCCTTCAGAACTGCTCCCTATGTAGAGCAGGCTTTCGAAGCGTGGCAAGGGGGCTCGTGTGTCCGGACCGCTCGCGAGCCAACGCCGGTTGTGTCATGGGCGTAGCCGGCATGTGGTCAGCTCCCCTTCTTCTCGCTGCTCTTGTCGTTGCCCGCCCCGCCGCTGCGGCTGCGACCGACCCCCTGGCTCCTGGCGCCGTGCTCGATGCGACGACGGCCGGTGCGGCAGCCGACCTGCTGCCGCCGGAGATTCTTGCGCACTACCAGACCGGCAACTACCGTAACCGACTCGGCGCCTGGCCCGCGCGGCCGCACTGGGAGCCCGCCTTCAGCGATGCCTCGGCGTCCAACGCCTCGCGGCTCGATGTCGACGAGCGGGGGTCTATCGTGGAAAAGCCGCAGGGGACGCTGGTGCGAGGGCTCTACGGCCTGCCATTTCGCATCGATCCTGCCGATCCCCGCGCTGGGGTCAAGGTGGTGTGGAACGCGTACTATGCTTACTGGCGCACCGGGACCAGCCGCGACGTGCTCGCGCTCGACTGGGTCGGCAAGCGGGGGCTCGAGCGCCAGGCCGTGCTCGAATCGCACGCGCTGTTCTGGGAAGGGGCGCCGCGCGCGAGGATTCCGAAGGACAACCCTCTCGATCTCGCTGCGCAGCAGCGCGCGGTCGTCAGCTCGCCCGCCGATCTGAACGGCACGGCATCGCTCGTCTGGCGTTTTCGCGAGGCCGACCGCCGCGATCAGGCCTGGACCTACGTGCCCGCCCTGCGACGGGTGCGCCAGGTCTCCCCCGCCAACCGCTCCGACGGCTTCCTCGGCTCCGACCTGAGCCAGGACGACGGTGCTTTCTTCGATGGCAAGCCCGAAGACTTCAGTTGGAAGTTGCTCGGTGAGCGAACGGCGCTCGTCCTTGCCGATCCCGCGAGCCTCGAGGGGCGGGTTGAACGCCGGGGCCGCCCGGACGGAGGGATCGAGGAGACGTGGCCGGAGGGACAGACCGTGCTCGGCTACCAGGACGCGGGGTGGAAAGGCCTGCCCTGGGCTCCCATCGGTCCGGTTCGCGTGCAGCGCAAGCTCTGGGTGATCGAGGCCGTACCCAAGGATCCCTACTACCAGTATGGCCGGATCGAGATCGGCATCGATCAGGAAACGTTCCAGGGCGTGCGCAGCCGCAAGTTCGACGCGAACGGCGCCTTGCTGCGGAGCCTCGAATTTCTCACCTACGCGAGCCAGGCGATCGAGGCGGGCGGGGAGCAGCTGATCCAGCCGGCGTCGTCGATGGGCTGTATCGTGGCCGAAAACACCCGCGCAGGCCGGGCTACCGTGGTGGGGAGCAGCCCCCCGGGCAAGTCGGTGCACGAGCGCCGGGTACTGTTCGATCCGGCGCTCTTCTCGCTGGAACGGCTCGGTCCCACCGGGAAGTAACGGGGAGTGCGGGACGCGTCGGGCTCAGCCCTCGGCGAGCCGGCGGTAGCGTCCGGCGAAGTAGCACAGGGGCGCGCCTCCCCGCGCCTCGCCCGCGTGGGCCTGGCCGACATGGATCACGTGATCGCCCCCCTCGTGGGTGGCCACGATCCGGCATTCGAGGTGCCCGAGCGTTCCGGCGAGGATGGGTACGCCGTCGCAGTTTCTCGTGTGCGCGACGCCGGCGAACTTGTCGCCTCCCGAGGCGGCGAAGCGCTGCGAGAGCTCTTGTTGGTCGGCCGCGAGAATGTTGACGACGAAACAGCCCGAGGCTGCGAAGTGGGGAAAGGTCTCCGCCTTGCGGTCGATGCACACGAGCACCAGCGGGGGATCGAGCGAGAGCGAGGACACCGCATTGGCAGTGAGTCCGTAAGGCCGGCCATCTGCATCCCGGGTTGTCACGATGGTCACCCCGGTGGCGAACATGCCCATGACGCGCCGCAGCTGCTGGCCATCGAACATCCGTGGCTCCGTACTGGTCCGCTGCCTGCGCTGTCAACGTCCGCGGACGGTCGCTAGCGGCGGCGCGGCGGACCGAGCGACCACCCGCCGTCGGTCGGGTCGCGCCACCACCCGCTTGCGGCATAGGTGCCGCCGTCGACATGCAGGACAATACCGGTCACGTAACGCGAGAGGTCCGAGGCGAGAAACACGGCCGCGCCGGCAACATCCTCCGGCTCGGCGGCGCGACCGAGCGGCACGACCAGCGGCCAGCGCGCGCGTTCCTCCTCCGGCACGAGGGCGGACAGCCCCTCGGTCACACAGATGTCGGGCGCGAGCGCGTTCACCCGGATGCCGTGCGGGGCCAGCTCGACGGCCGTGGTCCGCGTGATGGCCAGGACCCCGGCTTTGGCGGCCGCGTAGGCTGCGTACAGCGGGGCAGCGCGCACGGCCTCGATCGAGGCCACGTTGATGATGCTGCCCGTCACGCCGGCAGAGACCATGCGGCGCGCGGCCAGCTGCGTCCCGTGGAGGACGGTATCGAGATTGGCGCGCAGCAAGGCGTGCCAGCCTTTCGGGGTGCTCTCGAGGAAAGGCGCGGCGAAGACCCCGCCCGCGTTGTTGACGAGGATCTCGAGCGGACCGAGCTGGCGTTCGACCTCGCCGAGTGCACGGTCGAAGGCGTCCGCATCGCGCACGTCGGTCGGCAGCGCCAGCGCCGTTCCCCCGGCTCCCGCGATGGTGGCAGCGGTGGCGGCTGCCGACTCGGCATTGCGCTCGAGCAGTGCCACGCGCGCGCCGAATGCGGCGAACACCTGTGCAATCCCGCGGCCGATCCCTGCGCCAGCACCGGTCACTGCCGCGGTACGACCCTCGAGCGATGCGGCGCGTGGATCCACGGGTGTCAGTCCGGCGTATAGGCAACGAGGAGCCGGTCGCCGCTCCGGAATCCCTCGCGGAAGTTCTGCTCGTGGCGCGGCCAGCCGTCGGGATACTTGCGGGCAAAGGCCTCCATCAGCTGTTCCTCGCGGGCGCGGTCCTTTACCACGCTCCCCCGCGCCTCGAAGGTTGGCCCCTGCGGCGTGCCGATGGCAATGCGGGCCCGTCGGCGCCCCGCCTGGATGCGCCGCACGCGCCACGACGTGGGCCGGGTGCCCACGTAGAGGGTATCGCCATCGACGAAGAACCAGATCTCGGCGGGCTTGCTCCACTCGCCCGAGCGGCGCTCCGACTGGATGTACACGTACCGCGCCTCCTCGAGGGCTCGACGTTGTTCTTCGGTGAACCCGGCCCAGGCAACGGTGACGGCCAGCAACACCAGGGTCACGGCCAAAGCACGACGCCACATGCCGCTGTCCTAGCTGCCCGCCGGCGCAGGGGGCAAGCGCGCGGGGCTGCGCACGTCCTCGGGGGGACAGGCCGACTTGACCCACGCGCGAGGAGCGGGCAGCGTGCGGCCTCCCACACTCACCCAAGGGGGGCGAAGTCATGCGTGGCGGACGACAGGCGATCGTGGCCGGGCTCATCGCGGCAGTGACGGCGGTGTCGTGCGGCGGACCCAGCAAGGACGATGGGGGCGGGGGTCCCGCGGCGAGCGCCAACACAGAAGCGCTGGTCAGGTACTATCGCAAGAAAGCCAATATCCCGCCGGCCCAGCAGGTGTCCGTCGGCGAGGTCAAGGACTCCGCGATCCCGGGGCTCAAGGAGGGCACCCTCCAGGTCGGTACGCCTCCCCAGAGCCGCAACGTGCCCTTCACGATGTCGGCCGATGGCCGCTTCGTGATCTTCGCGGCGGCCGAGGACGTAACTGTCGATCCCGCCAAGGCGGTGATGGCCAAGATCGATCTCAAGGGGCAGCCCTTCCGCGGTCCGGCCGATGCCAAGGTGACCATCGTCGAGTATTCGGACTTCCAGTGTCCCTTCTGTGCTCGGGCGTACGCCACGGTCGAGGACCAGGTGCTCAAGGAGTACGGGGACAAGGTGAAGTTCTACTTCAAGCATTTCCCCCTCGGGTTCCATCCCTGGGCCGAGCCGGCCTCGATCGCCGTCGAGTGCGCGGCTCGCCAGAATGCCGACGCCTACTGGAAGCTTTACGACTGGTACTTCAAGAACCAGTCCCAGGTGAATCCGCAGAACGTCAAGGAGAAGGCCTGGAGCGTTCTCGAGCCGCTCGGCCTCGACAAGGCGAAGTTCGATGCCTGCTTCGACAACAAGGAAACGCAGGCCGAGGTGAAGGCGGAAATGGCCGAGGGGCAGTCGATCGGCGTAAGCGGCACCCCATCGTTCGTGATCAACGGTCGACTGCTCGTCGGAGCTCAGCCCTTCGAGCAGTTCAAGGCCGTGATCGACGACGAGCTGGCGTCGGCGAAGTGAGCCTGCGCTCCGGGGTCTCGTGGCGACGGCCCGCGAGACCCCGGAGCACGGGCTCAGGCGAGTCCCCGAGCTCCCGCTGGCCAAAGCCGGCGCGAGCCAAGTGCGAACGCCGCGAACCGGCCAGGGCCTGCGTCCTGGCGGCCCCGATCGAGCTCGCCGAGCCCCGCGGCGACCATGGCCAGCTCTGCCCTGACGCTGGTTTCGGCCCCGAGGGTGCGAAGTCGTGGCAGGCGCGCCGGCCAGGCCGGATCGCTCGCCAGCCGCGCGCGATCCGCGAGCCAGCGCTCGAGGTGCATCGCCGCCTCGCGCGGTCGCCCCGCGTATCGGGCGAGCTGGGCGAGCAGCAGCCGGGGATCGATCCACTCCGGCCGCAGCGCGAGTGCGATCCGACACACGTCCGCTGCGGCCTCGAGCCGTCCCGCTGCCGCCCGCGCCTGGGCGAGCGTGTCGAGGAGCAGGAGGCCCGTCTCGCCCTGCGCGTCGGGCAAGGCGAGCGCGCGTTCCGCACTGGCGAGGGCCGCCTCGGCACACCCGAGGGCGAGCTCCACGTCGGCACGGTGTGCGAGCAGCCGGGCATCGTCCGGGGTCGCGGCCAGCGCTCGCTCGAGGAGGGCCGCGTTACGCTGGAGCTTCGCGGTACGACGGGATGCGTCGCTCCAACCGTGATGGACGATGGGGAGCGGTGTGTCCGCGACGTAGGTCGCAGTGAGCTGCTCGGCTACGATCCCCGTCCAGCGATGGCCCTCCTGGCGGCGGAACAACCGTACGCGGAGCTCGATGGAGCCGAGCCCGCCGGTGGCAGCCACGTTTTCGATCGGCAGGCGCAGGGCCGGTGCGCGCGCGTCGGCAAGCACGGCCGGGAGCTGGGCGGCCGTCGGTGCCGGCACGACCTCGTCCGCATCGAGACTGAGCACCCACGGCGCCCGCGCGGCCTCCAGCGCGGCGTTCCGCGCTGCCGCGAAGTCGTCGTGCCAGGCGTAGTGGAGCACCCGCGCCCCATGCGCGGCGGCAATGGCCGCGGTCTGATCCTGCGAGCCAGTGTCGACGACCACGATGTCGTCCGCGACCGAGCGCACGCTGGCCAGACAGGTCTCCAACGTCGCCGCCTCGTTCCGCGCGATCACGCACAGACTGAGCCTCGGCGATTGCCCTCCTCCCATCATCGTCCCTCCGTCCTCGTCACCAGGCCTTGCCCCACACGCGTTTCCTATCCACCCATACCGGACTCCCCCCTTGAATCCCAAGCCGGCGTCCGAGATTGCCAGGGGCGGAGGCCTGACGCGCAACGTCATCCCGCGGAGATTCCGGCGGCGAGGGCTAGCCCCTGTCCTCTTGGATGGAAAAGAGTTGACGTCGGGGCACCTGCCATCTTACCTAGCCAGCGCAGCGGCGGTGGCGCAGGGGGCCTTTCGCCGCCGCCAATACACGTGCCTCGAGGAGGGAACAAGCGATGAGAGTCGGACGGAGAGCTGATGGGATGTTGGCCGCGGCGAGCGCGCTGGCGGTCGTGCTGGCGGCGGCCCCGGCCTGGGCGGCCCTCGACAAGTGCCAGAGCGGTATCCAGAAGGCCGCGCAAAAGTTGCAGCTGACGATCCAGAAGGGGCTGACCAAGTGCAGCGACCTCTACCAGAAGGCTGTGCTCCTCAACCAGCCGTTGACGACGGCCGGGGCGCAGTGCCAGACCCAGCTCGCGAAGATTAGCGACATCGCGAACCCGGTATCGGCGCTGGCCAAGACGAAGCTCGCGCTCGACAACCTGCTGAGTGGCTCGTCGCCAAAATGCACCGACACGGATCTGTTCTCGCTGGGGCACTTGCCCGCGAGCGTGTTTGGCGATCGTTGGGCTCGGCTGATCTTGCTCGGGGCACTGAAGGGGGCCTACGCGACGCAAAACGGCGCGGTGGCCGTTCTGCCCAGCGCGCTGTCCGCGCTCGCCGGTGCCGGATGCACGGAGTGCCAGAAGTTCATCACGCCGCCCTGTCAGGTGCACGCCTGCGTGCTCGGAACTGGAACCGGCGCGACGACGACGGTCCTCGGTGTGCCCGTGCCGGTGACCCTGAGCGGTGTGCAGTTCTTCGAGTTCTGTGAGTTCCCGGGCGTGCTGACGAACGAGCTGGCGGTGGTGGCGTCGAATCCGGCGCGGAACTTCCAGCCGGCGCTGGTCCTGGGCACGACAATCTGTACCACGACCTTCCGCACCTCCTCGGTGATCAACTGTAGCGGCGGAACGGCGCCCACGGTCTCCATCTCCACCTGTCAGGACTCCGACCTGAGCGACGGCAACGAGTGCCCGTCTCCCAGCCCCACCACCTTCTGTCAGCCGAACCCGAACTCCAGCACGGGCGGCCCCTGCGTGAGCCTGACCACGTCGGCGGCGGCAGCGGGACACAGCTTCACGATCGCGACGACCTTCCTCCGCATCTCGACGGCCGCGGGAGCGGACGGCGTGTCGTGTACGCCGGACGACACCTACCTGTCCGGGTCGCCTGCGACGATCCCGGTGACGACCGCGACGGCCACGGCGTCGGTCCTCGACTATGGCAACACGAACGGCAACACGCAGACGGCTGGGCCGGTGAGCGGCCTGCCCGCGCCGAGCTGTGCGCAGCTCCGCAGTAGCAACGTCTCGGGAGGCAAGCTGGTCACGGCCTTCCCGAACGCCGACACGACGGGCTCGCCGCTGGGCGATACGGTCACCTCGCTCTCGCTGGTCTGCTCCTGAGTCCATCGCGGCCTTCGAGGAGGAGCCGGGCAGGGGCCTGGCTCCTCCTCGTCGCGTTTGCGGTGCCCGTGTGCACGGCGGAGCGTTCACCCTTCGCCCTTGTCCGCGTGGATCTTCCCCTCCTCGGGGGTACGCCCTTCGATGTGGTGGCGGCCGACATGGATGGCGACGGTCGTCGCGATCTCCTGGTGAGCGATGCCGACGGAGGAACGGTCACGCTGCTTCGAGGTTCAGCCGATGGCCGCTGGACGCCCGGCTGGCGTGCCACGGCCGTTCCGGTGGCGCGGGGGATGACTGTGGCCGACCTCGATGGCGACGGCTCGCTCGACCTGGCGGTGGCGTCCGGGAAGGCAAGCCAGATCGCGGTATTTCTGCTCCGCGGGCCCCCGCCGCGCGACCCGATCATGGTCGACGCCGGGATGGCGCCCTTCGACATCGCCGCGGCCGATCTCGATGGGGATGGAGCGGTCGACCTGGCGGTGGCCAACGAAACGAACGCGGGAGATCGCCGCGGGGATGTGACGGTCCTCTACGGCGATGGCCGAGGCGGCATCAGCCGCCGCTCGACCCTCGAGGCCGGGCGCTACCCCGCCAAGGTCGAGATCGCCGACCTCGACCGGGATGGTCGGCCGGATCTTGCCGTCCTCAACTGGGGATCGGGGGATCTGGTGCTGCTCCACGGGCAGTCCGACGGGAGCTTCGCGGCCCCGATCCCCGTGGTCCATGGGGGAGGCCCGGCCTACGGGCTCGCCGCAGCCGACCTCGACCGAGACGGTGTGCCCGAGCTGGTCGTGGCGGCGGCTGCCGGATCCCTGCGACTCCTGCGTCGCGAGCCCGGCGGAACGTACACGCTGGCGCAGGTCCTCGAGGTCGGCGCGGGCGCGCGAGACGTGGTCGCGGCGGATCTCGATGGCGACGGCTGGCTGGATCTCGCCACGGCCGACACGGGCGACGACGGCGTCTCGCTGCTCCGAGGGCTCGGCGGAGGGCGCTTTGCGCCACGACAGCGGTTCGCCGTGGGCCACTTGCCGCGTCGACTGACCGCTGCCGACCTCGACGTCGACGGACGCCTCGATCTGGCCGTGACCGCCGGCGGCGCCGGTGGTGTCTCGCTGCTCCTCTCCCGACGGCCCCCGCGCTGAGGGCGCCTGTCAGCGTACGCGCTCGAGCAGATACGCGACCACGCGATCTGCGGCGATGCGTTCCTGGGCGCCTGTGTCGCGGTCGCGCACCGTGACGGTCTGGTCGGCGAGGGTCTGGCCATCGACGGTGATGCAGTACGGGGTGCCCGCCTCGTCCATGCGGGCGTAGCGCTTGCCGATGCTCTGCTTGACGTCGAGCTGCGCCGGGCCGACCGCGCGGCGGACGTCGCGATAGATGCGTTCGGCGATCTCGGGCATCCCCTCCTTGTTCACCAGGGGGAAGATGCCGGCCTTGATCGGCGCCAGGCGGGGCGCAAAGCGCATCAGCTCGGGCGACGGCCGCGTCTCGTCTACCGTGTAGGCCTCGCAGAGCACGGCGAGGAGCCCTCGCGTCAGCCCGGCCGCCGGCTCGATCACGTGGGGGACGTAGCGCTCGTTGCGCTCCTGGTCGAAGTAGTCGAGCTTCACGCCGCTCGCCTGCTGGTGCTGGATCAGGTCGAAGTTCGACCGATAGGCGATGCCCTCGAGCTCGGTGAATCCTTTCTCGCCCGAGAAGGGAAAGGCGTACTCCACGTCGCAGCAGCCTCCCGCATCGCGGGCGTAATGTGCGAGCTCGTCCGGCTCGTGCTCGCGCAGGCGGAGATTGCGCCCGGCGAGGCCCATCGACTCCCACCAGCGGAAGCGCTCGGCGCGCCAGAACTCGTACCACTGCGTCGCCTCCTCCGGGTGGACGAAGAACTCGAGCTCCATCTGCTCGAACTCGCGCGAGCGGAAGATGAAGTTGCGCGGCGTGACCTCGTTGCGGAAGCTGCGCCCGACCTGGCAGATGCCGAAGGGGACTTTGACCCGGGTCGAATCCAGTACGTTCTTGAAGTTGTAGAACATGCCCTGCGCGGTCTCGGGCCGCAGGTAGGCCTTCGCCTCCTCGTCGCGGACGGCGCCCACGTAAGTCTCGAACATGAGATTGAACTGCCGCGCCTCGGTGAGATCGCCGCCGCAGAAGGGGCAGGGAAGCTCGGCATCGGCGACCATCGGGCTCTCGCTGGCGAGCGCCCGCAGGAGGGTCTGGACGTCCAGCGGCTCTTCGTTGAGGCTGCCGGCCACCTCGGCGGGATAGCGGACGAGCGCGAGTCCGGGCGCGAGCCGGCGTCCCTTGCCTTCGGCCCAGCGCCGCAGGGCATCGCGACGCGGGATCCACGTTCCCGGCAACGGCCCGGCCTCGCAGGTCTCCAGCAGGGCCGTCACCCATGCAGCTTCCGCGAGGAGCTCCGCGACATGGTCCGCACGCACGAGCTTCTTGCACTGGCGACAGGTCTGCATGGGATCCGCGAAGCCCCCGACGTGACCGCTCGCCTCCCACACCCGCGGGTGGCTGATAATGGAACAGTCGAGCCCCACGATCTCGAGCTCCTGCCCGTCGGGGCCGATGGGCGGATGGCGGACCATGGCATCCCACCAGGCATCCCGCAGGTTGTTCTTGAGCTCGACGCCGAGCGGACCGTAGTCCCAGAAACCGTTCAGGCCTCCGTAGATTTCGGAGGACTGGAAGACGAAGCCGCGGCGTTTGCAGAGGGCCACTAGCTTCTCCATGAGCGCAGAGCCCGTCGGCATGGGCATGCGCGTCTTCTCCCCGAAGCGCTGCGGTGCTGCAAGCCGCAGCGCCTCGCTGCGCGAGGCGGTTGACGCGTGCGCATGGGATCGATAGCGGCGAGAGGGTATGCTCGTGCCGGTCGCCATCGGCCTCCTGTGGCTCGCGTTCGGCGGGAGCCACATCGTCCTCTCGTCCGCGCGGATGCGACCACGTCTCCAGGCAGCGCTCGGGATTCAGGGATTCCGCGGTCTTTATTCGCTCGTCGCGTTCGCCACCTTCGTGCCTCTGGTCTGGCTGTTTGCGGCGCGTCCCCGCAGCGGCCCCCTCCTGTGGCAGGTGCTCGGCACGCCCGCGGTGGCGCTCTGGCTCAACCATCTGCTCATGGCAGTGGCGTGCGTCCTGGTGGTGGCCTCGCTGCTCCCCGGGTCGGCCGCCCCGAGCTCGCTGGCGGTAGGGCCGGATGCCCCGCTGGCGGCGCGAGGCGTGCTGCGTGTCACGCGCCACCCCATGCTGGCCGGCTTCGCCTGCTTCGGCCTCGCGCACCTGCTGGTGAATGGCGCCCTCGGCGACGTGGTCTTCTTCGCCGGCTTCCCGCTCTTCGCCTGGCTGGGCGCCCGTCACCAGGACGCCCGGCTGGCTCGCGACCGGCCGGGGTACGCCGCGCTGGTCGCGGAAACCTCGCTCGTGCCGTTCGCGGCGATCGTGGCGGGTCGCCAGCGTTTCGCCCTGCGCGAGATGCCGCCCTTCGTTGTCGCGGCAGGACTGCTGCTCTTCGTTGTCCTGCGCGCCTGGCACGACACGCTCTTTCGGCGCTGAGCGTGCCGCTGCTCAGGGCGCAGCCGCGGGGGGACGCTCAGCTCGCGGCGCGGCGCTCCCGGCGGACGGCATCGGCGATGTCGTGGAGCAAGGCCTCGGTCGCCGCCCAGCCCATACACGCATCGGTGATCGAGACCCCGTAGCGCAGCGGTTTGCCCGGCTCCCAGTCCTGGCGGCCCGCCTCCAGGTTCGATTCGAGCAGCAGCCCCATCAGCGCCCCGGGCGGGTCGTGAAGATGGGCCAGGACTTCGCGACACACCGCTTCCTGCCGCGCGGGATCCTTGCCGGAGTTGCCGTGCGAGCAGTCGATCATGACCGGGCGCGCAATGCCCTCGCCGGCAGCGAGTGCCGCCGTGCGTGCCACGTCCTCCCGGCGGAAATTCACGCCGCCGCGGCCACCACGGAGCACGATGTGCCGATCGGGGTTGCCCCGCGTGCGGATGATGGACGTCACGCCGTCGAAATTGATGCCGAGGAAACTGTGGGGATGCCGTGCGGAAACCATGGCGTCGAGCGCGATCTGCACGCTGCCGTCGGTGGCATTCTTGAACCCCACGGGCATCGAAAGGCCGCTCGCCATCTCGCGATGGGTCTGACTTTCGGTGGTGCGCGCGCCGATCGAGGCCCAGGAGAGGAGGTCGGCGACATATTGCGGCGTGATCGGGTCGAGCAGCTCGCTGCCACAGGTCACCCCCGCGCGCAGCACGTCGAGCAGGACCTGCCTCGCCAGCTCGAGGCCCCGGGCGATGTCGCAGGAGCCATCGAGGTGCGGATCGTTGATGAGCCCCTTCCAGCCGACGGTGGTGCGTGGCTTCTCGAAGTAGGTCCGCATCAGAATGACCAGAGCGTCGTCGAGCTCTGCCGCAGTGCGCGCAAGGCGGCTCGCGTACTCGACCGCAGCCTCGGGATCGTGGATCGAGCAGGGACCGACGACGACGACGAAACGCGATGCATCCCGCCCGTGCAGGATGTCGCGGATGGCCGCCCGCGACGCTCGCACCCGTGTGGCGGCCTCCGGTGGAACGGGAAGTGTCGTCTTGACCTGTCGGGGCGACACCAGGGGTGTCACCGCCGTGACGTTGCGATCCTCGAGGGGCTCGGGCCTGGGAACCACGATTCCTTCGCTACCGTACCACTCGGTTCGGAACAAGGCAGCACCCCGTGAGTCCTGGCGTGCCACAGGATGTTTCCGGTGTGTCGGCCTGACGCAGTGCCCGGCCCGTGAGCATCGGTGTGTCAGGCTGATCGCTTGCCGGGCACCGTACGACCTCCAACGGATCTTCGAGCATCGCGGGCCTCGGATGCGCTCGAGGGGCGGGTGGCATCGAGTTTGCTGTCCTGCTCTCCTCGAGGCCGTACGATGACCACCGAGATCACCCTACTCGATCTCGTCGATAGCTTGAACGACATCGTGGCCACAGAGGCTGAAGTGATCGCCATCGTCGTCCAGCTCGTGAACTCCGGAACGGTCCGGCTGTGTGGAAACTTCCGGGGGCACCGTTTCGATGAAACTATTCTGTTCGGGGACGAGGCGGCGCAGGCCGTGTGACGGCTGCCTCGGGAGGAAGCGCCATGACCGACTCGCCCACCGTGCATCGTTTCTACCTCGCCGGAGAGCCGCTAGAGCTCTGGGAAGATCCAGCCTTGCCGTTCCGCTGTACGCCAGAGGATATGCGCAACTACGCCCTGCGGGGAAAGTGGGTCCTCCTCTTCAACGCCCTGGCGATGGCGGGATCCCCCGTGCAGCACGAGTAACGCGCGGCCCGTTGGCAGAGGGGCAGGGCGGAGCACGGCGACGGCCTCGGCGCGCCAGCGCGAGGCCCGCTGCCGCCAGAACCAGGGCCAGGGCGAGCCCGGCCATGCGCGCTCGACCCGCACGCCCCGCCCCCGAGGCGGTTGTCTCACTGGTCTCATGCTCGCCCGGCAGCGGTTCCGAGGCTGTCGTCGGAGCATCCCGCGCGGTCTCTACCAAGAAAGGGGCTTTCGCCCCAGGTGCCGGAAGAGGTGTGGCGTGCGGCGCCTCGCCTTCGCCGGGATCGGCGAGTTCGGCAGCCTCGAGGACCTCGAGCGCGCGACGGGCGAGTCCGGCGGCTTCCGCGTCGAGTGACGCGGTGACGTGGGCGGAAGGTGGTGCAAAAGGCTGCGCGACACGGCGCAGGCGTCTGGCTGCGGCGCGCAGGGTCGCTCCGCGCTCGAGCAGCGCCAGACTGCGGCTGGTTCCACCGGTGGAGCGGTCGCCAGCGAGAGCCAGCTCGGCGAGCCGACTCAGCGCCTCGCTGGTCTCCCCCAGGCGCCAGCGGGCGAGTGCCGCCCCATGGGCGGCGTCATCGGCAAGTTCACCGGCGTCCGGACGAGCGGCGACTGCCTCGAAGGCGGCGAGCGCGCGGCGAGGATCGCCGGCCCAGAGCCAGGCCAGGCCCGTGGCCTGCCGGATAGCGACCTGGATGGCGGGTTCGCCTCGAGGTTGTGCGCCCAGGGCCTCGAGGGCCAGGGCCGAAGCGCCGGGATCGACGTCGCTGGCGCGCAGCGCCCAGAAGAGCGTTGCTGCGTCCCGTACGGTCGGGGTCACGGCAAGCGGCGAGACGCGCAGTGCCTCCAGGCGCGGCAGATCGCCTGCGCTGAAGGCACTCATGGCGCAAAGCAGGTAGGCCATGGAGCCCCGGGCATCGGGGAAGGTCTCGAGAACGCGCGATGCCAGATCCCCTGCGGCCCGCGCGTGCCCAGCCCGGAAGCGGGCATCTGCGAGAAGCAACTGCACCAACACGGGAACCGTATCGGGGGGATGACGAGCGAAGCGCCGCAGGATCTGCCGATTGTGCCGCGGGTCGCGGACGTAGGCCACGGCATCGGCGGCCCACTCGGGAGGGCTCTCGGCCCGGACACGGGGCGAAAGCTCGCTGCTCGAGAGCCCGACGAGACAGGCCGCCACGGCGATCGCTCGCCGCAGTATGCTGCTGCGAGCTGCCGTCACTCCCCGAGGGCATTGGCGCGAGCCACGGCGCCGAGCCAGGTCGCGCTCGGTTTCGGGATGCGCCGCTGGGTGGTCCGGTCGACGGCGACGAGGCCGAAGGTCGGCTGGTAGCCGAAGATCCATTCGAAGTTGTCGAGCAGGCTCCAGTAGACGTATCCGCGCACATCGATGCCGTCCGCGAGGCAGCGCTGCAGCCCGCGCAGTCCCTCGCCGACGAACGCGATGCGTTCCGTGTCGTCCACGGTCGCGATGCCGTGCTCGGTAACCAGGATCGGAATACCCTGCGTCAGCGCCGCGGCACGCCGGATGGTCGCTTCCAGGCCCTGCGGCCAGTATTCGTACGGCATCATCGTCAGTCGGGCTCCCTGCGGCGGTGGCAAGGGGCCCTCGGGGCCGAAGCGCATCCGCGTGTACGTCTGGACCCCGATGAAGTCATCGCCGCGTGCGGCCTCCAGATACTGGTCTTCCATGAGCGCCCGTTCGGCATCGCGTAGCGCCTCGCCGCCGGGCTCGGCCTGATAGTCGGTCATCGAGAGGCACAGTCCGACCGGCGTGCCGGGCAGGGCTGCCTTCACGGCCGGCACGGCGCCGCGGTGTGCAGCGATCAGGGTCGCATCGGCCCGGCGGCGGGCCTCGGGATCGCGCAGCCCGGGGGGAAAGAGCCCCCACTGGTGACCGAACGCCGCCACGATGTTGGGCTCGTTGATCGTGCAGATCCGCCCGACCACCCCGCGCAGATGGCGCGCGGCGCGCGCGGCGTAGCGGACGAAGCGTTCCGACGTCGCCGGGTCGGTGAAGCCGCCGCGTGCGGCGAGCCAGCGGGGGAGGGTGAAATGATGGAGCGTCACGATAGCCTCGAGGCCATGCTCGAGGCAGGTGGCGCACATGCGGCGGTAGTGGTCGAGCGCGGCCAGCGAGAACTCGCCGTCCTCGGGCTCGATGCGCGCCCATTCGAGCGAGAAGCGATAGGCGGTGAATCCGAGCTGCGCGAGCAGGCGCAGGTCCTCGGGGTACCGATGCCAGTGATCGCAAGCGTCGCCGCTGGGCTCCTGACAGGGCGAGCCGGCGGTGTGCTCCCAGGCCCACCAGTCGCTGTTCCAATTGCCCCCCTCGACCTGGTGGGCCGAGGTGGCGGTTCCCCAGAGGAACCCGGGAGGAAACGGTCGCGCCGGCATGGGCGGGAAGCTAGGGGGGCCTCGGCGGGCCGGTCAAGCGTCGTGCCGCCTGCTGCCCGCACCCTCTGCCGCCGTCGGCGTGTCGATCCGATAGCGACGAAGCGCGGGGTTCAGCAGGGCCATGGCGCCAACGACCACCAGGCTCGCGATCCCCCCGCTCACGACCGCAAAGGGCGCGCTGGTCAGTGCGGCGAGGAACCCGGATTCGGCGGCGCCCAGCTGGTTCGAGGCGCCGATGAAGAGCAGGTTGACCGCGCTCACCCGTCCGCGCAGCGCATCGGGGGTGGAGAGCTGGATGGCCGTGCTGCGCAGCACCACGCTGACCTGGTCGGCGACGCCCACGAGCGCGTAGGCCAGCAGCGAGAGGGGGAACCAGCGCGAGATGCCGAAGACGATCGTCGCCAGGCCGTAGGCGGCCACCGCGAGCAGCAGCGCTCGCCCCGCCCTCCGAATGGGTGGACGGAAGCTCAGTGCCAGCGAGGTGGCGAGCGCGCCCACCTCGAGCGCGGCGGCGAGCGCGCCATAGCCGCGGGGACCGACGCCAAGGATGGCCTCGGCGTAGACCGGCAGGAGGGCGGACGCGCTGCCGAAGACCACCGCGAGCATGTCGAGCAGCATGCAGCCGAGCACGACCGGCTGCTGCCGGACGAAGCGCAACCCTTCGCGAATCGCGTCGAGATCGGCCTTGCGGGCGCCCGGGGTCCAGGCGCCCGGCTGCAGCAGTGCGAGACCACCGAGCGAGGCGAGCAGCAGCCCGCCGTGCACGACATAGAGCACGCCCGGGCCGCCGAGCGCGAGGAGCACGCCGCCGAGCGCCGGGCCCGTGGCGAAGCCGAGGGCCTGCGTGGTGGCCGCGAGGACGAGCGCGCGCGGCAGCAGCGCGCGGGGGACGAGCGTGGGGAGCAGGGCGGCGCGCGCCGGGTTGTCGAAGGCCGTGGCCGCGGCCACGACGACGACCGTCGCGTGGAGGTGGAGCGTGCGCACCGCTTCGCTCAGCGTCGCGGCGGCGAGCAGGCTGGCGGCAGCCAGCCACACGCTCTGGGCCACGAGCATGATGCCTCGTCGCTCGCGGACGTCGGCGAGAGCGCCGCCGACGAGCACGAGGCCGAGCGCCGGCGCGAACTGCACGAGCCCGAGCAGCCCCAGCTGGAAGGTCGACCCGGTCAGGGCGAAGAGATGCCAAGCGACCCCAGCGCGCAGCATCGCGGCCGCCGTCGCCGCACAGAAGCGGCTGGCGAGATACGCGCTCAGGTTGCGCGAGAGCGGCTGCCCGCGCGCCAGGGCGCTCGTCAGGGGACCACGACCACCTTGCCGTAGCTCTCGCGGGACGCCAGCGCGTCCAGGGCCTGCGGCAGCTCGTTCAGCCGGTACGTGCGGTAGATGAGCGGAGCGATCTTCCCCTCGCGGTACAGCCGGAAGAGGGCGTCGAAGGTCTCGGGAACCCGTTCGGGCTCGTGAATGGCATGGGCTCCCCAGTGGAGACCGACGATGGCGATGTTCTTCAGCAGCACGCGATTGAGCTTCACCTCGGGGATGCGCCCGCTCGCAAAGCCGATCACCAGCAGGCGGCCGTTCCACGCGATGCACTTGAGCGAGGCATCGGTGACATCGCCACCGACCGAATCGTAGATCACGTCCGCCCCGTGGCCGCCGGTGGCCGCCCGGACGCGATCCACCCAGTCGGCGGCCCGGTAGTCGATGGTCACATCGGCTCCGGCGCGCCGGGCGATCGCACACTTCTCCTCGCTGCCGGCCGTGCCGATCACATGTGCGCCGAGCGCCTTCCCGATCTGCACGGCGGCGATCCCAACACCGCCGGCAGCAGCGTGCACCAGCAAATGCTCCCCGGCCGCCAGGTGGGCGCGGAAGACAAGGCCCGCGTACGACGTGGGATAGACGATCGGCAGCGCAGCGGCCTCCTCGAACGACATGCCCTCGGGGATGGGGAAGCAGACGGCGGCCGGGACGATGGCCTGCTCGGCGAACGCCCCGAGTCCCGGTGCGGCGAGGATGCGGTCGCCGACGGCGAGCCCCTGTACGCCCTCGCCCACTTCGACGACGACGCCGGCCAGCTCCGCGCCCGGCGTGAATGGGAAGGGCGGTCGCACCTGGTACTGGCCCCGCACCATCAAGATGTCGAAAAAGTTGCAGCCCGCCGCTCGCACGGCGATGCGCACCGTGCCGGCGGTGCAGGCGGGGTCGGGCACCTCGTGCACGGTGAGGGCAGCGGGCTCCATCCACCGGTCGACGACGACAGCGCGCATGGGCGCTCCGCTAGCCGATCCCGCGAGCCCGTGCCAGGGCCGCCCGGAACGCCGTGGGGTGGCGACTGGACCGGCCCGGGGGGATCGTGGCAAGCGGGTTCGCCCAGGCCTCTGGTGGGCGCGGCGGGCATGCACGAGACGACAGATCCCCTCGACGGCTTCGAGACGACGACCTTCAGCCATGCAGGACAGCCGCGGACGGTGTACCGCCGGGGGGCGGGACCCGCCGTGCTCGTCATGCACGAGATCCCTGGCATCACCCCCGAAGTCGCGCGATTCGCCCGGCGGGTTGCCGACGCCGGGTTTCGCGTCTACCTGCCGCATCTCTTCGGGACGCCCGGCCGTCCCCTGTCGCTGGGCTACGCCGGTGCTGGCATTCTGCGCGCATGCATCTCGCGCGAGTTCCACGTGCTCGCCCGCAATGCCTCGAGCCCGATCACCAGCTGGCTGCGTGCGCTTGCGCGCCATGCCCACGGCGAGTGCGGCGGTCCGGGCGTGGGGGCAGTGGGCATGTGCCTGACGGGGAACTTCGCGCTCGCGCTCGTGCTCGATGCCCCCGTCACCGTGCCCGTGTTGAGCCAGCCGTCGCTCCCGTTCCCCGTGACAGCCGCGCACCGCGCGGCCCTGCACTGCTCGGCCGGCGAGCTGGACGCGGTCCGTCGCCTTGTCGCCCAGGGCGGCTGCGTCCTCGGTCTGCGGTTCACCGCCGATCCGATGGTCCCCCCCGCACGCTTCGCCACCCTGCGCCGTGAGCTCGGCCAGGGCTTCGAGGCCATCGAGATCGACTCCGGGCCTGGCAATCCCCACGGTCTCGGCCGCACCGCCCACTCGGTGCTGACGACCGAGCTGGTCGACGAGGAGGGGCACCCGACGCGAGCGGCGCTCGAGCGGGTGCTCGCGCTGTTCCAGCAGCGGCTCTGCGACTGATCCTGCCGCGGCAGGGCGACACCCGGCCCGGCCTCATGCGCTCGCGTAGCGCCGTGCCGCGGCGACCTGCACCAGACGGTCCTCCTCCGCGATCCACGCGCTCAGCTGCCCGCCCCACACGCAGCCCGTGTCGAGCCCGCGCAGGCCCGCCTCGACGACGAGGCCCTGACGCGCCCAGTGGCCCCAGACGACGGTGCGGGGATCGCGGCTCGCCGCCCGATACTGCCGGAACCAGGGCGCGGAGGGTGGGGGC
>Ga0209101_1001101_pt1 | contig 20910 bp, 19 predicted proteins | sample ConPoolayeCmetaG_FD_185481 | JGI IMG/M metagenome (GOLD analysis project Ga0209101, IMG submission 185481) | Hot spring microbial mat communities from California, USA to study Microbial Dark Matter (Phase II) - Cone Pool mat layer C metaG... ...
ATGGAGACACCGCGCGCCAAGATGTTCATCCGGCACTTCATCGTCTGGCGCAATGTAACGCGCGGTACGGAGAAGCGGTACTATGACGAGGAAGAGGTGCAACGATGTATACATGGTTGATGGTTGTAACGATCATCGGTTCGGTTGCAGTGGTGGGTGCCACAGGCGCAGCGAGCCGGGGCGATCAGCGGCAGGGGGTGGCGTTGCGGGCCGCGAGGCCCAGCCCCGGAGGGGGCCCCGCGTGGTGCCGGTGGAAGGCCGGCCGGTGGAGGAGTCGACTTGAATACTGTGGCAGTATGAGCTGCGGATCACGTCAGAGCCGGTATTGTCGTGGAGTGTGTGGTCGGATCGAGCGCTTGGTTCCTTTCACGTGCTTATGGGAAGCGACGGCCTAACCTATCTGACGTGGGTCGCCGGAGTATCGGTCTGTTTTGTCGAACTCGCCCAGCCGAATGACGCGATCGAGTCCCTCATGCGCTACCTGCATGATCCGGCGCCCAGTGCCGTGACGCGTGTGCCGGTTGGCAACCTGGTAGGACACGAGCGGCTTAAGAACGCGGGCGGAGTGAACGCACTGTTCCTGGAGATCGAGGTCGTAGGCATCGGGAGCGACGCGAGCGGGCGCATGGTTCTGAGGGTGGCCGGCCGTGATGCAGGAAGTGTCCATAGCTTCGTGCAGGAAGGGACTCGATGGAGAATCGACGCCGGCACTGTTGGTGCAAGCCGAAACGAGTAGAGCGCGGAGTCGGCATTGGCGCCAGCACCGATCTGGCTCCGCACGCGCATCACGCTCAAACGCCACGAAGCGGCCGAGCTGGCGCTGGCGGGCGTGCTCGCCTGGCCGCGGATGTCGTGAGATTTTCGATTTTCGATTTTCGATTGGGGGAAGGAAGCACGGGAAGCCGGTGTCGCGCGGTGCGCGACCTACGGGGCTCGATTTTGGATTTGCGATTGGGGGAAGGACGCGCGGGAACCCGGCGTCGCGCGGTGCGCGACCTACGGGGTCGGCCGCCCCCGGCGAGGCGTGGCTGATCTTCGAAATGGTTTACGAGCAGGCGAGCGACGCCCAGTTGGCCGAAGCCACCGAGAACCTGGTGCGCTGCGTGAAGGCCGGGGACGGGAGCACCGACCGGGCCAACGAGATGGTGCTGGACGTGCGGCCGGGGAGGCAAGGGGGGAGGGATTTTTGATTTTTGATTTTTGGTTTTTGATTTGCGATTGGGGGGCAGCGCGCGGGGAACGCACGGGTCTCACGGATTCACAAACCGCACCTCGCTGACGAACGGACCGATCTCCAAACCCGCGTCCTTCGCGCTGTCGACGCGGCGGCCGTTGATGCGCAGATTTTCGATGGTGACGCCGCGCACGTCGTGGGCCTCGTCCAGTCCCCGGAAGCTCGACGGCGGCGTCCGCGGCGCCGTCACCTCGATGTTGCGGAAGGCGATGTTGCGCACCGTCCCGCGATCGGTGTCGCGCGAGTAATAGTTCTGCCGCAGCACGATCACCATCAGCTCGGGCACGTAGCTGCCGTCGCCGGGGTCGTACTTGTGCTCGCGCGACGTCTGGAACACCGGCGTGGGGTTGGTGTCGTCGATCTCCACGCGGATGTTCTCGAAACGAACGTCGCGGATCACCGCCCGGTCGCCGTGCTGGATGTCCATGGCGATGTGGCAGGTGCGGATGATGTCGCAGTTCTCGAAGACGATGTTGGAGAACTCGGGAGCAGCCGTTTCCGCGCCGATCTCCAGCGCCCGCCCCCAGTCGTTCCACAACACGCAGTTGCTCACGCGGATATTGACGACGGGCCGATCGTCAAACGAAGTGCCGCTGCGCGCCTTGAGGCCCTTGAGGACGATGTTGTCGTCGAACGCGCGGACGAAGCTGTCGCGCACGGTGACGTTCTGGCTGTTGCAGATGTCGATGCCGTCGGCGTTGTAGCGCCACAGGCCGATCAGCTTGACGTTGGCGATGTCCACGTTGGTGCAGCCGGAGAGCGTGAAGCACCAGATGTCCGGGTCGCGCATGATCACGCCCTCGACCGAGATGTTGGTGCTGTCGCTGAAGCGCAGGGCGCCGCGGCCCTGGCTGCGCTCCATCCGGCTGACGTCGATGATACCCCGGCCGCGGATGCGAACGTTAGAGACGCCCTGGCCCTGGAACGAACCGTAGACGACCGCGCCGGGCGCGATGTAGATCGTCTGGTTGCTGGCGACGCTGGTTCGCCCGATCTGATGTACGCCGGGGCCGAAGTAGCGCACCGTCGGGTCGTCGGCGCGCGGGACATCGGCCTCGGGTGGGTTAGCGAACAGGTGCAGGGCATGGTGCGGACCGTTGACCTCGACGGTGATCTGGCCGGCCGCCGGCATACGGAAGCGGATGCGATTGCCCTCGACGCTGGGGACGATGCCGCGCGAGGAGGGCTTGATGCTCACCGATTTCACGGGCCGTTTGGACTCGACCACCACGTCGACCGGGCCGCTCATGTCCCAGTAGGCGAAGCCGGCCAGCTCGGTCTGTTCGATGGGGCGCTGGTAGCCGGGCCAGACCTGATTGAAGGGGATGGCCGACACGCGGCACTGATAGACGGGTACGTCGCGGCCGTTCACACTGAGGGCATAGCCGTCGTAGAGCGCCTCGGTGGGGGGCGCCGGCGCGATGGCGAGGGTGCTGTCGGTGCTCATGGTGGTGGGTGGCGGCTGCTGTTGGGAGCGGGCGAGGCAGCTAAGGCTCAGCAGGGCGGCCGCGACGACGATGGACTGTCTGGCTGACAAACGGCTCACTTGCAGCTCCGCAGACGGATGCGTGGGCGGCGGGCAGACGGTCCCGCCGCGTGGCGCCGGATGTTACCACGATGGCGCTACGGAGGGTACAGCGCCCGCCGCAGATCGTCGAAATAGTCCGGATAGGTCTTTCTGACGCATGCCGGGTTGCGAATCGTCACGCCAGGGAGCTTTGTGGCTGCCAGGGCGAAGCTCATCGCCATGCGATGGTCCTCGTAGGTGTCGACGGCGGCCGGGCGTGGATGTTCGGGAGGCTCGATGCGAAGCAGGTCCTCCTCGGTCTGAACGTGCGCGGCGAACTTGGTCAACTCGGTGGCGAGTGCGGCCACGCGGTCGGTCTCCTTGAGCCGCAGGGTGTGAATACCGCGGATGGTGGTCGGTCCGTCGGCAAAGAGTGCCAGCACCGCCAGGGTCTGGACCATATCGGGCATGTCGCGGAGGTCGACATCAACGCCTTCGAGAGTATCGGTGCCGCTCACGGTGACGCAATCGCGGCGGAGGACGACGTCGGCGCCCATGCGGCGGAGCACGTCGGCGAAGCCCACATCACCCTGCAGGCTGTGCCGGCCCAGACCCCGGATCGTCACTTTCGAGCCTTCGTGCAGGGCGGCGGCCGCCAGGAAATAGCTGGCGTTGGAGGCATCCGGTTCTACGGTGTAGTTGGTGGCGCGATAGCGGCCGCGTTCCACGATGATCTGACGCGGCTGGCCGGTCTGAGGGTCGCGGTAGACATCAGGCGTGACGCCAAACTCGTCCATGAGCTGCATGGTCATGACGGCATACGGCCAGCTCGTCTGGCGGCCGGCCAGGTCGATGCGGACCTCGTTGCGCGCCAGCGGGGCCACCTGAAGGACGGCGGAGAGAAACTGAGACGACTGGGCCTCGCCGAAACGACACAGTCCTCCCGGCAGCCCGTTGACGCCGAGCACCTCAAGCGGCGCATAGCCCTGGCTGCCGCGGTATTCGATGCGCAGGCCGAGATTGCGCAGCATGTCGACGAGCTGGCCGATGGGGCGCTGCCGCATGCGGGGCACGCCGTCGAGGACATAGCGGCCGCTGCCCAGTCCGCACAGGGCGGTGAGGAAGCGGATGCTGGTGCCGGAGTTGCCGCAGAACAGCTCGGCGGCGGTGGCGGGGATTCGTCCGCCCTGCCCATGGACGATGATGCGGGAGCGGTCGGGATCAACGTCCAGGCGGAAGCCCAGCCGCTGGAGGCTGTCGATCATCACGGCGGTGTCATCGGCGAAGAGGCAGTTGGAGAGGGTGCTGGCGCCGTCGGCCATGGCCGCCAGGACCAGAGCGCGATTGGTGAGGCTTTTGGAGCCTGGGGGTGCGAAATCGGCCACGAAGGGGCGGGTGATGGGCTGGAGGGTCAGTTCGTCCATTGCATTTAAGCGTATGGTCCGGCGGCGGGAACTGCAAAGGCAGTGGGGGCTGCCGCTCATGCGTGGGCGCCCGACGCTTTGGGCGCATGGCAGTCCGGGGCCGCGCCCGTGCGCAACGTGAAGGCGTTCTCGCGCGTGCGCGTCCATCGCGACGCAGCAAGGGTCAGGCGACGCTGCTGAGCACTCGGGAGGGGCTGTGGACGGGCTGCCCCAGCCCCGCTATAGTAGCGGCGGCATCGGTGCGAGGGGCCGCTCATGATTCTACACGTCCTGCGAGCGCTGTTTGTGCTGCTGATGGCCGCCGTGGGCTGGGCCACCATCTCGGCCGAGCGTCCGCTGGGGTGGCTGACTCTGGGCATCGCCGTGAGCGTGGGGGTTCTGCTGGTGTGCGTGGACATTCTTTCGCCGCGAAAGAAGCTGGCCGCTTTTGCTGGGACATTCCTGGGTCTGCTGGTGGGGTTGCTGCTGGCCTATGGGCTGAGTTTCGTCGTCCAGCTCAGTGCCGATCTGTACCTGAGCGACTGGAACTCCGCCGACCGCGAAGACTTCGTGCGTTTCGTCAACCTCTGTGTGGGGATCGTCTGCTGCTATTTCGCCATCAGCTTCATCCTCCAGACCAAGGATGATTTCCGCTTCATCATTCCGTACGTCGAGTTCAGCCGTCAGCTCCGCGGGGCGCGGCCCATCCTCATCGACACCAGCGTCCTGATAGACGGGCGAATTCTCGATATCGCCTCAACGGGGCTGCTGGACAGTCGTCTGATCGTGCCCCGCTTTGTTTTGGAGGAACTGCAGGTCCTCGCGGACGCCAGCGACCGCCTCAAGCGGCAGCGCGGCCGCCGCGGCCTTGACGTTCTCAACAAACTTCAGGACCATCGCCGTGTGGAGGTGAGCCTCTATGACTGGAGCAGCCGCGGCAACGCGGAGGCCGAGGGTGCGGACCAGATGCTGCTGGAGCTTGCCAAGGAACTGGGCGCGCGTCTGCTCACCAACGACTTCAATCTCAGCAAGGTTGCCCAGGTGCGTGGCGTCGACGCGATCAACATCAACGATCTGGCCCAGGCGCTGCGGCCGGTGGTGCTGCCCGGCGAGCGTATGCAGGTGAAGCTGCTGAAGGCGGGCGAGGAGCCATTGCAGGGCGTGGGCTATCTGGATGACGGAACGATGGTTGTGGTGGAGCAGGGACGAGGGCGCCTGGGAGAGGAAGTGGAGTTTGTCGTGACCAATGTCCTGCCTACGGCCTCGGGGCGTATCATTTTCGGACGGCTTGGCGAGACGCCGCCACGGCGACGCCCCAACGAGCGTAGCGAGAGCGATGCCGAGCATCCCGATGTCCCGGCCGCGCGCCCGCCAAAGACCTGATCCGCAGGGGTCCGACCCGTTCGAACCTTGAGCTGGCGGCACACATCTTCGACAGACCTGCTGGCGGTGGTTGTGCCGGCCGCCGGCCGCTCCACGCGTTTTGGCGGGGCCAACAAACTCCTGGCGCCCCTGCGCGGACGCTCGGTTCTTGCCCGTACGCTCGATGCTTTCACCTGTCGCCGGGACGTCGGCATCATCGTGCTGGCGGCCCAGGATCCCGACGAGCTGAAGTCGGCGCTGGAGGAGGCGGGCATTGCCGACCCGCGCATCCGCGTCTGCCGCGGCGGGGCTTGCCGCGCCGAGAGCGTGCGCTGCGCTCTGGAGCAACTGCCCGAGAATGTGCAGCGCATTGCCATTCACGATGCGGCAAGGCCGCTGGTCTCTCAGCCGCTGATCGATCGCGTGCTGGCGGCGGCAGCGGCACACGGGGCGGCCGTGCCCGCCATGCCGGTCACTCTCACGATCAAGCAGGCGAGCGGTCCGCTGCCCGCCGCCGTCGAGCGTACGATTCCGCGCGGCCGGCTGTGGGCGATGCAAACGCCTCAGGCGATGCGCCTGGCCGATCTTCGCCGCGGTTTCGAGCTGTGCGACATTCCGCTGGAGGAGGTTACGGACGACGCCCAGCTCGTCGAGATGGCGGGAGGGCGGGTCTGGCTGGTCGAGGGCGAGGAACGAAACCTGAAAATCACCACGCCCATCGATCTGCGCATCGCCGAGCTGCTGCTTGAGTCGCCTTGCTGAGTGCCGGGCATCGGCTCCGCCAGCGACCGGAGATGGATAGCTGCTGCAGCAAGAGGCGTCCTCATCTTGCCGCCCTCAGCTTCGGTCGCTCATCACTACGCCGCCGGCATTGGCCCGGCCAGCGTGGCATATTCATCGAGCGGGCTGCGGTCGCCACTGGTGATCAGCTCGACGTTGGCGCGAATGCGGGGCAGGTGACTGTTGATGAAACGACGGGCTACCGGTTTCTTGCGCTCGCTGCTGTTTGCCTGGGCCAAAAACAGATGCCCCACGAGAACGGCGATGGCGCTGTCGACGAGGCGCCGGCCGTGCAGATCGGTGTATTCGACGCCCTGTTCCTTGACGAAGGCGATGGCCCGGGCGAGCAGAGCACGGGCTTCAACGAGCTTCGCTTTGAGGGCGGCCAGGAGTTCGTCGCCATACGTCGCCCGCTCGAACTCGTCCACGCGCTTCTCGAAGGCCCCGCTGCACACGCCGCGCACGGCGGCCACGATCTGGAGCTGGCTGGTGCCCTCGTAGATCGTGGTGATGCGGGCGTCGCGCAGGTGGCGCTCGACCGGGTAATCTTTCATGTAGCCGGAGCCGCCCAGGACCTGAATGGCGTCGGAGGCCACCTTCACGCACATCTCGCTGGCGTAGTACTTGCTCATGGGCGTGAGCATGCCGTTGAGCCGCTTGAGCGTTCGCGAGAGCTCCTTGCGGCGTTTGGCCTCGGCCGGATCGTTGGGCGGATTTGTTTCGAGGATGCGCAGGTTGTTGTTCTCCAGGTCGCAGATGCGGCTGGTCTCGTAAGTCAGCGCGCGGGCGGCCTCGATGGCGATGCGCATGTCGGTGACCATCTCGGCGACGGCCGGCAGACGCTCGATGGAGACGCCGAACTGCTTGCGGGTGTGGGCATAGCGGCGGGCGACGCGGAAAGCGGCCTCGGCGATGCCCAGCGACTGCGCCGCGATGCCCACCCGAGCGCCGTTCATGAGGCTCATCACGTACGGCACCAGCCCGCGCTGGCGCTCGCCGATCAGCCTGGCCGGCGCATCGTCATAGACCAGCTCGCAGGTGGGCGAGCCGTGGATGCCGAGTTTCTCCTCCAGATGGCGCACGCGGACGCGTGGACCGCGTTCGACCAGAAACAGCGAGAGGCCGCGACCATCCTTGATCTCCGGCTCGCTGCGGGCGAGGGTCAGGAGGATTTCGCCGCAGCCGTTGGTGATGAAGCGCTTGACGCCGTTGAGCCGCCACTGGCCGTCGTTGTCCTGCCAGGCGCGCAGGGCGACGGCCTGAAGATCGGAGCCGGCGTCGGGCTCGGTGAGGACCATGGCGCCGGTGAGTTCGCCTTTGGAGAAGCGCGGCAGATACTCGTTCCTGATGGCATCGTCGGCGAAGGCGTTGATGGTTTCGGCGATGCCCTGAAGGCCGAAGAGGTTCATCAGCGAGGCGTCGGCCCGGCTGACGATCTCATTGGCCATGGTGTAGATGATGTTGGGGCAGTTCAATCCGCCGTACCTGCGGGGGAGGGTGAAGCCCATGAGGTCGGCGGCGGCGAGGTCTGCCAGGTTCTGTCTGACCAGCGGATGGAGGGTGACGGTGCCATCGGCATTCAGCGTGTTGCCCTCCCGGTCGATCTGCTCGGCGCGCGGGGCGACGTGGTTGGCGGCGATATCGCCGATGATGGTGAGGATTCGGCGGTAGTTGTCGATGGCGTCGGCCACGTCGAGCGGTGCGTAGTCGCAGCCGTCCTGCGAAACGAACCCATCCTCCTGCTCCGCCGCGATCTCGGCCAGGTCGATGTGGGAGAAGAGGAACTGGATGTCGTCGTTGTCGGTGAAGAAGTTGGGCATGGCGATGGTCCGTGGTATGTTGTGTGAGGTGTCCGTGGTCAGTTGTCAGGGGTCAGTTGTGTGAGCTGTCCGTGGTCAGTGGTCCGTGGTCAGTTGTTGGGTCATTGGTCCAGTGGTCACTTGTCTTCGTCGTTGTTTTTCGTGCAGCGTCTTGTGCCGATGGAGTTGAGGTAGGCGTTCAGCGTGGGGGCCAACTCGTCCATCATGGGCTTCAGGCGAGCCACCTGCTCCTCGGTGATAAGGTTCCGGCGGAATGCTCGCCTCAGGAAATGCTTGGTCTCGTACAGCGATGCGCTGGCGATGCGCACGAATCGGCGGTTCTCGCGGTAAGAGCTACGGCCAGTCCCCTCAGCGATGTTCGCGCCAATGCTGTCCACCGCCGCAACCAACTGCTCGCCCACGGCCGATTTCGCAAAGCCATCCCACTGGACTACGATGTCCCATACAGCATCGGCCAGCTTCTCCGCAAGGCGGTACACTCGCAAATCCTCAAACGACGTGCGAGCCATAGTGCCTCCACCACTGACCACCGGACCAAGGACCCAACAACTGACAACGGACCACTGACAACGGACCTTGCACAACTGCCACTGACAACGGACCTTGCACAACTGCCACTGACAACGGACTTATCCGCGTTCGCGTATCGCCTTGATCATCATCGGAATCACCTTGTTCAGATCGCCCACGATCCCGTAATGGGCCACCCCGAAGATCGGGGCATCCTTGTCCCAGTTGATGGCGATGATCTTGGCGCTTTCCTCCATGCCGGCCCGATGCTGTACCGCGCCGCTGATGCCGCAGGCGATGTACAGGGCGGGGCGGACAGTGGTGCCGGTCTGGCCGACCTGGTGCTCCTTGCTCACAAAGCCGCTGTCAACGGCCGCCCGGCTGGCGCCCACCGCGCCGCCCAGCACGCCCGCAAGCTCGTGAATCAGCCTGAAGTTGTCTTTGCTGCCCACGCCGCCGCCGCCGGCCACGATGATGCGGGCGCCTTTGAGATTGACCTTCCGCTTCTCGCGATGCCGCTCGATCAGCCGGATCGACTCATCGAAGTCGTCGAACTCGACCTTCTCCTCGATGATCTGCCCGCCGCGGCGCGGGTCGCCCTCGCCCAGACGCATCACGCCCTCGCGAACGGTGGCCATCTGCGGCCAGCGGTCGAAGTTGATGATGGTGGCGATGATGTTCCCGCCGAACGCGGGACGGATCTGGTGCAGCAGCTTTGTATACGTCTTTTTCGTCTTCGGCTCGGTGTACTCGCCGATCTGGAGGTCGGTGCAGTCGGCCGTCAGGCCCGCGCGCATCTCCGAGGCGATGCGGGGCGCCAGGTCGCGCCCCAGCGGCGTGGCGCCGTAGAGCACGATCTGCGGCCTGTATTTCGTGATGAGCCTGCACATCACGCGCGCATACGGCAGCGTGCGGTAATGCTCCAGCCGCGTGTCGTGCACGTAGTAGACCCTGTCCACGCCGTGTGCGATCAGGCGATATGACAGCTCGCGCACGTTCCAGCCGGCGAGCACGGCCGCGACGTTCACGCCCAGCTCATCCGCGAGCTGCCGCGCCTTGCCGCACAGTTCCAGTGAGGTCTCGGAGAGGTGCTCGTCTTCCTGTTCGGCGTATATCCAGACTTCGCCGCTGGGGTTGACATCAATCATGAGGGTTCAGGGTTCGGGGTTCAGGGTTCAGTTCAGGATTGCTCGTCTGACAGTCGCTGTTCATCCGGGAAACGCGCCGTATCATCTCGGGTGGTTCATTCGCAGGTGGGGCCTACTGAACCCCGAACCCTGAACCCTGAACCCTACCCAATCGTGTGATCCACAATCAGCTCCTGCACCATCTTCCGCACGCCCTCGTACGTCGGCGGCACCTGGGTGAATCCTTCTTTGGTCAGCACGATCGACTGCACGCGATGGACCTTCGTCGGCGAGCCGCTCACGCCGCACCACTTCAGGTCGGCCGCGATGTCGTCGAGGTTCCACTGCTCGATGGCCAGGCCGCTCGTCTTGAGCTTCTCGAATCGCCTCGCCTGCTCGGCCTCCTTCTGCTGGGCAGTCGCATCGGGCATCGCCTTGTGGACCGCGCCGGCCAGCTCCACCATCGCCATCGCCCGCTTGAAGCGCATGACGCGTTTGGCGGCCGGAGGACGCGGGGTATTGGCGATGTCGAGCACGGTGAGGAGGATGGGCAGGCGGCCCTCGAGGACCTCCCAGCCGTTGCCGACGTTCCGTCGCACGCGGATCGTGTTGCCCGAAAGATCCACCAGCTTCTCGAAATACGTCACCTGGGGAATGCCAAGCTTCTCGGCCAACTGCGGGCCCACCTGGGCCGTGTCGCCGTCGATGGCCTGGCGGCCGCAGAAGATGATGTCGTAGCGGCCGAGTTTACGCACCGCCTGGGAGAGGATGTAGCTGGTGGCCAGGGTATCGCTGGCGGCGGCGCGGCGGTCGGTGATGAGAATGACGCGGTCGGCGCCGCGATACAGAGACTCGCGCAGGACTTCGCAGGCGCTGGGCGGCCCCATGGTCAGAACCGTGACCGTTCCGCCAAAGCGGTCGCGGACCTGGAGCGCCGCCTCGAGGGCGTGCAGGTCCTCGGGATTGAAGATGGCTGGTAAGGCAGCGCGGTTGACCGTTCCATCAGCCTTCATGGCCTCGCCGGTAATGTTGGCCGTATCCGGCACCTGCTTGACACAGACGATGCAGTCGTAGCCCAAGTAGTCCTCCGTGGTCGTTGGCAGTCCAACCTTCGTTTCAGCGGCGAACGGCCGGCGAACGGCAGCCGCAACCGAGGAGGGACTAGATACCTGCGGACGGTCGACGCGTCAATATGAAAGGTGCGAAAGGTGCAAACAGGACCGCTTGAATTGCCGCGGTTGTTGAGTATCATGCAGCTTTGGGGCCTATCCAGGCCGAGTTAGTCTAACCTGTTGTTGCCACCCCGTTCTCCCCGCGACGTTTCGCAGCCGCCGGACACGACGAGCCCCCTGGCTCGTCGGGGACGGGTTGCTTGTATTGCCCGGAAATGAGTCATCCATGGATCTGACAGTCAAGGATGCCGCCAGACTCCTCAGTACCTCCGAAAGCCAGGTGTATCGCTGGATTCACGATGGATCGCTGCCGTGCCATCGAGTCAGCGACAAATACCGGCTCAATCGCGTGGAACTGCTGGAATGGGCCACCGCCCGGCGCATGAAGGTCTCCCCCGACATCTTCGCCAGCACCGGCGAGCAGCCCGGCCGCCATATCCTCACCAACGCCCTGCGCCGCGGCGGCGTGATCCACGATCTGCCCGGCGCGGATGAGCCCGCTGTTCTTCAGGAACTGTGCCGGCGGCTTGCGCTGCCCCAATCCGTCGATCGCCAGGAGCTTTACAAGATGCTCCTCGCCCGCGAAGAACTCAGCTCGACCGCCATCGGCCACGGCATCGCCATTCCCCATCCGCGAGGCCCCATCGTCCTGGGCGTTTCCGACCCGACCGTCACACTCGCGTTTCTCCAGCAGCCCATCGACTTCGCCGCGCTCGACGGCCGCCCCGTCACCACGCTTTTCGCCATCATCAGCGTCAACGTCCGCGGCCACCTCCAGTTGCTTAGCCATCTGATGTTCGCGCTTCAGGATGAGTCCTTCCGCGCGTTGCTCGCCCGCCGGCCGGAGGCGAATGAGGTGTTCTCGCGCGCCGAGCAGATCGAGTCGGCCATGCACGTTCCGGCCGCACAAGGGGCATCGGCCTGACGCACGAAGCGACCGCCCGGAGAAACCATGATCCTGTTGAGTGCTGTGGCCGTGTTGCTGGCTGGTGCCGTGTTGAGCCTGGCGCTTGTGCGCCGGCCGCGCGCTTCGCTGGCGCTGTCGTCGCTGGCGGTCCTGGTCGGCTCGTCTCTGGCTGTCGCGGCCGCGGCGCAGGCACTGGGAGGCGTGAGCGCGCCGGCCTGGTCCGTGCAATGGGCGCTGCCGCTGGGGACGGCGTCGCTTTCGATGGATGGCCTCTCGGCGTGGTTTGTCCTGACCATCGGCGTGGTCAGCGCGGCGGTTGCCATCTACTGCCCACGGTACATGGCCGAGGAAATCGCCCACGGCTCGCCGCACGTGTTTGGCGCCATGCTGTGTGTTCTGGTGGCGACGATGCTCCTGCTGGTTTGCGCCAACGACGCCGTGCTCTTCCTGCTCGCCTGGGAACTGATGTCGCTGGCCGCGTTCTTCCTGGTGATCTACGAACACCGTCGGCCGGAGGTGCGGCGTGGAGCGTGGATGTATCTCGTGGCGACGCACCTGGGCACAGTGCTGTTCGTCCTGCCCCTGTTCGGCTTGCTCGTGGCCAGGGCTGGCGGTTCGTTGTCCTTCGCGAGCTTCGCGTCGGCCGCCGTTTCGGCCGATCCGCACTGGCTCACGCTCGTCTTCTTCCTGGGCCTGGTCGGTTTCGGCACCAAGGCCGGCTTCATGCCCATGCACGTCTGGCTGCCCAGCGCGCACCCGGCCGCGCCGACGCCCGTCAGCGCCCTGCTTTCGGGAGTGGTCATCAAGACCGGCATCTACGGCATCCTGCGCCTGCTCACATGGCTGCCGCCGCTGCCGAGCGGCTGCGGCGTGGCGCTGCTTCTGGCCGGAGCGGTCAGCGGCGTCATGGGCGTGCTCTATGCCCTGGCGCAGCACGACCTCAAGCGGCTTCTGGCGTATCACAGCGTCGAGAACATCGGCATCATCGCCCTCGGCATCGGCATCGGCATGCTCGGCCAGCGCGCCGGACATCCGGCGCTCTCGGCCATCGGCTACGCCGGCGCGCTGCTCCATGTCCTCAATCACGCCGTGTTCAAGGGCCTGCTGTTTCTCTCGGCCGGCGCTGTGATTCAGGCCACGGGCACGGGCCACATCGACCGCCTCGGCGGCCTGGCCAGGCGCACGCCCATCAACGCTCTTCTGTTCCTGATCGCGGCCGTCTCGATCTGCGGTCTGCCGCCGTTCAACGGCTTCATCAGCGAATGGCTGATCTACGGCGCTTTGTTTCGCGGAGCGTTCGCCCTGAGCGGCCACGGCGCCGCCGCGGCCGTCGTGGCGCTGACGTCGCTGGCGGTCATGGGCGGGCTGGCCCTGGCGTGCTTCGCCAAGGTGTTCGGCGTCGTGTTCCTCGGCGAATCCCGCGACTCGTCCCTTTCCGCACGCGCCACGCCCGCCGCCATGGCCATCGGCATGGGCATTCTCGCCACGCTGTGCATCCTGCTGGGCATCGTCCCTGCGGTGCCGCTGTCTCTGAGTGGTCCGGGCGCATCCGTCCTGGTTCCTGGCGGACCGGCCGACCTGGACATGGCCCTGCGGGCCGTGCTGGCGCCGGCCGGCAGCCTGACGCTCATGGCGGCCCTGCTGATCATCATCTCCGTGGTTCTCTGGCTGGTTCTGCGGCTCTTGCCGGCCACGCGCAACCAGGTCCTCGCCTCGGCGCCGGCCCCAGCGACCTGGGGCTGCGGCTATCCCTTCCCCACGCCCCGCATGCAGTACACCAGTTCCTCGTTCGCATGGCCACTGGTCTCCGCATTTCGCGGCTTCCTGTGGCCGCGCCGACACCTGCACGCCCCGGCCGGTCCATTCCCCGCTCCCGCAAGCCTCGCCACGCACACCGATGATGCGGCCGAGGTGGACCTCTTTGGCCCGTTGTTCCGCGCCACATCCCGTCTGGCCGGCATGATCCGCAACCTCTCATGGTCCGGCCAACCCGTCGTCCAGGGCGCCTCGCCCGACGTCGATCAGCCGGCTGGACCGGCGCTGACCACTTTCCGCCGCGCAGTCCGGGCCATCCGCCGCGGCAGCATCCAGATCTGCCTGACCTATATCGTCTTGTGCCTGTTGATCGTCTTCGTTATCGAGGCCATCGCTGAGCCCGGCGGTCCCGAGAATCCGCCGCCCCTCGGCCCGGCCAGCGCGCCGGCGACCATGCCCTCGACCGCCGATGGAGGGGCACAGCCATGACCCCCGCTCTGCGAGCCATGCTCGTGATTCCCGAAGCCGCGATTGTCCTTGCTCTTCCACCGCTGCTCCTGAGCGTTATCGCCAGGACGAAGGCGTGGTTCGCCGGCCGCGTCGGGCCGCCGTGGCTCCAGCCCTATTACGATCTGCTGAAGCTGGTCCGCAAGGGCGTCGTCCACAGCCGGACGACGACGTGGGTCTTCCGCATGGGGCCGATCGTCAATCTCGCCGCGATGCTCACCGCGTTGACGCTCATTCCTGTGCTGACATCAACCTCGCTGCTCGGCTTCAGCGGCGATCTGATTCTTGTGGCGTATCTCTTTGCCCTGGGGCGGATGCTCACCGTCCTGGCCGCCATGGACACAGGCAGCAGCTTCGAGGGCATGGGCGCCGCCCGCGAGGTCACCTTCGCCACCATGGCCGAACCCGCCCTGTTCCTGAGCCTGGCGGCGCTGGCCATCTCCACGCGCACGCTTCGTCTGGATCAGATGATCGACGGCAGCCTGGCGCTCGCCTGGGCCAGCATCGGACCGGCCCTCCTCCTGGTCGTCGGCGCCCTCGTCGTCGTCCTGCTCACCGAATGCTCGCGAATTCCCGTTGATGATCCGGCCACGCACCTGGAGCTGACGATGATCCATGAGGTCATGGTGCTCGACCACAGCGGCCCGGAGTTGGCGTTGATCACCTACGGCGCCGCCCTGAAGTTCATGCTCCTCAGTTCGATCCTCGTTCACACCGCGTTTCCGCACATCGATCTGCTGGATGGCTGGCCGGTGATCTTCATTGTGCCCCTGCGCATCGGCGCGCTGCTGGCGCTGGCGGCTTTCGTCGGCACCATCGAATCGACGATGGCGCGCCTTCGCCTCAGCCGCGTCCCGCTGCTACAGGCCGGCGCCACCGTCCTGGCCGGACTGGCCGTGCTGCTGGTGCTGCTCAGGAGGACCACATGAGTCTTCACACCGTGATGGACGCGGCGCTGGTGCTGATTCTCCTTCTGGGACTGACCATGCTCTCGGCAGGGCGCTTGGCCACGTGCATCCGCATTTTCGCGATCCAGTGCCTCGTGCTCGCGTTCATGCCGCTGGTTACGGAATGGATCCACGGCGAAGGCGTCACCCGCCACGCGCTGGTCATGCTGCTGGGCACGATCAGCCTCAAGGTCCTGCTCATCCCGTGGGTGCTCCTGCGCACCATCCGCACCGGAGAAATCCATCGCGAAATCGAGCCGTTCATCGGCTTCACCGCATCCGTCGTCATCGGCGCCATGCTCGCGGCCGGCGCCTTCGCGGTCAGCGCCCGGCTGACGGTGCCGGGCGACCCGCCCAGCGATCTGCTGGTGCCGGTCGCGCTCTCGACACTGATGATCGGCCTGCTCGTGCTCGTCAGCCGCACCAAGGCCATCACACAGGTGCTGGGCTATCTCGTGATGGAGAACGGCATCTACCTGTTCGGGCTGCTGCTGCTGCGCCAGATGCCGATTCTGGTCGAGCTTGGAATTCTGCTGGACGTCTTCGTCGGCGTGTTTGTGATGGCCATCGTCGTCTACCACATCCGTCGGGAGTTCGACCATATGGACACGCACGTCCTCGAGCCGGCAAAGGAGAGCTGAGCCACATGCTTCTCGCGGCGCTGATCGTCTGTCCGCTGGTCTTCTCGGGGCTGTGCCTGCTGCTGCGCCGCGGCGCCGCCTGGCGCCTGTTCCTCGTTGCGGGAGCTGCGCTGCATCTGGCGATCGTTCTGGGAACGTGGCGGGCGCCTGCGCCGTTCGCTCCCGACGCGCTGATTGGCCTGGACCCGCCTGGGCATCTCCTGCTGACACTGGTCAGCGTGCTCTTCCTGGCTGTGGCGATCTACTCCGTCGGCTACCACCAGCAGGCGCTGGTCTCTCAGCAGGTGGCCTGCATGCTGGCGATGCTCTGCGTGCTTTCCCTGGTATGCGCAAGCCAGCACCTTGGCCTGCTGTGGGTCGCCCTCGAAGCTGCATCGCTCACCGCCACGCCGTTGATCTACTTCCGGCTCGGCCCGCGGTCGCTGCAGGCCACCTGGAAGTTCCTGCTCATGAACTCGGTCGGCATCGCCCTGGCTCTGCTGGGGACGCTGGCGCTGGGCCTCTCCACGACGCCGGTGCCCGGGCCCATCTCGCTGACCGTCGGCCAGTTGACGCCGCTCGCCGCCGGGCTCGATCCCGTCTGGCTGCGGGCCGGCTTCCTCCTGGCGCTGGTGGGCTTCGGCACGAAGATGGGCCTGGCCCCGCTGCAAAGCTGGAAGCCCGATGCGTACGGCGAATCGCCGCCCACCGTCGCGGCTCTCCTGGCCGGCGGTATGACGCTCGGGGCGTTCCTCGCCATCCTCCGTTTCGTACAGGTCGCCAACGCCGCCGGCCAGGGCCAGTTCGTCGCCTTCTGGCTGATCGGCTTCGGTCTGCTGTCCATCGCCACGGCCGCCGTATTCGTGATCGGCGGCACCGACTACCGCCGTCTGCTGGCGTATACCAGCGTCGAGCACATGGGCGTGCTTGTGCTGGGCACGGGGCTTGGCGTGGCCGGCTCATACGCCGCAATGCTTCACGCCCTCCACAACACGCTCAACAAGGGCATCCTGTTCCTCGTCGCGGGCCTGCTCTGGCGGCTGTACCGCACCAACCGGACCGGCGAAATCCGCGGCGTCCTGGCCCGGCATCCGCTCGTAGGCGTGCTCCTGCTGCTGGGGCTGTGCGCCACTTGCGGCCTTCCGCCGTTCGGCATGTTCTACAGCGAACTGGGCATTCTCCTGGCGGCGGCCGGCCAGGGCCGCTGGTGGACCCTGGCCCTGTTTGTGCTCACCCTGGGAGTGCTCTTCGTCGGCCTTGTCAGCGCCGTGTTGCCGATGGCTTTCGGCGAGCCGGTTGAGGTCTCCAAGCGGCCGCCTCAGCACCCGGCCGGGTGGGGATGGCGACGGGTCGCAATGCTCCTGCCGACGGCCGCTCTGGCACTGCTCGCACTGGGTCTGGGCATCTATCAGCCTCCTGCGGTGCGAGACGCGCTGGAGAGCGCGGCCGCCACAGTCGTCGCGTCCACGCCTTCGACAGTCGCCGGCGCCGCCGGCGCCGATCTGATCGCGGAGGCGCGCCGATGACCAGCCCTTGCGCATCCTGGCTCACACTTCGCCACGGCATGGCCGTGGATGAGTCGGCCATCCCGCGAATCGCGCCCGATCAACTGGCGCGCTCCATCGCCGACGCACGCCGGCGCGGCGGACGCCTGGCCCAGCTCTTCGGCCGGCGCATCTCCGGGGCCGTTCGCATCTACGCCATCATGGCCTTCGACGCCGACGGTCTGCTGGAGGCCTGCTGCTGCGAGCTGCCGCCGCTGAACGCGGAATATCCCTCGGTCACCGCCCTCTGTCCTTCCGCGCAGGCCTTCGAGCGCGAGATCGCCGAACAGTACGGCGTCATACCGGTGGGTCATCCCTGGCTCAAGCCACTCCGCTATCACAACACGGATGACGGCTCACCGGCGCCCTGGGGACGCTTCGATCCCGCCAAACCCATCCCCGGCGATTATCCCTTCTATCGCGTCGAGGGTGATGAGGTCCACGAGGTCGCCGTCGGGCCCGTCCACGCCGGAATCATCGAGCCCGGCCACTTCCGCTTCCAATGCCACGGCGAGGAGGTGCTGCACCTGGAGATCGTCCTGGGCTACCAGCACCGCGGCGCCGAGCCTCTCTTGGTTCACGCCAATGCCACACGCTCGGCCATCGTCGCCGAGACCATCGCGGGAGACACCAGCATCGGCCACGCCTCCGCCTACTGCCGCGCCATCGAGGGTCTGGCCGGCGCCGATGTCCCTGCCCGCGCATCGGCCGTGCGCGGGGTGGCGCTGGAGTTGGAGCGTCTGGCCAACCATACTGGCGATCTGGGCGCGCTCTGCACCGACATCGGCTTCCTTCCCGCCTCGGCCTACCTCGGGCGCCTGCGCGGCGAGTTCCTCAATCTCACGGGCGAAATCTGCGGCAACCGGTTCGGGCGCAACCTGCTGCGGCCGGGCGGCGTGGTCTTCGACATACCCGCGGACATGGCCGGCGAATTGCGACTGCGGCTTGCGCGACTCGCGGATGAGACCCTGGACGTGCTGCAAATGATGTTCGCCCAGGCTTCCGTCCTGGCCCGCTTCGAGGGCACTGGAGCGCTGACGCGGGAACAGGCCGAGGAGCTGGGTCTGGTCGGACCCGCAGCGCGCGCCTGTGGGCTGGGGCGGGACGTGCGCAACGATCATCCTTACGGCGTCTACCGCTTCGCCCATGTGCCCGTGGCGGTGGAGACCACCGGAGACGTGTACGCGCGTGCCGCCGTGCGGTGGCTCGAGGTGCAGCGGTCGCTGAGTTTCCTCATCGAACTTCTCGGCAGTCTGCCCGATGGCAAGGTCCGCCAGCGCGTCGCTTCTCTGAAGCCCGACGCCATGGGCATCGGCATGTGCGAAGGCTGGCGCGGCGAGATCGTACACGTGGCATTCACCGACCAGCGCGGCGAGCTCTGTTTCGTCAAGGCCAAGGACCCCTCGATCCACAACTGGTTCGGCCTGGCGCAGGCGCTGCGCGGCGTGGCCATCTCCGACTTTCCATTGTGCAACAAGAGCTTCAACCTGAGTTACTGCGGGCATGACCTGTAGCGCGGCCGCCGGGTCCGCGAGCGAGGACAGACGATGTATCGCATCCTGACGACACGCTGGAGACAAGGCCACCGCACCATGCGGTACCCGCGCCAGCTCCCCGTCCTGCCCGAGCGCTTCCGCGGCCGGCCGGTGATCGATCCATCCAGATGTCCCGAGGGATGCCGCGATTGCGAGGCCGCGTGCCCCGCAGGGGCCATCACGACGGCGCAGGGGCTGAGGCTCGACCTGGGCCTCTGTCTGTTCTGCACCGCCTGCGTCGAGGCCTGCCCCAACGATGCGATCCGCTACACGAGCGACCATCGCCTAGCCACCAGCACCCGGGGCGACCTGGTCCTCGCCGGCCAGGAGTTGAAGCTGGCCGAGGGCATGGCCGACGAGCTGCACAGCCTGCTCGGCCGGTCTCTACGACTTCGCGAAGTCTGCGCCGGAAGCTGCAACGCCTGCGACCTGGACACGAACGTGCTCAATACCGTGGGCTGGGACCTCTCGCGCTTCGGCATCCAGTTCGTCGCTTCGCCGCGCCACGCCGACGGCCTGGTCGTAACCGGCGCCATCACGCGCAACATGCATCACGCGCTGCTGGAGACGTACGAGGCGATGCCCAAGCCGCGCATCGTCATCGCCATAGGCGCCTGTGCCATCGGCGGCGGCCCGTTCCGCGACAGCCCGCAGGTCCACAACGGCGTGGAAGGAATCCTTCCAGTGGACCTCTACGTCCCTGGCTGCCCGCCACATCCGCTGACGATCCTCGACGGCCTCCTGCGGCTCATCCGCGCGCTTCCCTCGTAACGGTCGGCATCCCCGTTGTAGGCGGCGCCCTCGGGTCCTGGCAGCCATCGTCATTTTGGCATCGCATACCTCACGCGGCACCCGTATCCCGTCCAGGTGCCGGTCCAGGTCACGTCCGCCTCGGCGAAATCGCCCTCGATGCTTCCGAAGCGCCGCGAGTCCCTCCGCTGTGTGGCCGAAGCGAAGTCGCGCCGGTCGGCCAGATCTATCTCCGCCGCCACGCCCCGATCCATCCAAACGCCATCACGAAGCCGATCGCCAGGAACACCACGCCGACCGCGATCCCCAGGCAACCGACGATGATCGCCGCGGGCTCGGGGGCGAACGCGCCGATCCCTTTCACGATGCTCACCACCGCCAGCCACAAGAGCACAAGGCCCACGGGGATGCGGATGATGTCGCCGGCCGACAATTGGGCACTGGTCAGGCGACGTCTCTTGCGTCCGTCCATCACGTGCCTCCTCGGCGCTGAGAAGTTCCCGCGGAACTCTACCTGCGTCGCAGCGCCGCCTCCAGGTCGATCGGCGGCATCTCGCCCGCGGCGCGGCGCTGGGCGCCCCAGCCGCTCTTCGCCGCCCAGCGCGCCATGATCGGCACGAAGGGGCTGATGCGGTTGCCGGCCGCCAGGCCGGTGCGGTAGATGTTGTCGCCCGCGTAATTCCACCAGTTCCAGCCGATCCCGAAGCGCTCGAACATCGCCAGGTGGTCCTCGCACCATTGCTCGCCGTCGCGGCCGGGCTGGATCATCGAAATGCCGAACTCGCCGCAGTGGATCGTCACGTTGTGCCTGATGCCCCAGAGGATCGCCTCCAGGTATGCATCGGCCTGCGTCCACTCGAAGGTGCTCTTGTAGCCGGGGTAGTACTCGTCGTAGGCGTAGCCCCAGTGCTTGCCGTAGTGGTGGAAACTGTAGATGGTATTGTCGTCCTTCACAGGCTCCATCCACATGCACCAGAATGGCTGGGCCCAGCCGTCGGCCGCCTCCCAGATCAGCATGTGGATCTTGTCCTCGGCGCGCACGATGGCCGTCAGGTCCCGCATGATGCGGTTCCAGTGGTCGCGGTTCATGTACGCCGGCTCATTGAAGAAGTCGTAGGAAATGGCCCACTGTGGCAGGTGCGCGTAGCGGCGGGCGATGCGCCGCCACATCTCAAAGACGTTCTTCTCCTGCTCGGGGTTGGCCAGCCAGTTGCGCGAGCGGATTTCGGTGAACGAACAGAGCATCATCTGCAACCCCGCGTCGTTGCAGTTTTTGATCAGCTCGTCCAGCCGCCGCCAGCGCACCTCATCCTCGATCACCGGCCCGCCCATGCGCGTCAAGAGCTGCAGGTCCCAATCGGCGTTGAACGCCAGCGCGTAGCGGCAGTGGTCCATGCCCCAGTCGGCCATGCGTTGAAACATTCCCCGCT